>Ga0310696_10005197_pt1 | contig 15743 bp, 10 predicted proteins | sample AusTroGonzalo_MG_4_FD_203885 | JGI IMG/M metagenome (GOLD analysis project Ga0310696, IMG submission 203885) | Bovine rumen microbial communities from tropical cattle in Woodstock, Queensland, Australia - Gonzalo_02 (v2) (version 2) | ecosystem: Host-associated > Mammals > Digestive system >...
CGTAGAATTGCCAGCTGGCGCTAAGCACTTTGCTCTACACCGTACCAGCAAGGCTACACAATATGTAGACTCTGATGGCACACAATACAAGGTAGCTGGTACAGGTAGCTTCATCATGATGATTGATGATATCGAGTTCCAGGTTGAGCCAAAGACCGTATTGGGTTACAATGTCTACAAAAATGGTGAGAAGGTAGAAACATTGGCTGCTAACGCCACTGTTTACGGTCCTGTCAATGCCGATATGAATGACCTATTCTACATCACTGCCATCTATGAAGAAGGCGAGTCACTGCCATCAAATCGCTATGGCTACAACTTCGTCACCGCCATTGACACACCTCACACCTCAAACCTCAAATCTCAAATCATCTACGATCTCAATGGTCGTGCCGTCAAGGGTCAGCTGCGTCCTGGCATCTATGTGAAGCAGGTCAATGGCAAAACCTACAAAATGATTATTCGCTAAACATGAAAAAGATACTATTCACACTCATGGCAGTCTTCATGGCTGCCGTGAGCAATGCTCAGACTGCTGTAACGCCGCCATCAGAAGGCGAAGCATGGCACTTAGCCAGTGGAGCATTCTTTGCATACACAGATGAGGGGTGGATGAACCATACAGCCTATCTGCCACAAACTATGCAAGTAGCAATTGACGGTAACGATATCTATATCCAAGGACTGGCGGCAGCCTATATGCCGAAGAGTTGGGTAAAGGGCACCATCAATGGTTCTATCGTTACTATCCCTACGGGACAGTACCTGGGAACCGATGAATATGGCAATGAGTATCTCAACGGACAAGACGTCAAAGCCCAAAGTGCAAGCGATCCTGCCATAGACATCGTTTTTGCCTATGATGCAGCAAAAGGGAAGTTATCGCTTGATTCCAAAGTATGTATCTTGGAGAGTAGCAAAGCAAACTCTATCGCAGCTACCTATGCCTACTGGGAAGGACTGGTACTGACTAAGGATGAGCCAACAAAGCCACAAGTCATTGTTCTGCCGGAAGGCGTCACTCCGATTGACTGTGCCTTCACTGGACATGATGACTATTGGAATGCAGATCTCATACGTCCTGCTCAGATTGCCTTTAATGCAGACTCCGTTTATGTTAACGCTATCAGCGAGGAATTACCAAAAGCATGGATTAAGGGTATCATGAAAGACGGCATCGTCACCTTTGCAGCCAACCAGTACCTCGGTTCTTACACGAGTACGACCAACTATACTGCATACAACCTATTCTTTAGTCCAAGTGCTGATGTCACCATGCAGTATGATGCTGCGTCAGGAACACTGAAATGTGCTAAATACACTACCGCTGACGAGATAGGCGTCTATGACGATGTGACTAATGGCACGTGGACACAGATTTCTGATAAGGCTGCTACACCAGCTACTCCTGCTATCAAGGAGATGGAAGAGGTTAGCAAGTATGGTACTACTAGTATTTATGTCACAGTTCCCATCGTCGATACAGAGGGCAACCCCATCGCAGGTTCTAAGCTGACCTACAGCTTCATCGTGGAAGATGCTCAGGGCAATCAAGCACCCCTCACCTTCACGGCCGAATTGTATGCGAATGGTCTTGAGGCTGACATGATAGAGGTTCCCTGTACCTTTGCTGACCAAACGGGCTATTTCCAAACAAACGGTGAGGAACACCTCATATTCCTGATGCAAGGCAATGAGACTATCAGAACATGGAAACGTCTGGGCGTGAAGAGCACCTATACAGCTGGTGGTGAGACACGGAGTTCAGCCATCGGTTGGTTTGATGTACAGAACTACTTCACAGGTATCGCCGCTATTACTTCAGACCTTAATCATCAAACTTCCAAGCTCTACAACCTGCAGGGACAGAAGGTTACGTCAGTGAAAAAAGGACTTTACATCATGAACGGCCGTAAAGTATTTGTGAAATAACAACGAACTACCTTCCAGAAAAAATGAGGATGTGTTTTAGGCACATCCTCATTTTCAATTTAATCATATCAAAGATTCAATTTTACTTCCTGGCCTTTGTAATTCACCATTCTACCTATAGGATTATCAAGAATCAGTGTCTGAGCACTATCTGGTGTGACATAAACGATATTGAAGCGACGTTTTTTGAGCATACCCTTGAAAGAACCCTTACGAGATCCAATAGTCAGCGTCTTAGAGTCTTCTTTATAGATAATATCAATAGTGGAATACTGACCCTTCTCGTAATTATAGTTTGTACCCTCATCCTCATAAAGCGTGAAATGACCATCGCAACCAGCATAAACATAGAGGTTTATCAGTTCAGGTGCCTTCTCGTCGCTCCACTGCATCTCAGGACCAAAAGGAATGATAGCACCTTCACGAACGAAGACTGGAATCTGCTCATAAGGAGCATCAACTACCATGTTGCAACCACCCTCTATATGTTCGCCTGTATAGAGGTTATACCAGCCACATTGTTGGGGGAAATAAACAGAGCGATTACGAGCCTTGTAATAGCCCACAGGACAAGCCATCAGCGCAGGACCAAGCATCCATTGGTTACCAATATTATCCACATTGCGATCATCGCCAAAGTCCATCACCAAAGCACGCATCAGGGTGTAGTCCTTGAAATGAGCCCAACCTGCTAGTGAGTAGAGGTAAGGCATCAACTGATAGCGCAACTTATCGTAATAGACAAACGATTTGTAGGCTGGATGATTGTCGGGAGCAATGTTCCAAATCTCACGAAGAGGCCACTGTCCATGACTACGGAACAAGGGGATGAAAGCGCCAAACTGATTCCAACGGGTCTGCAACTCACGCCATTCTTTCAGGTCCTCATTCTCCTGACCTGTGCGGTCGAATAACTGCTGAGCCTTGACATATCGGTCTTCCACGCAGAAACCACCCTGATCCATACCCCAGAAGGGAATACCAGACAATGAGTAGTTGAGTCCTGCTGTCATCTGGGCACGCATATCCTCCCAACGGGTGCCGATATCGCCACTCCACGTAGCTGTAGAATAACGCTGTTCACCTGCAAAGCCACTGCGGGTCAACAGGAATACACGAGGTTCGTCTTTCTTTCCTTTCCACACACTACGCTGGCCATTATAGATAGCATCAGCATTGACGAGCGAATAAGCATTGAAATACTCTGTTGAAGTACCTAACGCAGTAGGGCCGCAAAGCGCCTTGCGATACCACATAGGGGTACAGTCGCGCACATTAGGCTCTGAGGCATCCATCCACCAAGCGTCAACCATTGAACATTGACCATTAACCATTGAACCTTTGCTAAGGCCGGTATAGAGTTTCTCGTCCATCTGACGCCAAAAGACCTTACGGGCCTCTGGGTCGTAGGCATCATAGAAACCGTTCTTGTAGCCACGTCCCACCCAGTCGTGGATATCATCCGTAGGCGACTGGTTATACATCCAACCTTTATCGTTGAGTTCCTTATAGTTGGCTGTGTTCACATAGAATTTCGGCCAGACGGAAATCATGAAGCGTCCGTGCATCTGGTGCACGTCATCGAGCATCTTCTGAGGATTGGGATAACGAGAAGCCTCGAACTCATGACTGCCCCACTGGTCCTCGGGCCAGTAGTTCCAGTCTTGCACGATATTATCGATAGGAATATTTCGCTTACGGAATTCAGCCAATGTAGATACCAGTTCGTCTTGCGTCTTATAGCGCTCACGACTCTGCCAGAAGCCCAGTACCCATTTGGGGTAGAGCGAGGCCTTACCCGTCAGCGTGCGATAACCAGAGATAACCTCATCGAGGTTCTTACCTGCAATGAAATAATAATCCATATCCTGAGCCATCTCACACCAGATAGACAGGCACTCCTGATTATAACGGTCTGTTCGAGGAGCTGCCACACGCAAACCACAATACGACTCGCCGCCATCGGGTTGCCATTCTATGCGGATATGCTTCTTCTTACCTTCTGGCAAATAGGTGGTGAACTTATAGGCATTGGGATTCCAAGCCGTACGCCAGCGCTCTGGCACCACCTCCTTTCCATCGATATACACCTTGATATAACCAGCATAATATAGAATGAAGTGATACTTTTCAAAACGTGGTGCCTCAATAAAACCTTCGTACACCACCTTCGCGCCAGCCAGCGAAAAGCCCTTCGGCAGGTTCTTGATGCCACCATTGTCGGTTTTCAGGGCGATTTCCGATTTTTCAGGCGTACCGTACTCGTAATAGATAGAATCTTCTTCACGCACCAACGTCTTACCAAAACGATCGGTATAGGTACCTGTGAGGTGACCCTCCCTACCCTGCTTGTCGTAGAGTTTGAAGGCTCGGTTCAATTGCAAATACTCCTGTGGTTTACCATAGCGACAATAGGAGTAGGCATCCCACAACAGACCATAGTTCTTGTTCGACAGGACAAAAGGTATCGAGACTTTGGTATTGTACTGAAACAAATCCTCGTTCTTACCCTTCATATTAAACTCCTCGCTTTGGTGCTGACCCAAGCCGTAGAAAGCCTCACCAGCAGGCGATCTGAACTGCATCTGCCACGTAAGACCGTGCTTCTGTTCCTCCGTAGGCTGCACGCCGCCCTTTATTCCCAACTCACGCTCAGGTACAGTGAAGTCCCAGAACTGTTTTCCGAAACCTCCTGTCATTTCCTTCAACAGAATCTTTTTGCCCTCGCCGTCATAATAGGACACATCACCCTTGGCCTTACCTACCACCGCACGCACATGCTTGGCAATGACATATACACTATCTGTCGACTCTTTAATAGAGAAACTATTCTTTGCAGGTGCATTCTGGGGTAAGATAATGAGGCTCTGCGGCTTCACAGGCAACACATCCTTGCTAGTAGCCCTTACACGGATGATATTTTCATTTACGACCTCAAGACGCACCACCTTAGTTTGTCCGCCATCAGGATGAATGGTGACACTATTGCCATTAATATCCACAATGGCAGCCCTACCCATTAGAGCTGCCATCATGAAATATACTAATAAGAAAAATTGACGTCTCATTATTTTGTCATATCAAAGCCCACACGCAGACCATCGTAGCTGGAAGCCACATCGCCAATGGTTTTGATTGTTGCATTATTATTTCCACCAAGTGCAGACATCGTCTGAATCAGCGTAAGCAACTTCTTGCCTTCGAAGAGCAGACCAATACCGTTGGTATTCAACTTCGCATAGCAGTTGACATTGAGCAGCAGGCCAGACATGGTAATCTTACAAGTAGAAGCATCATACTTATACGTACCGCTCCAAGACTTACCAGCAATCTTTGCAGAGAAGGTGCCATCGGAATTGAAGGTCACCTGTGTATTTGAAGAGTTGACACCCACCTTCTGATAAGTAGGCTGCAGCTTGGTCTTCACATTGGCAGCAACAACTTCACCACCAGCCTGAGCCAGTAATTTCTCGCTGGTGAAAGCGCAACCCGGCTGACTGTACTTCCAGGTGCCAATCAACATCTGCTGTGACACTTTGGTACCAGTCATTCCCAATACGCTCTGCAACACCGTATTCACAGCATTTCCTGTTGTCGTAGCTGTCGTCGTACCAGTCTGACTACCCGTCAGTACATCAGAAAGGACTGCATTTCCCAACTGATCAATAGTTGTATTACCAGTATTACATCCAGTGAACATCATCATTGCAGCAACTGCAACAAATAAAATAGTCTTTTTCATTTTGTTTATTTTTTTAGTTATTTCCTTATTCAGACATGTTATTGACTGCAAAAGTACGAAATAATCACGAAACAAGGAAGAAAAGAGCCATTATTTTCGCTTTTTCGATATTACGGCAAGCGATATTCAAATGGAGAGAGGGGAAGTCCGCTCTGCAAACCATAGACATTCACACCCAACGGATTATCTTTCCAAGCATAGCGCACGGCAGAAGGTTTCGTCATAGGAGCAGAGATAACAATCCGAGCACCATCGGCCGTAGCCTCCACATTTTGGAACGCCCCCTTTTCATCGGCTAGTTCAAAATATTTCAGAGCACCGGCCTTCAGGGGCTGATCAAGGGTGAGCACCACTTGTCCATCCTTGGCCTCGGCTTTCAACACCTGAGGAGCCAACAGCACTTTCTTGCCATAAACCAGAGACTCAAAATCAAGGGCAATACGCTGAGCCACCTCCTTTTTACGCAAGGGATGGATATCAACAGTCTCGCCCAGATCAATCGTCAAAGCCAGTTCGGCATAAGGATCTTCCAATGCCACGATACGCTGAGCCTCACGAACACGTGACCAGCCCGTATCCTGCGGACGCTCGAAAGGTGCCATATAGTTAGCCAATTGCACGATGACAAACGGCAGTTGCGGACGTTCGAAAGCCTGACGCCAGTTGGCCATCAGCAAGCGAAGCATCGGGGCATACTCTGCAGCCTGTTTCATTCCCGTATTGGACTCGCCCTGATACCACACCACGCCCGCTACAGCAAAGGGTGCCATGGGATGTATCATACCATTGAAGAGCGTAGAGGGCTGGTTCTGCAAACTGACACCCACACCGATACTGTGCGGCATTTCGGCTCCCCGACATACTTTCCACTGCTGACCAAGGGGCTGTTCATCACCCTTTCCAAACACAAACTTATAAGGTTTTTCCTCGATGAAATGGGGCATTCCGCTCTTATTCACAAAACGTACGGTAATCACATTATCGCCCTCACGAAGCAATCCTTCTGGTACCTGATAGCGACGCGGCGGATACTGATAGCCCGTGTTACCCACCAGTTTACCGTTAATATAAGTATAGTCGCAATCATAGAGGGTGCCAAGGAGCAACTGGGCTTTCTTTCCAGCATGACGGGCATCAATATGGATATGCTGGCGCAGCCACAGAGAACCGATCCATTCACGCTGGGGCAACAGAGAGGCATATTGGTTCACCTCCGTCCACTGGGAGTCATCATAATCCGGGAAGGTGTATTTGCCGATACCGGGATCGGTGGCATTCAGTATTTTCTGCCATTGTTGCTCGGCCTGACCTGCAGCTTTCTGCTGGGCAGCCACGTAGTCATCATCCTGATAAAGCTGCATCTGCTTGTAATACAAGGGAAAATGCTTTGCCAATGTGTCGGCGGCGATCCAGGCTTCAATAGGCGTACCGCCCCAGGCACTTTCAATGATACCCTGTGCCACGCCCTTCTCACGCTGCAACTGTTTGCCAAGGAAATAGCCGATAGAGGAAAAGCGCCATGCATTCTCCCTATTCAGTTTCTTCCAGGACGTGGGGCGCAGGTCGGCACTCGGTCCGTGCGTATCCGTCTGATACTGCACATGGAATAGGCGCACCATCGCATTACTGTCATTCAGTTCATCGGGATACTGGGGCGACACACGCTCCAACGTGGTCTCCATATTCGACTGACCAGTGCAGAGCCACACATCGCCAATCCACACGTCAGTGAGAGTGGTTACCTCCGGCTCCTCACCTCTCACCTCTAAAACATACGGTCCGCCCGCCTTCATCGCCGGCAGGTTCACGCGCCAGCAACCATTGTCACCGGCCACCGCCGTTGCGGTCTTCTTATTCAGTTTCACTACAACATGCTCACCGGCATCGGCCCTTCCCCAAACGGGTACCGTCGTACCGCGCTGAAGGACCATACCCGACTGGAATATCTGTGGCAGACGCACCTTGGCATTGCACACAACTGCACTCGTCAGAAGTGCAAACATAAAAAAGACTGCTTTTCTCATAACAGTGCAAAAATACACTTTTTCTATAAAAAAACACTTAAAACAAAAGACTTTTTCCCGTAATGAAACAATTAGAATAGACTTATGAAACATTCTATAATAAATAAATGAATTAAAAAGGTTACCTTTGCACCGAATTTATTAAAACTAAAAACTATTTCGACAATGAACCAAGAAGCAAAAGGCTTTTACAAGCTTTCATGGCTCCAGCGCATCGGCTTCGGCTCAGGTGACCTGGCGCAGAACCTGATTTTCCAAACGGTAGCATGCTACCTGATGATTTACCTGACTACAGTCCTGAAGTTGAATCCGGCCTTCGTCAGTGGTCTGATTCTCACCGTAAGACTCATAGACTGTTTCTGGAGTCCTGTAGTCGGACGATATATTGACAACAACAACCCCAAATTAGGCAAATACCGTTCCTACCTGCTCTATGGCGGTATCCCCCTCACGGCTGCTGCCTGTCTGCTGATGCTTCCTCAGGCTGCAGAATGGTCGATGACCATGAAGATTGTGTATGCTACAGTGAGCTACACCGTGCTGAGCATGATCTACTCTGTTGTCAACATCCCTTACGGCTCTATCATGGCCAGTATGACTCGCGACAACGACGAGGTGCTGATCCTGACTTCTACACGAATGGTATGTGCTAATATCGGTCAGATTGTGGTACAGGCAGGATTCCCCATCGGACTGGCTATCTGTGTGCATGAGGCTATCGACTGGAACCAGGCCACTTTTATGGCTATCGGTACCATTCCAGCCTTCGTTATCTTGCCATTGCTGCCCACACTGAAGAAATGGTTGGGTAAGAAAGGTCTTTACTACACACTGCTTGCCATCGGTCTCGTAGGATTTGCCATCCTGTTCACCATCGGTAAGTTCTTTGATGTTGAAGAGCTCAACACTCTGGTTCAGATTGCCAAGGTGATGACGGGTGTAGGACTGCTGGTCGGTTCACTGATGTGGGCATTGGTGCCTGAGGTTATCACCGAGGCAGAATACCGCACAGGCAACAGACCCGCTGCCACGGTGAACGCACTGGCCGGTGTGGCATTCAAGGCCGGCTTCTCTATCGCCGGTTGGATCACACCTCTGGTCATGGGCTGGATTGGCTTCAACTTTGCTAGCGAAGAGTCTGCGCTACCCACAGCGCCCAGCGCCTGGTTTATAGTGACTTGCGTATTTGCCCTTGTAGGCTTTGTACTTCTGATGCTTTGCTTCATGGGTAGCAAGGAGAATATCACCACAACACCCGAGAAGCCCGTCACCTTTGGTGAGATGTGGCAGGAGTTCAAGGCCAACAAGTGTCTACAGTTGGTACTGAGCATCTTTGTGGTGGTATTCCTGGCATCTTTCATCAGTGCTCCCGTAAATGCATACTACACGAAGTTGGCCAACTATTCTGCCATTGCACAGAATGCCATCCTGGTGTTCACCTGTATCATTCCTGCCATTCTCCTCGTTGTTGTAGGATGCCTTATCTACAAATATCCTCTTACCGACGAGAGACTGGACGAAATCAACAAAGAAATCGAAGCACGTAATAATAAATAATGAATAAGACTATTAAGATTATGACGCTCTGTCTGACCATGATGCCAATGGCATCCATGGCTCAGGAGGGCTTGAAAGATGCCATCGGAAAATATTGTCTGATTGGTGCCGCTATCAACCAGTGGCAGAGCGACGGACAAGTTCCTGAGGCAGATGCTCTGACGGATAAGCACTTTAATTGTGCCGTTGCAGAAAACTGTATGAAACCTGAGTCACTGGCTCCCGCCGAAGGCATCTTCGACTTCCGTGTGGCAGATAAGTTCGTTAACTATTGTCAGAAGCACAAGTTGAAGGTTATCGGTCACTGTCTGGTATGGCACTCACAAGCCCCCGACTGGTGGTTCACCAATGGCTATGCAGCCAGTCCTGCCTCCAAAGAGGTATTGAAAGCGCGTCTTATCAAGCACATCAAGACGGTAGTAGGTCATTACAAAGGCCAGGTTCATGGTTGGGATGTAGTCAACGAGGCTATCGAGGACGATGGTTCTTTCCGTAAGTCACACTATTACCGTCTGTTGGGCGAGGAATTCATCGAGATTGCTTTCCGCACCGCACATGAGGCCGACCCCGATGCTGAGCTTTACTATAACGACTATTCCATGGCTGGTGCCGCTAAGCGCGAGGCCGTATGCAACCTGGTGAAGAAGCTGAAAGCCAAAGGACTGCGTATCGACGGTGTAGGCATGCAGAGTCACAATGGCTTGGACTACCCCAACCTGGCTGAATATGAGAAGAGTATCGAGGCTTTTGCAGCCTGTGGTGTGAAGGTGATGATTACGGAGCTCGACATGAACGTGCTACCCAACCCAGAAGGCTTCGGCGGTGCCGATATCGCTCAGAACTTCGAGTTGCAGAAGAGATTCAATCCATACACAGAAGGCCTGCCTGCAGCCAAACAAAAAGAAGTTGACCAGCGTTGGATGGACCTCTTTAAGATTTACTATAAGCACCGTGACAAGATTGCCCGCATTAACCTTTGGGGGGTCAGCGACGGTGGATCATGGCTCAACGGATGGCCTATTCAGGGACGTACGAACTATCCCCTGCTCTTCGACCGTCAATATAAGGAGAAGCCTATTATCAAAGAAATTATCAAACTTTATAAATAAAAACTACTATGGCTAAATTACCTCGTTATTTGTTCCCAAGCGATTATATGGCAGACCCCTCTGCCAACGTGTTTAACGGACGCCTGTACGTCTACCCCAGTCACGACTGGGACGCCGGCGAATGCTTCGATGACGATGGCGGTCATTTCCAGATGCGCGACTATCACGTGCTGTCATGGGATGATGTTGAGAATGATGAAGCTACCGACCACGGTGTGATTCTCGATGTTGACCAGGTGAAATGGGCCGAGAAGCAGATGTGGGACAATGACGTTGTAGAGAAAGACGGTAAGTATTACCTGATTTTCTCTGCCAAGGGTTATGACGGCGTGTTCCACCTTGGTGTGGCTGTAGCCGATAAGCCCGAAGGTCCGTTCATCCCTCAGGATGCGCCTATCCGCGGTTCATTCTCTATTGACCCCAGCGTGTTCAAGGATGACGATGGTCAGATTTACTGCTACTTCGGTGGTCTCTGGGGCGGACAGCTTCAGTGGTGGCACGGCACCTATCATGGTTTCGCCTCTATCCCTGGCAAGTATGGCGACGATAACGGTCTCATCGACTTGGGTCCTGCTCCCGACCATAAGACACAGCTCTTTGCCAAGCCCGACGCGCCTGCTATCCCAAGTGCAGTGGTACGCATGAGCGACGACGTGCTTCAGTTTGCAGAGGCACCACGTCCAGTTATCATCCTCGATAAGGACGGACAGCCTCTGAAGGCTGGTGATCCGCATCGTTTCTTCGAAGCCAGCTGGATGCATAAGTATAATGGCAAATACTATCTCTCTTACTCTACTGGCGACAGTCACTATCTGTGTTACGCCATTGGTGACAATCCTTACGGTCCCTTCACCTATCAGGGTGTTATCTTGGAGCCTGTTGTGGGTTGGACCACTCACCACTCTATCGTAGAGTACAAGGGACAGTGGTATTTGTTCTACCACGACTGCGTGCCCTCTAACGACATCACACACCTGCGTTCACTGAAGGTGCAGCGCCTCTACTACAACGAGGACGGCACCATCAAGACCGTTGTCAATGAATAACCTCACTATTATAGAATATTACTATCACCACCATCAGGCCGAACTGCTCGCATACGTGAGCAGCAGGCTTGGTGGGAAAGAGGAAGCTGAAGATATCGTTCAAGATGTCTTCCTACGCTTGTTGCAAAATAACAGCCCCATCATTGAGGGCACACTCCATGCGCTTGCCTATACGATAGCCCGCAACCTGATTACCGATTATTATCGCAGGAAGCAATGGGCTGTCAAGAATGGCATACAGCCCATTGACTACAGGCAGCAGGCTGTGACAGCCGATGATGAAGCAGCACACCCACTCTCCGTTCACGAGATAACATCATTCCTGGAACGTGGTCTGCTGCGTGTTCCCGAGAAATGTCGCGAACTATACCGCATGCACATCTATGACGGTATGCAGGTCAGTGATATCTCCCAACAGACAGGCGAGAACTACAAATCCGTGGAGTATCGCCTGGGTATTGCCAGAAAAGAAATCAGAAAATACTTAAGACATATATCGTGAAGAAAATAGTATTATTCCTCTTCGCATTGCTCACACTGTCAGCAAGCGCTGAGGATGGCCATCGTCTGTGGCTACGTAGCGAACTGCCCAATGACATCGTGGAGAAGATAGATCCCACTATGCCCGATGATGATGGCTACCGCATCAATGGTCATACCATCACCGCCCGTACAAAGATGGGACTGCTATACGGACGCTATGCCCTGCTGCGTGGCGAACAGGGTGAGTCACACCCCTTTTATAAGCTACGTATTCTGAACCATTGGGACAATCTTGATGGCAGCATCGAGCGTGGCTATGCAGGCAAGAGTATTTTCTGGAGCCTCACCCCCTCTTCAAAGGGCGAGGGGAGTAATATCACTCCTATCAACAAAGAGCTAATTGAAGAATATGCAGAAGCCAATGCTTCTATCGGTATCAATGGTACGGTGCTGAATAATGTGAACGCATCACCCAAGATGCTCACACGCGTATATATTAATAAGGTGAAGGAGATAGCCGATATCCTGCGCCCCTGGGGCATCAAGGTCTATCTGTCGGTAAACTTCGGATCACCGAAAGCACTGGGAGAGACAAAGACTGCCGACCCATTGGACCCACAGGTTAAGAAATGGTGGAAGAACAAGGCAAAAGAAATCTATAAGGATATTCCCGACTTCGGCGGTTTCCTGGTGAAAGCCAATAGCGAGGGACAGCCTGGACCATTCGACTACGGACGCACCCATGCCGACGGTGCCAACATGCTGGCCGACGCCCTGGCACCCTATAAAGGCATCGTTATCTGGCGCTCTTTCGTCTATGGTGCCAAGCATCATGGTGAAGACCGCGTGAATCAAGCTGTCAGTGAGTTTGCTGAGCTCGACGGACAGTTCCGCGAGAATGTTATCCTGCAGTCCAAGAATGGTCCGCTTGACTTCCAGCCACGTGAGCCCTATGCACCTATCTTCGACAAGATGCAGAAAACACCCCAGATGGCAGAATTGCAGATCACGCAGGAGTATCTGGGTCAGAGTTGGCACTTGGTATATCTTGCTCCCATGTGGAAGGAGTTCTTCTCGTTTGTGAAACCCAGCAAGCTCGTAGGTATTTCTGGCGTTGCCAATATCGGACTGGATACAAACTGGTGCGGACATCATTTCTCACAAGCCAACTGGTACGCATTCGGTCGCTTGGCTTGGAATCCCAACCTCAACTCAAGAGAGATTGCGGAGGAGTGGGTCAAACAGACCTTTGATAATGAAAAATTAAGAATTAAAAATTATGATTACACTGTAGACGACAACTCAAGTAAATTAGCTAACCATAATTTTTCATTTTTAAATTCAATTCTCAGCATGATGTTGAGAAGTCGTGAGGCCTGCGTGGATTACATGATGCCCTTAGGACTGCATCATATCTTCAAATTCGACCATCACATGGGACCTCAGCCTGATGGTTATATCAAGAGATACCCCATTGAGTGGTGCCCCGTTTACTACCACCGTGCCAATGGCGACAGCATCGGTGTGGACCGCACCCATACGGGTAGCAATGCCACAGGACAGTATCCTGAGCCGTATTGCTCACTCTACGATGATATCAACACTTGTCCCGAGCGTTACCTGCTCTGGTTCCACCGCGTGCCCTGGACACGCCGCATGAATAGCGGACGTACCCTTTGGGAGGAGATGCAATGGCATTATAACCAGGGAGTAAGCGAGGTGGAGGACTTTATCCGCATCTGGCAGGAAGCCCGTCCTGAGATTGACGAGCAGCGCTGGAAGGAAGTCAACGACCGCCTGCAGCGGCAGCTCAAGGATGCCAGGGAATGGCGCGACGTATGCCTTGGCTACTTCGGAAAACTTCAGGGAAAGTAATTACCTATACCCCTTTCATCCATTCTGAAACGGTGGTGCCTATATGTTTCTTAAAGGCAGCACTGAAGGTGCTGTAGCTATGGAAGCCACTTTGCTTGGCGAGCATGACGGCCGTGGTGGCTGGCATTGTATCCTTATTCTCATGATACAACCGGATGAAATGCTCGATACGCAGGCGGTTGATATAGGCATTATAGGTGATGCCCTGCTGGGCAAAGTAATGACTTAGATACGTACGGTTGGTGCCGATGCAGATGGCAAGCTGCTGCAGGGTGAGGTCATGCTGCAGATAGAAGTGCTTGTCTTCACATGCTTGCCTCAGCAACGCGCCGATATCAATACCCTTGGGAGCTTCCACCTTCTCTTCCTCGACAGCCTCAAGCTGCTGCAATGTCTCTATGCGCCAAAGCAGGATAGCGATGATAAGCAGCGAGAAGAACTGTGAGAAAAACTCCCTTGCCATTTCGCCCGTATTGGTGGTATAACCTTCGAATATGACAGACAGGACGGTGACGAGCAGCATACTCTGCCACACCTCCTTGTGTTCCAAATCGGCATAGTTCTCACGCAGCCACCGGTTATACTTCAGCAACGAATATATATAATAGATGATGAAGACGAAGATGACACCCATCTGCCAGTAGTCCAACACCTCAAGGAGATGGTAGGGATCATGGCCGGCAATGCCGACGGCAAACACGATAACGATGGGCACATGAGCCAAAAGCCACGGCCATATCCTGTGCCGGCGGTCCTGCAACACAGACTGCAGCACGGCCATCATTAGCGGCACAAGCGTGATACGGTCGAGCGTGATAGCGGTGAGGTTACGTATCATACGGTCCTCGGTGAGCCAGTGGATACCAAGCACATACCACCACACGTGACTCAGCGCTACCGTCAAGAAGAAAGCTGCCGTCCACACGCGCAGTGCCTTAGGAGGGGTGACGGCCGGTGCTATGGCATTCGCACGCCTCAGCCACAGATAGACAGCGGCAATAAAAGCCAGCATCGTGACCCCGCCATAGAGAATCAGGAAAAGGTGATTCTGAAGACTTTCATATCCATACATGTGTGCAAAGATACACATTTTTCCCTAATTCCATTGAATACTGCTTTCAGAATTTACAAAAGAGTTTCAGAAATCACAAAATTATCGGTTTCATCGACCTGAAACACTCGACAAACGAGTCATTTTTACATAAAATAACTACCTTTGCACAGAAGAAAGAATAGAAATTTTCAAGATGATTGCAAGGGAAAGAATTGTAAGACCGGATTTTTTAAGAGAAGGCGATAAAGTGGCGCTCGTATCGCCTGCCTACTGGATGCCGCAGGAGGCCATACAAGAGGCTGCCGAGACCATTAAAGCATGGGGACTGGAACCCATTATCGGTCCTCACACCAACAGTTTGAACGTGAATGTCTATGCAGGTACTGCCGGAGAGCGTGCCTCAGACATCATGTGGGCACTTGAGGACGACTCCATCAAGGCAATTATCTGTACGCGAGGCGGCTACGGCTCCATCCACCTGCTCAACCGCATCCACCAGGAGCATTTCCTGCAACATCCCAAATGGCTGATGGGTCATGGCGACATCACCATCCTGACCAATGCCATCGTGAGTGCCGGCGTCATGAGTATCCACGGACCGATGGCATACCAGATATCCAACAACCAAGGCATTGACACAGAAATAACACGCAGCCTCCTAATGGGCAGCGTGCCACAATACAAAATACCTAGTTCTAATGAAAATGTGTGTGGACATGCTGAGGGCATACTGATAGGCGGCAACCTGTCCAGTTACTCTGCCATGGCAGGTACCAAGTTCATTCCTTCCGTCGATCAGGACGTGATACTTCTCATCGAGGAGATAGAGGAGTCACTCCATGACATTGACAGACTGTTCTACATGCTACAGCTGCAGGAAAGTTTCAAAAGGGTAAAGGGTATTATCTTCGGCTCGTTCAG
>Ga0310696_10005198_pt1 | contig 15739 bp, 11 predicted proteins | sample AusTroGonzalo_MG_4_FD_203885 | JGI IMG/M metagenome (GOLD analysis project Ga0310696, IMG submission 203885) | Bovine rumen microbial communities from tropical cattle in Woodstock, Queensland, Australia - Gonzalo_02 (v2) (version 2) | ecosystem: Host-associated > Mammals > Digestive system >...
AAGAAAACGAAATCTCCGTCTTTTTGTGAAGGTAGTACGAACCCGCAAAAATGGCCATGAAAGCTATGGCCAACGGAACGCGGAACTTCATGCTGAAACCAGCAAGGCGGTCAGTCTTGAGTTTCAGTACCCGTTTTGTCGTTTTCTCAATGTTGCTGTCCAAAGCCAAAATGAGCGTTGGCAGCACGGTATAGATGGACACCAGACTGCAAAGGACGCCTTTCGCCAAGACGACACCCATGTCGGCACCGATTTTCAGCTTCATGAACACGAGGGCCAACAGTCCGACGATGGTGGTAAAGGCACTGCTCACTATCGACGATGATGCCTTTTTGAGCGCATGGACCATCGCGGTGATCTTGTCGCAATTTCCCAACGACTTTTCCTGCCTGTAGCGGTTCATGAGGATGATGGAATAGTCGATGGAAAGGACGAGCTGAAGAATGGCGGCAATCGAGTTGGTGGTGACCGACACGCTCTTGAACAAGGCGTTTGTGCCCATGTTGATGGCCACAGCTACGCCAATGGCAGCAAGGAATATAGGTGGCTCAAGCCACGACTCGCACATGATGAACAGCACGATAAGTAGCAAGACGAAGGCAATGAGAATCACGCCTATTGGAGCCGTAGTGCCATTTTCGCTTTTCTCAACGATAATCCGATCACCGTATTTGTCCGCAATCTCATTGGCGATGTCCTCTTGAGTTCGCTGGCTGCCACACAGAAGTTCATACAGTACCTTTTCGCCCCGATTGTACTCTTCGCTGCCATTCTGGTACAAGATGTTGGAAACGCCTTCAATGTTGGAAAGCTCATCCTTGGTGGAAGTCTTTAAGCTGTCGGGAAGCGACCAAAACATCACCCTGACCATGCCCGTTCCCACCGCATCTGCGCCAAACTCCTCCGACATCTGTTCTATGCCTTGCTTCATCGGCGAATCGTCTGGCAGGTAACGCGTCATGTCGGCATTGATGTTGGTATGCGGAATCATCAATGCGCTGGCGATTGCGACGACAACCGCTGCTATTAAGAACACAAAACGCTTTCTTACAATGATTTCCGACAGACGCATGACTCTATTATGCCAATTTCGGGGCGCAAAGGTACAAAAAAACAAGCCGCGGCCCGCAAACCCAAACTTGGTTTTTGAATTTTTGCTACCGAGAATCAAACAGCGGATGAATCCCGTTGGCTTTTGCCACCATCAAACCACTTCCATGCTGTCGTCTTCATTGATGCGTTTGGCAGTAAGTAGAGAGTGCTTTTTTTGTTCAAAGGTTATTTTTTTGCGGAACATGAATGGTCGTGATGCTGTCGGGGTTGATTCTAGGAGTGTAGAAATTGTCGTCAGGTCTCTCTCTGTCAACCTTGATTTCTTTCTCGCGCATTTCGATGAAATCGTACAGCTCCTGCTCGGAAATGCCGATGGCGGCCAAATTCAAATAATTATAATAACGTATCTTTTCGATTTGGTTATAAATCCAACATCTCCTGTTGTGGAAATCGCGCAAAATCTGACGGAACACTTTGTCGTTCAAGTATTTGGAACACCAAGAACTGCCTGGATATTGTTCTGGGTGATAGAGGACTGCATCACGAGCCACATCCATCTCTTCAGAGAAAGCAGTCCATTCTTCCTCGATGGTACGCATGTCTGAAAAGCATCTCCCGACATTGTCAATAAACAGGAAATTGCCCATGTTTTTCCAAGTCTCAATATCGTCAGAGAAAATGCCCTCTGTTGTCTTGTCATAAATGATGAGGGGAATCTACATCAATTCGTCCATCAGGGTAAGCAATGAATCTTGATCCAACGAATCGACCTTGGTCAGAGGAAGGTTCAACAGCCACGCCGACACGGTGTCGGCGCGTTCCAAATATTCATGGGCAGATTCGAGAATCCGTGCGTAGCTCTCGATGTTGCTCATCACCATCAAAGCCGAAAGGCGACGGTCCTTGGCCCGATGTTGCCGTTCGAGGATTTGTGCCGCCGTGATGGTGACAATCAACGAGATGGTGGTACCCAACACAATAGTCCCAATCCGGTTCATGAAGTTATTGCGTTTGGCTTTCTTTTCTTCTTTTGAAGTTGTGGCGTTTTCTTCCATGGCTATGACTCAGTTTGATAATGCAAAATTACACTTTTCAATGTTGCGGAACACAAAAATTTTGGTTTGGACAAAACAGAAAAGATGAAGTTGGGGAGAAGACAAAAAGCGTTTGAGTTTATTTCTTTTTTGTTTGTACAAGGGGAGGGACAATTTGTCCCCGCCCTTTGGCCCGTTCGTTCGGATTTGCAATCCTAATCTTTAACCATAAGTAAGAAAATCAATATAAAAATCCAAAATGCCATAACGGGATGTTGTTGCCGTGGGCAAATTCGATGTCGGCTTTCACGACGTAGCCTTCCGCAGCCTGTTTGATTTGCTTCTGTCCCTTACTTTTTCCACCCACCTCGAAAGTGCGTCCATCTATCTCAAAGTCGGAAACCTTGGAAGTGGTGACATTCGAAACTTGCCGTAATTGGTTGTAGAAGAATGTTTCGCGTAAGTTGCCAACCTCTGGTTTTCCATCGGCCAACAAGTAGCATAGCGACGGATTGTCGATGTAAACCTTCTCCACCTTTCCCAATGCTCTGATGCCGCCAGTGTCATCACGCAACTGCCCGATAAGGCCTGCTTTTTCCATATAGTACATATAATCCTTCAAAAGGAGTCTGGTGGTGTCAAGCATTTGTGAAATAGATTGATAGTTGGGCTTGAAAGGGGCGCTTTGCGACACAATCATAAGCAAATGCTTTAGTTTGCGTGCTGTCGCCACATTCAATCCAGCATAATAGGGGATGTCGTTCTCGATGGTCTTTTCAACGATTTGCATCAAACGAAGGCGGAAATCGCGCTCTTTCGCGAACGGATAGTATCCCGATTGGAGATATTGAAGGAACAATTGAAGTGGATATTCAATATGTATCGCCTCGTTGCCTCGCAATGCAAGCACCTCATCGAGCGAGAGAACAGGCGTGGCAATGCCATGAAACATATCAAGGTATTCGCGGAACGACAGACCTTGCATGTCGTACATGATGGCTCTACGGCTCAAGTCATCTTGCTCGCCTTTATCGATGTCGAGTACAGACGAGCCAGTGAACACCACATTCAAGTCAGGGCGCAGGTCATAGATCATTTTCAACTCCTTCGACCAATCCTTATACTTATGGATTTCGTCGACGAAAAGATACTTGCCCCCTTGCTTGGCAAAAGTAGTGGCCAAATCAAACAAGCGGTGATTGGAAAAATAAAAATGGTCGCAGGTGACAAAGAGAGCCGTTTGCGGATCCAGAGCTTTCTTCATACGCTGCAACAAAAGCGTGGTCTTTCCAATACCGCGCGCTCCTTTTATGCCTATCAAGCGGTTGTCCCAATCAATCTTGTCATAAAGGTATCTGACAAAAGCGGTATCCGTCAGGGACAACATGAAAAGTGATTGCTCGAAAAGTTCGTTCAGTTCATCCATATTTGCATTGCTTTTGTGCTTATTCGTGTGCAAAGATATATAAAATGTACTTTCCAACAATCATTTTTTCTAAAAAAGTGTTTGTTGCAAGGCGCATTTGTTTCTTTTTCCCAAGACGTTTGAATTGATTTGGGAAAAATTGCTAATATTGCAGTTTAAAATGGCAACGTTATGGGCAAGTCGATAAACGTTTTAGATAAGGATTATATCCAGTGGATTAAGGAGTTGAGCAGCCGTTACCGCAGAAACCAGATTAAGGCGGCAGTGAAGGTGAACGAAGAGATGCTGCGGTTTTATTGGGAACTGGGCAGGGATATTGTGGAAATGCGTATTGAGGAACGATGGGGAGAAAAGGTTATAGACAATTTGGTGATGGATCTGAAACAAGAAATTCCCAATATTTCTGGAATAAGCCGTCGTAATGTGTATTATTGCAAGCAACTGTATCTCCTTTATAACCAGTATTTTGAAATTGTGCCACAAGTTGTGGCACGATTAGACGCGAAGAAAACACCCCCTGCTTCAGTTATTGGGGAATTATCAGGACATGTGCCACAAGTTGTGGCACAAATACCTCATGGAATAGCAACACGCATTTCTAATGATTTGTTTTCTGTACCTTGGGGGCATCATCGTTTTATTATTGACAAATGCAAGGGTGATTCACAGAAAGCCCTTTTCTTTATCCACCAAACCGTTGAAAACGGATGGAGCAGAAATATGTTGCTCAATTTTCTCGACACCGACCTTTATGAGCGGCAGGGCAAGGCATTGACCAATTTCAACAGGACATTGCCCGAAGAAACAAGCGACTTGGCGCAGGAACTTACAAAAGACCCATACGATTTCGCTTTCACGGGAATAACGGGGCGTTACAACGAGCGTTTGTTGAAGGATGCCTTGCTGGACAACATTACCCGATTCTTGGTGGAGCTTGGGACGGGATTTGCATACGTAGGCAAGGAATATCGTTTGCAAGTGGGCGAAAGGGAGCAGTTCATAGATTTGCTGTTCTATAATCTGAATCTGTCCTGTTATGTGGTGGTTGAGGTGAAAATCGGGAAGTTTGAGTTTGCCGATGTGGGGCAATTGGGTGGCTATGTCGTTTCGTGCAATCATATTCTCCGCAAGGAGGGGCGCGACAATCCCACCATTGGCTTGCTCATCTGCAAAGAGAAAGACCGCATCCAAGCCCAATACGCCTTGGAATCGAGCAGCCAGCCTCTTGGCATTTCAGAATACGAGTTGGAGAAGTTCTATCCTGAAAAGCTGGAAGGCACAATACCCACCATCAAAGAGATTGAGGAGAAGTTGAAGGATTTTTCTGGGTGATAGGGTTTTATTTGTTACTTTTGCAGGGTTGAATAACCTTATTGACATGGCCAAAAAGAAGCAAACAGAAATTGTCGAGGTCGTCGCAAATTGCGATAAGCCTGTTGCCATTGCATAGCAGAGTATAAGATTTTGTAATTATTTGAAATCTATGAGTAAACAAGACATAGAAGAATTTGTTTCATACGTCAAAGACAATTTGACTGGTGATGAAAAAGGACAGGCTCAACTGTTTTGTGACCGTCTTTTCAAAGCTTATGGGCATAAAGGAATATTAGAGGCAGACGGAAATCTTGAAGTCAGAGTAAAGGAGGCTGATTCCAAATCCACCAAATTCATAGATTGTCTTTGGAGTCCCGCGGGTAAAGAAGGCGTCTTGATAGAGATGAAAAGGAGGAATATCAAAAATTTGGAATCACATTTCCCACAAGCCCGATACTATTGGGAAAACTTAGTGCCAGCTAGAGATATAGGTCCAGGATGTAGAAAACCACGCTATATTGTTTTATGTAATTTTGACAAATTTATTATCTTTGACGAATGCAACAAAGTTGATGAAGTTACTCTTGATGAACTCCCAGAAAGATATACCTGTCTGTCATTTTTGGAAGGCAAAACACCACTATTCAACAATAATATAGAAGATGTTTCAAAAGAAGCAGCCCGTCTGATAGGTGAATTGTATCAATATCTGACGATAGACAAACAAGAAGACAAAACTCGTACTCAGCACTTCATCTTGCAATGCGTTTTAGCATTGTTTTCAGAGGATGTAGAGTTGCTTCCTAAAGGTTTCTTTACACAAATTATTCAAGATTGTTTGGATGGCAAATGTGATGCTTACGATGAAATCGGCAACCTTTTCAGACAAATGGCAAGTTCTACACCAGCACGAGCAGGTAGGTATAAAGATATTCGTTATTTCAACGGCGGATTATTCAAAGAGATAGACCCTGTCATTCTTGACGACCATTGTCTGAATGTGCTAAAAGAAGTCGCAGACAAAGATTGGACGAAAGTCAATCCTTCAATTTTTGGTGCTTTGTTTGAAGGAACTATGCGTTCAAAAGAGCGTCATAAATTTGGCGCACATTTCACAAGTGAAATGGATATGCTCAAAGTAATCACACCCACCATCATTCGTCCTTGGAAAGAGAAAATCGACAAGGCAAATACGATTGAAAAACTGATTGATGTGAGGCGGCAAATGGGAGAATACAGAGTGTTGGATCCTGCATGTGGGTGCGGAAACTTTCTTTTTGTGGCATATCGTGAAATGAAAGAGTTGGAGTGCCAAGTCATTGACAAACTATTTGAATTTCCTAGTTACCAACGTGAGAATTTCGTATTTAATTTTCAGTCTGTCATCAAGACCAACCAATTCTTTGGCATCGATGTGCAGCCGATAGCCGTAGAAGTGGCAAAAATGACGATGATGATTGCCAAAGAAATATGCAACACCATTTATCTGAAACGCATATCCCTTCATGGCACCTCCCTTGATTTAGATGATGCTTTGCCTTTGGAAAATATGGACAACAATATCCTTCTCCGAGATGCCCTGTTGGAAGATTGGCCGGAATTCGATGTGGTAATTGGCAATCCTCCATACCAGTCAAAAAACAAGATGGTGCAGGAGTTGGGTGCTGTTTATGTTGACCGTATTCGACAAGCGTTTCCTGATGTTCCAGGAAGGGCTGATTTCTGTGTCTATTGGTTCCGCAAAGCACATGATTTGATGAAGAAAGGCCAATATGCTGGACTTGTAGGAACCAATACAATTCGTCAGAATTATTCACGCATGGGCGGTTTGGACTATATTGTAGAAAAAGGAGGCACGATACTCGATTCTGTATCTACCGAAGTGTGGTCAGGCGATGCTGCTGTGTATGTTTCAATCGCAACATGGAAAAAAGGAGAAGAAAAACGCAAAAAAGTATTGTCAATACAAACAGGAGATAGCAAAGATTCACCATTCGAAGATTACGAACTTGACACCATTAATTCTGCTTTGAGTCTTTTTGACGTGACACAGGCAAAAGTATTAAAATGTAACAAGGACTCTTCGGCTTGCTATCAGGGACAGACACAGGGTACAGTAAAATTCTTACTTTCCAAAGAGCAGGCAAAGGATTATCTAAAAGAAAGCAAAAACGTAGAAGTTTTGCATCCTCTATTAGTTGGTGAAGAATTGCTGGGGCAATACAAAGCCCAACCACAACGTTATATAATTGACTTCCGTAAGGCTAATAATATATTCGAAGTTTCTTCTTCCTATACAGATCTTTATGAGTACATTCATAAGAATGTCTTTCCCTTGTTTAAGAAGAAAGCTGATGAAGAAAAAAGGAAAAACGAAGAAGTTATTAAAGCAAATCCAAAAGCTCGGTTAAATCATCACCATGCTAATTTCTTTAATAAATGGTGGTGTCTTTCATATCCACGAAATGAGTTGATGGATATAATTGAGAAATCGGATAGGTACATCGTTTGTTCCAGAGTAACAAAAAGACCTATATTTGAGTTTATTAGTAAAAACATTAATCCCAATGATGCTTTAGCGGTTTTCCCTCTTGATGACGATTATTCGTTTGGTATTCTTCAGTCAACTGTTCACTGGGAGTGGTTCGTGGCTCGATGCTCAACATTAAAAGGAGATTGGAGATATACTTCCGATACCGTTTTCGACTCTTTCCCATGGCCACAGAATCCCACCAAAAAGCAAATTGAGGAAGTGGCAAAACAGGCCAAGGCATTGCGAGACAAACGAAATGAATACATGGAAGAACATCGGTTGACACTTCGCCAACTCTATCGCATCATGGATGATACGCCCAATAATCCTGTTTCAGAGATTCAAACTCAATTAGACAATGCTGTTCGCGATGCATACGGTATGCGCAGTGATGCCGACATTCTTCAATTCTTGCTTGATTTGAACGGCAAGGTTTATGAGAAAGAACAAAATGGAGAGAGAGTACAAGGTCCTGGCCTTCCTGACAAGATTAAAAACAAGAATGAATTTGTTTCTGATGACTGTGTTAGGATGATAGAATGACAAGGGAAGGATTACTATGGAGATAGATAAGATTATTGCAAGGATTTATGGGATAGAGGCTCACAACACTTGTTCTCCATGAAAAAGGCCAAATCAAATTAGGCGTAATTCTATGAAAAACAAAGAAGAAAACAAATGCATGGCTAAACTGATACTTTCCTGTAATTTTATGGGCGGTGATAGTTATGCATTAGTAAATAACGTTGAAGAATACTATAATAGACTGGAGGCACTGCTTGAGGATATAAAACAAGGGAAAGGAGAATCGTGCAATTATCTCTATTTCGCATTCGTTTCATTAGCATCTGCTACTTTGGAATATTCACTTAACTTTATGTTGGCTGTACATTGTTTTATAAAGTACCACGTTCCAATGTATGAGGAACACCTTCAGCCGTTTTTAGATATGAAATTTGCATCTAAAATAGAAAATACACCAGAAATAATTTCAGAAGGCAATTATATCGTAAAGAGAAATGCTCCAACCATTCAGCAATTGAAAGAACTAGTGAAAAAAAGACATAGCCTTATGCACAATTCTAAAGCTGTTAGAGTTGAAAAATTTAGTTTTCCAATATTAGGAGCAGAAGAAACAAATGGAGGTATTTTTATTCCCCAAGACACTCTTAATGATAATAATACGGTGGAGTTTTCAATTGATTTAAAAAACAATGACATAACATGGCTTTCTCCAGAATGGTGCATGCGAATGGGGAATGCCATCTTAGTATATCGAGATTGTGTCGTTACGCCATATTTAACAACATCTGGACTTGTAGAAAATGAACTATTGGAAAAGAACCAATGAGAAAAATTCATAAAATATCCATGCACTCAATCTGAAGGCAAAAGGCTGGAGTTATCGAACATTGTGCGATTGTGCCAATTGAATCGACACAAATGAATTGTTCACCCCATCACCACATCCAAAACCATCATCAGCACAAAGCCAACAGCAAAACCGATGGTGCTGAGGTTGGAATGTTCACCCGAGGAGGCCTCGGGAATCAGCTCTTCGACCACCACGTAGCACATGGCTCCGGCGGCGAAGGAGAGCATGTAAGGCAAAATGGGTGTCAGCCAGGCGGCTAACAGCACTACTAACAGTCCACCCAAGGGCTCCACTACCCCACTCAGGCTGCCGAGGAAGAACGAACGTCCTTTGCTGTTGCCCTCGGTGCACATGGGCATGGAGATGATGGCCCCTTCAGGGATGTTTTGGATGGCGATGCCGAGCGAAACGGCCACGGCACTGGCCAACGTAATGCCTTCAGCACCTTGCGAAGCAGCGGCAAACACCACACCCACGGCCATGCCCTCAGGCAGATTGTGGATGGTGACGGCCAAGGCCAACATGGCTGTGCGAGAGAGTTTTGAACGTGGACCCTCGGGCTTGTTGGCTCCCAGATGCAAGTGCGGTGTCAGCTCGTCCAAGAGCAACAAGAAACCGATGCCAGCAAGGAAACCTATTGCAGCAGGCAGCACCGACCAATGGCCGCTCTCCGCTCGCATCTCAATAGACGGGATGAGCAGCGACCACACCGAGGCAGCCACCATCACGCCCGAAGCGAAACCCAATAGCGACTTTTGCAACTTTGGCGACATGTCTTTTTTCATGAAAAAGACGAACGAAGCACCTAACATCGTGCCCAACAATGGAATCAATAGTCCGACAGTAATACCCATGACAATTTGTTTGTTTGCAAAAGTACAAAAAAAATGTGCGGCACAGATTACTCTGTCCCGCACATTGAAACTAACTCAAAACTCATTCTAAATTTATGACAAAAATCTGCTGCAAAAGTACGGCCGACGCACGACCTGTGAAATCCCCAACATTTGGGATTTTGGTGTTTTTCAATCACTAATTGTTGGGGATGATGCGACCAAACATCAATCAATGATGATTTTTTTGTCTTGGCTTATTTCATTCTCTTATTCCCCAACCCAAAATAAAAAAACCGCCCCGAAAAGGAGCGGTTTTTTGTAGCACCAGGTATAGATCAAAAATCTTTCTCCATGGTGAATTTCAGGCGATCGGGATGCTCAGCCATGAGATTAAGGAAGCTTTCCTTGCTGGCTGAGCCGAGGCTACCCAGCATCTCAATGTTCAACGAACTGCCAGTATAGTATCCAACTCCATACTGCTTCCCTGAAACCACTTGGTCCGGAAGTTCGTTTTCATTGTAAACGTATTCGCCTTCCATCTTGGCTTTGAAAGGTGACGTGACTTCGATAGACTTCATCCACGGCAATGCGACGCCGCTCTCTGTGACTTCTTGGCCATTGGCACCGATATAGGTCACATTCAGCTTGAAGCAATCTGACATGACCAAATGGCCATTCGTGTTGTCAACCTTGTACACCACGGTTAGAGTGGTAGGTGTCGGGGTCGGTTCTGGAGTCGGGGTCGGATCAGGTTTTTTGCATCCCGTGAGCATCATGCCACCAATAAGCAGGGTGGCGAGCAAAAATGTTACTTTTTTCATTTTTTTAATTTTTTTTAGGTTAATAAAATGTTGATTATAAGTGTTTTATTGTACTATCTCAATTAAACTTCTTGAGCAGGTTTCTCATCTGGACGCTCACATCCCTCCGGCTCAAGGGGTGATCGGCATTGGAGAGGACGCTGTTGAAATAAATGACACGGTCGGTCTGCGTATCGATGACGGCCGCGTAAAGAGCGTTGCCCACCTGGTCGCCAGCGGTGTATTGCTTGGGCTCGTCGAACAGCGTTCTGATGACGTTGCCCACCAGCTCTGCCGTTTTTTCCGCATTATAGGCCTCGTTGCTCTCGATAAAGCCGTATGCATGAACGACTATGCCATAGCGATGACCCGTGGACTTGATCAGCTCCGACAGCGCCTTGGGCACTCTAAGTTTCTTAATGTCGGAGGACCCAAGGTCCGAGAAAACGTCGATCCACTTTGCGATGGACTTGCCATTTCCTTCGTAGTCAGCCGGAACTATGTCCGTGAAGGGATAGCGGGTGGATGTCAGAATCTCTGTAACCAGTTGCTCAGATGCATCCGACAGCGACTCATCGCGATAGCCTGATTTCGGGTTGTCAAAATAGAAAATAATCGACCTGGGCTCGATGAGGGCAAGTTCATCGATTTTTGAGACATTCGTGCCAGCAGCCGTGTAAGTGGTGCCGCAAGATGAGAGCATGGCGGCTGCGAGCAGGATTACTGCCACCGACAGCACAATTCCTTTATTCTTGAGTTTGTTCATAATGAGAAAATAGTATTACTTTTTCATTTTGAATATGTCGCGGCACAACCAGTTCATCGTCTTGGGGAAACGGTCGGTTTCCACGAAGTCCGTGTCTCCCTTTACGTTGTTCACTTGAATCTCCAAGGCTTTTTCTCCCGTGGCCACATTGATGACTTCCAAAGTCCCGTAGACGCTAATGTAGCAGCTACCCATCACGCCAGGGCCCTGTCCACGCTCAAAGGTGTTCACTTTCAGAATTACTTTGTAGGGGGCTTCGCCTTCATTCACGAGCTTGAGGCCGTTGCTGTACGAGTTGAAGGACTCGAAAAAGGCCTCGTTCATAAGCTGGACGCGAACGTCATAATCGTCCTCGCACCAGGTTTTGAAGTCGCCTTTGTTTTCACGGGCGAAGACGCCGTTGTTGACGAATTGGGCCTCCGAAAGGTCGATGGTCCAGGTGGCGGTAGCGTCTTCCTTGAGGACTGACAGGCTGCCTGCGGTAACCTTGAGAGGCTTGGCAGCAAACAAGGACACGGAAACGAAAAGAGCCGTGCAAAGTAGCATAAGTTTCTTCATAGCATTATTGATTGAAATTGCGTCTGCAAAAATACTAAAAAAAGCTCATCCCCCATGCGTCTATGTCACAAAACTCCAAAAAGCGCTTCAAAATTTCCATTTGGCGCCAACGACAATGACACGCCGGTTGTTCTGAACCTTCTCTATCCAATAGTCTTGCATTTCCGCCGATTCGAAGCTGGTTTCCATCGGCTGGTCAAGCAGGTCGCGGCCTTCAAGGTACAACGTGAATCGATTGAAGTCTTTCTTGATGCGCGCATTGAGTACGCAATAATTCTTAAAGAGGGTGAAGAAGGTGGCCACCTTGCTCTGGTAACGTATATCCGCCCCGATGCTCCAGCCCTTCCCCAAATTGGCGGAAATATCGCCAGTCAGTCGCCAGTCGAAAGAGTCTTTGATGGTGCTGCCGTCGCTTTTGGCAATACGTCGCGTCTGGTTGTAAGTGATCTTGGCCTTGGCCGTAATGACCGTACCCTTCCAACCCAGCGTTTGCTCCAAGCCGATGGAACGACTGTCGGACGAGTTAATCCAATGGAAAACCTTATACAAACGCCCATCGATCTCCTCATTAGTCCAAGTCTGGTCTATTTCGTTGGTCACGCCGGTGTAGGAGACTGAAGTAGCGGAAAAGAAGCGGTTCCACTTGAATTCATAGTCAAGGGCGAAACGTTGTTTTTGAGGCGACAAAAGTTGTTCGTTTCCCCTGTACAACTGGTCCAAATAGCCGGCGGTGCGATCGTACCAGCAGATTTGGAGGTAATCCGGGTGGGTAACACTCATCTTGTTGGTCAGAAGGAGCAGATGATGGGATGAAATGTTCCACTTCACGAAAGCATTCCCCACAGGATACACCCCCTTGATTTGCAACGGCTGCCGATGGCTGTCGTCGTTCAAGCGTCGGGCATACACCTGACAGGCATAGTCGGCATGGGCCTCAATGTTTTTCCATTTGAAATCGGCAGTCAAAAAAGGTTCCGCCCTGACGCAGAAGAAATCGAAGTTTTCGCGCAAGCGGGCGGAATCCTTCCATATTTCCTCGTCGTCATCATCGTCATCAGACGGTATTATGAGAGTGGCGCCACTATTATGGTCAAAGGCATTCCAAGTTGCCAAACGGACACCTGGACCCCATTTCAGTTTGGTTTCCCCGTCCAAAAGGGTCCTTTGCAGGTGAATGTCCCCGTCTACATTGACATCTGTGCTGTTGGGGGTAATCCGGTATTTCCAGACATAGCCTTGAAGATCATCTATATCTATCGATGTCCCTGTCCCGTTGCCTTCGTCGGTTTTGAACACAATCCAGGTGTTGAGTTTCTGACTGTTGATGGCCTTGAAAGCAAGGGAGCTTTTCAAAACGCTTCGCCCATCGTCAAAGCTTCGGGAGGACCGAAAGCCGGATTCCAATTTGTGTTTGTCCATCATGGGGACCTCGTAGTAGTATGAAAAATGGCCTTCATCCTCTGAATGCACACCCATATCTAAGGAATGGTTGCGGGCATGGTCGTTATCGTACTGATACAGAATCCAACAGTCGTATTTCCTGCCTTCGAAGGGTGTCCATGCAAATTCCGACTTCACGCTGAGGGTCAGGGGCTTGGTCGTGACCGACTTGTAAACCACCCCAAGCTCCTCATTTTTGTAGAAAACGCGGGTGTTTTCGGTGGTTTTAGGTTCCCATTTCCCATTCAATGTAGTATGCCAGTTAAACTGGTCTTTCTTGTAGTCCAGTTTACACACCCCTTGCACAAGCCCGTGAAGCATGGGTTTGTCCTCGATAATCGAGTTGCCTTCCGTCCCTCCGAGCCCCCCTAACACGTCCATGCTGCCTGACCATTGGGCCCGCAGTGAAACGCTGCACAGAAGCAGGGCAAGACAGATGAAAAACCAGGGTGTTCTTTGCATACTCAATTGTTTTCACTTTCATCTTGAATCAGGTGGGCATCATCTTGAATCAGGTGCACATCGCACTGCGGGAACGGGATGGTGATGCCGGCGTTGTTGAGCGCCTCATAAATGACTTCCTTCGAACGGTCGACATAGCCGATGCGTTCGGCAACCAAAACGTACTGTTTCACGGCAATGTCCACAGAACTGTCGCTCATATTTTCGACGACCACGTAAATACCCTTGGTGGGATCCACGATTTCACGGCCATAGCGGTCCTTAGTGCGCATTTTCTGCATGGCCTCCACCAACACCTCACGCACTTTTTTGATATCAGTTCCGTATGCCACCCCGACGATGATTTTGGTGAACTCGTAGGAGTTGTTGCGGGTAAGGTTGTTGAAGTTCTTGCCGAAGAGCGAGGCGTTGAGGAACGACATCTCCGTGCCTTCGATGGTCTCCACCTGTACGCACTGATAGTTGATGGCGACGACACGTCCTCGCACGCCATCGCATTCAATCCAGTCGCCCACACGCAAACGGCCGCCCATCAGCTGGATGCCATAGATAAAGTTGTTGAGGATATCCTTGAGAGCGAGACCGATACCAGCCGACAAACCTCCAGCCACCAGACTCAAGGAACCCATCGGGATTCTCCATACGACAACAATCACCACAATGTAGGACATCCAAACCAAAACGCTGATGATGCTGTTGCCCAAAGAGAGATTGATTTCATTGGCGCGGATGCTGTCTCGGTTGTGCCTGTGCATGAAGGTCATGTAGCGGACGTATTGCCAAATGGCGTGGACAGCGCGGTTGAAGTACCGCAAGATGAAGAACAGGATGAACAGATAAACGATGCTCCTGCCGGAAATCCGAAGTGTCTCGAAACCATCCTTGTCCACCAACTGGACGAAGGGGTTGGCGAATATCTTTATATACAGGTCGTTGAAGTCTAAAATATTCAACGACAGACGCATACAGAAGGGCAACGAGAGCAGCAACATTGCAGGGACGAGCACCTGTTTGATGAAGTCGTAGAACCAAGTGGCGCCAAACAGCAACGACTCACGGTCATCGCCTCCCACATAGGTGATGCGTTCGCGCAGCGCATCCACACGCTTGGTCAGCCTCTTTTCCTTGTATCGTTCCAGCAAGTCCGAAATACAGACGATGGTCAGCAAGGCGGCCAGTTGGAAATACCACCAGACCAGGATAAGCAAAGCCACGAAGGTGTAGCCGAAGAAAGAGAATCCAAAGGCGATGAGATAGATGGCCAACGAAACCCAACCCAAAGTGCTGTCGATGGGTGTGGCCTTTCCGCTTTCCCTGATGCAGAAGAGCAGCTGCCTCAGCACGGCAAAGGCGAGCATCGGGGGGAACAAGAAGTTCATCAGCCGGTCGGGAACGAAGGAGATGCGGCAGATAATGATCACCAGCGCGATGAGGAAAGTCGGGATATAGAGCCGGAAACCATTCCTGATTTGCTCTGGCTTCACACGCAGCAGCAACGAGCCGGAGATGGCAATGAGCAGCCACAAGAAGGTGTTGATGTGCCTGACACCCAGCTCGATGTACTCGTCGCCTTTCAAGAAGAAGCCCACCATAAAGAAGTAGAGAATCGTCCCCACGAACACCGAGAAAATCGGCAGCTTCTTGTTTGGGATGACGCGTTGGACAAAACTGCTGCGCTTGAATATGCGACTGATCAACAGCAGTACCAGGAATGTCAAGACCCAAAAGATGGCCAAAGCGATAATCTGGATGGAGGCGACAATCACCAACAAGGAATTTTCACCCTTGCTGGAAAGATTGGCAAAAAACGATTCATCCACCTCGTCGGAGGCGTCCGTAACAACGGCTGTGGAATTCGGGATGGCTGCGCTGACGGCCGTAGAATCCGGGAGGACTGCGCCGACGGCCAAAGAATCGGCAGGCGGCGTATCCTCGCCGCCAAGTTCCATGAAATCATACTGTCCGCGAATATCCACCATGACCTTGTCCCAATAGTACCTGGGATTCGACATGATTTCTAGGAAGGGCGTCTGTCCCTCCACAAAGATATAGTCCTCCAAATCGTGATAGCGGGTTTGAGCATAGTCGTATGTCTCCTTCATGCGCAAATAGGCCTCCTGATAGTGCGAGCTGTCCGCAATG
>Ga0310696_10005199_pt1 | contig 15738 bp, 11 predicted proteins | sample AusTroGonzalo_MG_4_FD_203885 | JGI IMG/M metagenome (GOLD analysis project Ga0310696, IMG submission 203885) | Bovine rumen microbial communities from tropical cattle in Woodstock, Queensland, Australia - Gonzalo_02 (v2) (version 2) | ecosystem: Host-associated > Mammals > Digestive system >...
TTAAGCAGTGGATTTCCGAGGAAAAGATAAAGGGAGTCACGGTCACCGCGACGACGTCAAGGTACTACCCGTTTGACACATTGGCGGCACACCTCATAGGCTTCACGGGCACCGACAACTACGGACTCGTGTGCGGAATTGAGGTTGAGCTGAACAATATACTTGCCGGCAGGAACGGCAAGGTGCTCGCCACAGTCGAGAAAAACGGCAACGCGATTCCCGGCGAGAACCGCACGATTATCCAGAAGCTTCAGAACGGCTACAACGTAAATCTCACGGTCGACAAGAACATACAGCAGATTGCCGAGGACGTGCTGAATGAGGCGGCGAGGGACTTTGGCGTCAGTGAAGGCGGCGCGATACTGGTGCTCGACCCGAAAGACGCGAGCGTGCTTGCCCTTGCTTCGTACCCCTCGTTCAACCTGAACGACCCCTTCACGGTTCCGGACGGACTCAGGGAGCGATCGTACTACGAAGAGGACGAGGACAGCGAAGGCTTCCTTCAGGACTTTATCTGGAAAAACAGGGCAATTTCGATATCGTACGAGCCCGGTTCAACCTTCAAGGCGATCACCGCTGCAATAGCTCTCGAGGAGGGCGTTGTCACTCCGGAGTCGGTCGAGCTCGACACGCCTCTTGAACTCCAGGGCTGGACCATCCACTGCTCCACGGGCCCTGCGGAAACAGGCCACGGCGAGGAAACTTTCAGGCTTGCGGTCGCAAACTCGTGCAACCCGGTCATGGCAAGGGTCGCGCTCAGGGTCGGCGTCAAGCAGTTCTACAAATACGTCAGATCGTTTGGTTTCTACAACAGGACCAACATACTTCTCTCCGGCGAGCAGGTCGGTGTGCTCCACACAAATCCTCAGGAGATTGACCTTGCCGTTATGGCTTTCGGTCAGAGATTCACGATAACACCTATACAGCTCGCTTCGGCCTACTGCGCGATCGCAAACGGCGGCATCCTCTACGAGCCCAGAATCGTCTCGTCAATCACGGATTCGGAGGGCAGAGAAGTCGCAGAGTACAAGAATCAGTTCGCACCCAAGGAAGTGAGAAGAGTCATTTCAGGCGAGACTTCCAAGACAGTGCTTGAGCTTCTCGAGGGCGTTGTAACCCAGGGTACAGGCGGAAGAGCCTACATCTCGGGCTACAGAGTTGCCGGCAAGACCGGTACGTCCGAAACCACCACGACGCAGACAAACGGCAGATACGTTGTTTCGTTCGCGTCAATTGCCCCCGCCGACAGACCGGAAATTGTGGTGCTTGTCATGTTCGACCACCCGAGCTCCGAGTACGGTGACATCTCAGGTTCGCGAATGGGCGCCTGGGCAGCGGGCAAGGTCATCAAGCGCGTGCTCGAGTACAAACAGGTCAAGAAAATCTACACCGAGGAAGATGCCGCCAAGATCCGCAACGTCTATTATGCCAACGACCTCACCGGCCAGACCCTCCTCGAGGCGATGAACTGGATCAAGACGAGCTCGAGAGCCTACAACGTCATCATCGTAGGCGACCCCGAGACCCATCCGACCGTCTCCCGCCAATACCCCGAAGCCGGCGTCTACACGGCAAGGGAATGCACGCAAATCCTCTATTTTACCGACGATCCGGACGCCGCTGCAGCATTCGTCAAGGTGCCTGACGTTGTCGGCATGGACATCTGCGAGGCCCACAACACAATCACCTCGCTCGAACTCAACATGGACTGCAGAAACGGTGACATCATCGTCGCCCAGGACATAGAACCCGGCACCCTTGTCGAGAAGGGAACGGTCATAGTGATGAAGGCGGTGCCCAAAGAACAGCCCGCCGAAGAAACCGGAGACACTGAAAACACAGGAGCACGCCAATGAAACTCAACGAGCTGCTTAAAAACCTCACAGCAGAATCAGTATGCGGCAGCACAGACGTCGATGCAGAGGGCATCATAACCTCTACCGCCAACGTCACCCCCGGCTGCTGCTTCGTATGCATCAAAGGCTTCAACGTCGACGGCCACACGTTTGCCGAAGAAGCAGCCGGAAAGGGCGCGGTCGTTATTGTAATGGAGGACCGCGCGGTTTTTGCCTCTTTCACAAAAAAGCACGAGGCCGAAATTGCTAAAGGCAAACTCAGCGTCGTTCTAACGGCCTCGACAAGGCATGCGGCGGCTATGCTGGCTGACAGCTATTGGCGGCATCCGTCCGGCGAGCTCAGGCTTACGGGCGTGACAGGCACCAAGGGAAAGACCACGACAAGTTTAATGATCAAGAAGATCATGGAGCTTGCCGGCAGACGCACTGGCCTTGTGGGCACGATGTACAACATGATCGGCAGCGAGATAATCCCCACCGACCGCACGACTCCTGAAGCCAATGTGCTCCAGCCGCTCCTCAGAAAGATGGTTGACGGCGGCGTCACAGACTGCGTGATGGAGGTTTCCTCGCAGGGCCTGAAGCTCGAGAGGGTTGGCGGCTGCTCGTACGGAACCTGCGTGTTTACGAATCTGACGCCCGACCACATCGGCGGCACGGAGCATCCCGACATGGAGGACTACGCCGCGAGCAAGGCAAAGCTTTTCGGGGTGTGCGAAAACGGCCTTTTCAACGCCGACAGCGCCTACTGCGGCAGGATGATGCGTGACGCGACCTGCAGGCAGTTTACTTACGGTATTGACAATGAGGCTGATTTCCGCGCGGAAAACATAGTTTACGGCAGCGATTTTGTCGAGTACGACCTTTGCGGCCTCTGCGACAGGACAAGGATGCACGTCAGCATACCCGGAAAGTTCAGTGTGTATAATTCATTGGCGGCAGCCGCGTGCTGCTACCTCGAGGGCATCCCGGTGAAGACCGCCGCCGAAGCGCTCAAGGATATTGTCGTCAAGGGCAAGGCCGAAATCGTCCCCACAGGCCGTGATTTTACGGTCATGATCGACTACGCACACAACCCCGACAGTTTTATAAACATCATCACCACGGCAAAAGCTTTTGCAAAGCGCGTCGTGTTCCTTTTCGGAGCAGGCGGCGACCGGAACAGGCCAAGGGAACTGATGGGCGAGACCGCGGCAAAGTACGCCGACTTTACGGTCATAACATCCGACAATCCGAGGAGCGAGGATCCTGAGAAGATTGTCAGAGATATCGAAAAAGGAGCCAAGAAAACAGGTCGCGACTATATTTGCATAGTTGACAGACGGGAAGCGATATGCTACACTGTCAGAAACGCAAAACAGGGCGACGTAATCATATTGGCGGGAAAGGGTCACGAGACTACACAAATCTTCAAGGACAGGACTGTACCCTTTGACGAGAGAGCCATTGTCCGGGAAGCTTTGAACGAGTACTACAATAAAAAGTAAGGAAGGTAGAATTGTAATGTATTGCCCAAAATGCGGAAAATTAAATGAAGACAAGGCCAGATTTTGCGGTTTTTGCGGTTCGGATCTGAAGCCGGCTGCGGAGGAAACTCCATATTTTTCGGTACCTGCCGAAGTTGAATCCACCGACGAACAGCCGAACGACCTCGGATTTTCGATTGCAGGACTTATATTGGCGTCATTCGGCATCACAGCCATTGCCGGACTGATCATGAGCATAATCGGCCGCAACAAAGCTGTCGCCAATGCAAAAGGGGCCATCCCCCGCGGAAAGAACAAGGTCGCAAAGATCCTCTCAACCGTCGGAATCCCGGTGGCAATCGTAACGCTCGTATCCGCGCTCATCACCGTTATATTCTTCATCGCGGGCCGGAATATGATCTGGGATTTTTTCAAAGAGGTCGGAAACGGAAACCATTGGGTCTGACTCAGACTTTAATCATTTAAACTGCTTTTAAAATGTGCTAATATGGTTGCAGGGTTTTTACAGGGCCCTGAAACACTGATTACCGGGAGATGAGATTATGCCATTTTGTACAAACTGCGGAGCGCCTCTGATACCAGACGCCAAGTTCTGCCCAAGCTGCGGAACGTCGGTCAAGACGGTACCCGAAAAGCCCGCTCAGGAAATAAAACAGGAAACGACCGAAGACGCGGCAGTTCTTCCCGCAGAGGAAGCAGCCGCACAGGAACAGGAAACCGTATTGCAGGAGCAGGAAGTTCCGGCAGCAGAGCAGGAAGCTCAGACAGAGCCTGTTGAGGACGCTCAGGAACCCGCTTCAGAAGCTCAGGAACCCGCTTCAGAAGCTCAGGAGCCAGTTTCAGAAGTTCAGGAGCCAGTTGAAGCAGCGCCGGAGACCACCGAAACCGCCAATGCAGCCCCGCAGCAGGTTCCGCCCCAGCCGCAGCCCCAGCCTCAGCCTCAACCGCAGGCCTACGCCTACACAACAGCTGCGCAGTACGGCCAACCCAACTATAACCCGCAATACAACCCGCAGTATGCCGCAGGCGCATACCCGGGAGCAATGCCGAACCCGGTGCCCGTACAGCCTCCCAAGGAGCAGGGCAACTACCTCGGTCTTGCGATAACAGGAATTATCTTCTCGGTGGTTTTGAGCCTTGTCGGCCTGATCATCTGCAGCACGGCTCTGCTCCGCACGAATGAGTTTGCGGGTCAGCTCACGGAGAAGAATAAAAAGGCGAAAACAATAGCGTTCATTGGCGTGTTCGTGGCAGTCGTTGTCACAATCGTTGCCGCCGCAGTGTTTGTCGCCAATTTCGGCAGAGTTCTGAGCTACTTCAACTCTGTTATGCAGCCGCCCGTTGCCTGACCCCGATTCCCAGGTAAAACGCTGCGCCTCACCCGAACAAATCAACCCGGTCTTTACGGACCGCTCACGCGGGCCGAAGATATAAAAATTTTTGTGCACGGATTGGTTGGAAAAAGGCAATCCGCTACAAATCAAGGAGGTTACTATGTTTTGTCAAAAGTGTGGAGCAAGTGTCAATGAAGGCACTGCATTTTGTCCGAATTGCGGAGCAGCTATAGAAGCTCAGCCCCAGCCCCAGCCGCAGGTTCAGCCTCAGCCGCAGGTTCAGCCCCAGTGGCAGCCCCAGCCGCAGCCGATGCCGGTAGATCCGTCTCAGTTCCCGGTACAAAAGGGCAATGTTCTCGGCCTGATCTTCGCGATCATTTCTTTAGTCCTTGCTCTTTTGAGTTTTCCGATAGGCTACGGCCAGCTGGGTAAGCTTGGAAATGTCTTCGATATATTCAAGTACGGACTTGGCGGATATCTGCGTAACTCACTGCTTGCAGCTACATTGATTTTCCTGATTTTCAATATCGCTGCAGTTGTATTCGCTTCAATCGCCAAGAAAAAATGCGCAGTTCCTTACGGATACCGTCGTGACGGTATGGGAATAGCTACAAAAGTTCTGGCTACAATCGCGCTTCCTCATGCAATCATCGGAATCGTCACAGGCTCATTCCTTCTCATTGCATACATCGTTGTTGTAGCAAAAGGACAAGCACTTGAGAACAGCTTTAACAGCATTTGGTAAAGAATATCTGTTACCAAGCGGTTCATTTTTTGATTAGATGAATAGCGAAACGGGGAAGGGCCTTTTCGGTCCTTCCCCGTTTCGTAGCTTTAAGCTGATTTGTTTGGCTTTAACCGAGCGACACGACCTCAGGCTCGGGCTTGTCGGTTTTGACGCAGGAGATGATGTTGAGGATCGGGCCCTCGCCGTTGTTGTAGATGCGGCTGCGCTCGACGGTTATCTTGGCGGTAACTGTGACCCAGTCGAGGTGGTGGAGCGCATTGACGCCGGCCCAGCGGCATGCGAGGCCTCCGTAGACGATATCTGCGGCGCAGCAGGTCATGATGTGCCTTCCGATGACAAACATGTTGGGGGGAAGCTTGCCTGCCTTGGCGACAAGACCGGTGAATTTGACCGTCTTGCCCTCGTACTCTTTTTCCTTGCCGTCAAGGTCGGAGTACCAGATGCCGTAGTCGTCATTGGCGATTTCGATGACAGGAGCGTTCACGTCGAACGGGAGCGGGTCCTCAATTGTGTCGGGCTCCATGCGGCCGTCGTAGTTGTAGATGATGTTGCAGCGCTTTGAGATGCTGCGGACGATCTTGTGGAAGGGCATCACGTCCATGCCTTCGACGCAGCCGTTGAAGATAATCATATCGGCATTCTTGAGCTTGTCGCCGACAAGGTTGCGCATATTGGCGTTGTAAGAAACGTAATCGCCGACGTCCGCAAAGGTCGCCTCCTGGTAGATCAGCCAGCCTTCGGGCATTGCCGCAAGGAAATCCTGGAAGAGCCACATGCCGTTGTACTCGACCATGACACGCTTTGCCTTGTACTTGCGGAGAAGGTCGGAAAGACGCGGCTCGGTGATCTCTTCGCGGTCGGAAATCATCTCGACGTGAATCGCCTTTTGATTGGCAAATTTCGAGAAATCGAGCTCTTCCTCACCGTCCTCGCACATCAGGAGCAGGGTGCTGACGCCGTTGTTGAATCTGGCGTCCTCAAGGGTCTTCTGGATAAACGAGGTCTTGCCGGCGCCGAGAAAACCTGTGAATACAAATACCGGAATTTCAGTCATTTAAACATCTCCTCTTAAGAAACTTAAGAAACCGCCAATGCGTCACGCAAAAAGCTCCGAGAGAGCTTTCTCTTTTATGTTCGAACCGATGACGCAGAGCCTTCCGGTGACTTCCGCCGTGCCTGTGCGGACGTCGGGCTCGCCGGGAACGTAGTCAAAATGAATCCAGTTTCCGTCCTGCGAAGGAACGATTCCCTTGGCGCGAAGGATGGTGCCGTAGGTTCCCTCATCCATGAGCGCCTCAAGCTTTTCCTCTATTTCTGCGATAGTATAGCGCCTTGTGGTCTCAAGACCCCAGCTCGTGAAAATCTCGTCGGCGTCGTGACCGTGGTGATGATGGTGATGGTGGTGCTCATGTTCATGTTCATGCTCATCGTCATCATCGTCGTGATGGTGGTGGCAGCAGCATTCTTCGTCGTCATCATCGTCATCTTCGTCGTGATGGTGGTGGCAGCAGCACTCTTCGTCGTCATCGTCGTCATCATGGTGGTGATGATGGCAGCACTCGTCGTCATCGTCATCGTCATCGCCATCGTGATGGTGATGGCAGCAGCACTCCTCACCGTCCTCGTCATGGTGATGATGGTGATGGTGGTGATGGTGGTGAGCTTTCTTTGCTTCTTCCTCGAGCTCCTTAAGCTGAGCCTCGAGCGAGTTGCTCTGCCTGATGGCGTCGAGAATTTGTTTTCCCGTGATCTTGTCCCAGGGCGTTGTTACGATGGTCGCGTCGGGGTTGATCTCGCGAATCTTTGCAACGCACTCGGAAAGCCGCTCCTCGCTGACCTTGTCGGTGTGGCTCAGGATGACCGTCGCGGCGTGCTCAATCTGGTTGAGGAAAAACTCGCCGAAATTCTTTGAGTAGACCCTGAACTTGCCGGCATCGACAACGGTGACTGCGCTTCCGACCTTGGCGTTTTCATTGTCAAGCCTCGTAATGGCGCCGATGACGTCCGAAAGCTTGCCAACGCCCGAAGGTTCGATGAGGATCCTCTCAGGTGCAAGGTCGTTGATAACGCGGTTCAGCGCCTCGCCGAAATCTCCGACAAGACTGCAGCAGATACATCCCGAATTCATCTCGGTGATCTCAATGCCCGCCTCTTTCATGAATCCGCCGTCAATGCCGATCTCGCCAAACTCATTCTCAATGAGCACGATCTTCTCGCCGGCGTACGCTTCCTTTATAAGCTTCTTGATGAGAGTGGTTTTGCCTGCGCCTAAAAAGCCGGAAAATACATCTATTTCAATCATTTCAAACTTCACTCCTTTGTTCAGTCATGAGGTAACGCAGCGGGTCCTGCCGCCAATGTCTCAGCCGTAAAATATCCCGGTACGTTTTGCGCTCATACATTTTTATTATATTCCAAAAACAGCCCGTTTTCAAACAAAACCGCAAAATAAGGGCCCGCGTTCAAGCTTGTTTTTTGCTTTGATATGCGGCAGCGAAAGGTTAGATATTGATGATTGATGAAGGTGACTTGTGCGCGTTGATGCGGACTTTACGGAGCTTATATCGTGTTTTTCGAAAAAGCGTATGCGTTCCCTGTGTATCTTCTGTGAGAAAAGCTCAGGACACGTCATTTGAGAATTCGCCAATCAAAAAGGGCTGTTAACCGCCGGCAAAACTGCCGGGCGTTAACAGCCCTTTTTAATGAATCAAACGCTTCAGCTGAAGAACGCTTTGAAGAGCTTGGCGGTGGTGACGTGGTCGCTGACGGTGCCGAGCTCCTTCGGCGAGTGCATGGCAAGGAGCGGGATGCCGATGTCGCATGTTCTGATGCCGAGCGACGCGGAGAGCATCGGGCCGATCGTGCCGCCGCCGCGGTTGTCGGAGTGGGGCGAGAAGCGCTGGAACGGAATGTCGTTTTCTTCGCAGAAGGAGGCAAATTCCGCCATCGGTTCGGCCTTGGTGGCATAGCTTTGGTTCCAGGTGGTTTTGAGGACGATGCCCTTGCCGAGTTCGATCGGAGACGTGCTGTCGGAGTACTCGGGGAATGACGGATGGGTTGCGTGACCCATGTCTGCCGAGAGGAGCAGACTCCTGCGGCACACGTCAAGGTAGTGCTCGTCGGGGAAGAACCTGCCGGCAATCGCCTTGACAGCTTCAGAGGCAAAGGCGCTCTTTGCGCCTACGTCGGTTTCCGAGCCGCACTCCTCGTGGTTGAACGCGAAGGCAAGCCTGACGTCGCCGTTTGATGCATTGGCGGCACTGTCTTTTAAGCTTCCGTTGAAGCCCGAGAAAAGCGTGTAGATCATTCCTCTGTCGTCAAGACCCTGTGCGAGCACGAACTCGTCGGAAGCTCCGCAGAGTGACGCGCCGTCGGCAATGACAAGCGAGAGGTCAAAACTCATTATGTCTTTGGGTGTAAGACCGCCGATGCCTGAGACCTCGGAGACCTTGGCGGCAACCATTTCGGCAAAAGCCTCCTCGCCCGATTCGCTCTCGAGACCGAAGAAGGGCAGAAGCTGGTTCTGGATGCTGAACTTCGCGCCGTCGTTTATCGAGCGGTTCATGTGGATCGCGGCGTTCGGGATCACAAAGCGCTTTCCGAAATCGCCAATGTCCGCAAACGACAGCTTTCCGTCCTTTTTGAAGTAAACGCGTCCGGCAATCTTGAGGGCTCTGTCGAGCCAGGGGTGCACGATCGCGCCGCCGTACATCTCGATATTCATCCTGAGAACGCCGTTGCCCTTGCGGAGCTTTGTGTTCTTGATCTTGAAGACGGGGTAGTCAACGTGCGCCGCGCCGATCAGCAGGCGGCCGGGGTCATTCTGCGGCGCGCTTTCACCTGCAAAAAACGCGAGCAGGGCGCTGTCCCCGTAAGGGATGCAGTAAGGTTTTCCGCGCTCGCAGGAAGAGACTTCCGAGAGCGTGATCATTTTGCAGCCGGCGGCTTCGAGCGATTCGTAAAGTTCCGAAAAGACGTGGAAAGGCGTCGGTGTTTTGTCTAAAAATTCGATAAAATTGGCGATATCGCCGGTGAGGGCCTTCATTTTTTGTGCTCCTTAACAGGTTTGTCCTTGGCGTCAGAGGAGGTACTCGGGAAGCTCTTCGGACTTCTGAACGGCGTTTGTCACAATGCGCGACGGGAGCGAGTCAAGCCTCTTGCTCTGGCTGTCGTAGCGGAACGCCTCGTTGTAGATAACGGCGGCAGTTTTGTCGTCGCAGACGATGATTTCAGCGGGAATGGTCTTGAGGCCGAGCTTCTGAGCCGCGTAAAACCTCTTGTGCCCCATAATGATGCGGTACACGGGTCCCTCTTTGACCTCGATACGGCGGAGGAGCATCGGAATCAGAATCCCGTACTTCCTGACGGACTCGACAACCTCATCGAACGTCGCCGCCATCGTGATCATCTTCTCCTCGTATGTCGGAAGTATATCCGCCAATGCGACAAAATCAAGCTTCACGTCCTCCGCAGAGACCGCAGGCGCGTGAGAATCGGAAAAAAATTTCATCTCGTCTTCCGCAGCGGGTGCGGCAACTGTCTTTTCCGCAGCCTTTCCGGCCCGGTTAATGCTGCTCTTTCCTATTGACATTTCTCATCTATCTCCTTTGCCAAAGCTGTGAACTCCTGCGAGCTTCTGCTCTTCGGGCTGAAAGCGATAACAGGCTGCGACTCGTCCTGAGCCTTCTCAATGTTAACGTCCACCCTGACGTAGTTCTCAAAAACGTAATTGCCGGACTCGGCAAGCGTCTGCATCGTCTGCTTGAAGTAATTCTTGCGCTCGGAAACCTTTGTGACCGTGATTCCGAGGACCTCGAGCTGCGGTGCGATACCGCGGATTTCGCCTATAAATTCGAACATATTGGCAAGTCCGAAAAGACCCCACGGCGATGCCTCGACGGGAATGACCACCTTGTCGGATGCCGCGAGAATGTTGATGACCCATGTTCCGAGCGTCGGCGGCGCGTCAACGAGAATGTAATCGTACTCACCCGACTCCTTGACTGACGCCAATGCCCTCCTCAGTATAAACTCGCGCTGCAGTTTCGGGAACAGTTCAAATTCAATGCCGCTCATGAGCGTCGACGAAGGAACAAGCCAAAGGTTTTCGTACTTTGTTTCCGTGATGCACTCCGGGAGCGTCGCGCGTCCCTGCATAACCCTGAAAAGGTTTTTCGTGCCCGCAGCCATCTCAAACACCGAATCCTCGTCAAAGAACGAGAGCGAGAGATTCAGCTGCATGTCGCCGTCAATGAGAAGCACTTTCCTTCCCGACATCGCCAATGCATAACCGACGTTCGCGCACGTTGTGGATTTACCGCTTCCGCCCTTGTTGTTGGCGAAGCAGATGACCGTTGTTTTTTTCATGGAACCGGTTCCCCCTTTTTGCCGCGATCTCAAACACTATATGCGGCGCGAAATATATGTCGTGATTTTACTATAAAAATCGACAAAAAACAACGTTGTAAAACGCGGGCGGGGCGCAAAAAGAGGCGTAAGTGAGGCTGAAAGAAGGCCGGAAGAAGGCTGAAAAGAAGCCGCGCCCCGCCGTATCGCATCTTGCAAAAAACGGTGCCTGTTTGTATAATACGCTGAGGGATTGCGCTTTAATCGCGCGAAAAATAAAAGAGACCCCGAAAGTCACGAAAGGGAAGCCGCGGCAAAAGCATGATTTTTCGCGCGGCGGTTCGCCCGGCCGGGAATGAGAGACGAAACCTATGAAAAAAATCTTCGCAAAAATAATTGTTGTAATGCTCGCGGTCGTATTGGCGGCAGCTTTTGCGCCGGGCTGTTCGAAAAAAGGCACGGAGAAGAGCGACCCCGACGTGGATCTCTCAATGATTGATAAACTGAAGCCGGAATTTTCGGTTGACGGCTGCTACTACACGGGGCAGCTCAAGGTCAGGATTTTATACCCCGGAAACATGAAAAGGGCGGGTTACACCATCCGCGTGACGTATGACGGAAGCGAGCCTTCGTACGAGGACCGCACGTATAACGGGCTGGAGATCAACCTTTCAAGGCGCGCCACAAACACCAAGTTCACGGGCATCAACGGAAACGTCGGTGTGACGGTTTTGCGCGCGGCATACTTTGACAACCACGGGCAGCTTGTGGGAAAGATTGCGACACAGACCTACCTGAAGCTCGAAAAAGAGGACAGGTTTGCGGGCCTGCCGGTCATTTGCCTCACTACGGACCCCGAAAATCTGACGGGAAACAGCGGCATTTTCACCAACGCTTCGATGAAGGGAAAAGAGTGGGAGCGCCCCTGCAACGTGCAGTACTTTGACGAGGAGGGAAACCTCGTGCTTTCGCAGGACGGAGGCATAAGACTCTTTGGCGGCAGCTCGAGAGGCCTCTCACAGAAATCACTGAAAATCTACGCGAGGAAGTCGAGCGACTTCGGAACGACAAAATATGACGGCGCGGGAAAGTTCAAGTACGCGCTCTTCGGCGAGGACCGCAAGAAGGCTGACGGCAGCGTCATGGACGGCTACGACAGCTTCATACTGAGAAACGGCGGAAACGACTCGCTGCTCACCCCCACGGAGGCTACGAGGGCAACTTTCATAAGGGACGGAATCGCCAATGTCATTGCCGGCAAAGCTGCGCCCGAGCTCATGAACATGAACTACAAACCCGTTGTCGTGTTTCTTAACGGCGAGTACTACGGGCTGCTCAACATGCGCGAGCACGAAAACGACAATACGATCCGCAACAACTACAACATTGCCGATGAGGACAAGGACAACATCTGCGTCATCTCCTCAGAGCTCGATACGGGCAGGGGCAAGCGCTACCAGGGAACGTGGTTCTACTACGTGCTCGACGACGGTCCGGAGGGCGAACTTGAGGCGTTTGAGAGTCTCCTTGCCGATATAAAGGCCGGAAAGCTTTCGTACGGGGAGGTCGCGGCGAAGATTGACGTTGACAGCTTCATGAAGTACTGCGCGGTGAACCTTTTCCTCTGCAACAACGACTGGCCGCACAACAACCTTAAGGTGTGGCGCTACTGCGGAGAGGGCACGGGCGACCTTGACGGGCGCTGGCGCTTTGTCTTCAAAGACATGGACCTCGGAACAGGCAGGTATACCATTGGCGATACCACGGATGAAAACGGCGACCCGCCGCTCGAGCTTTACACCAAGGCAGACGCCAATGCATTCCGCCTCATGCTCGCAAACTACCTGCCATACGACAGGAGCAGCGGCTATCCGGACGTGTCGAATCTCACCTACCCCGACACTCTCGGAATCCAGGGACTTTTCGCATTTTTACTGAAAAACAGCACCTTCAGAACCAATTTTGAGAACTACTGCACAAAGCTTGCGACAGAGATCTGGCCCGTTGCGGAACTTGAGAAGCTCATCACGGATTCCGCGGAGAAGATAAAGTCCGAGATGCATTACTACATCCAGAAACAGTATTTCGGAACCTACAGGTTCTCGTTCACCACCGACTACGACTCGTGGTACGACGCGATTTTCAACGATGACGACTCGCTCATGACATGGGCAAGGGAGCGCAGCGGCGAAAACGGTTATTTCCTGAAAGAGGTAAAGCAGCTCATGGGGCTGTTTGAGTAAAAAACAGGTTCAGCGGTAACTTTTTATGACGGATTATACGGTGATCGATTCATCAGATACAAAAGAAAAAGAGCGCGGAAAAGGGCCGCTCGTCATGGCGAACTACTATGACCTTGACGAGAAGGTGACCGTTGACCTCTCGGGGCTTTTCGACGGCGAAACCGGGGCTGAAAACGCCGCAGGCAATGCGGACGCAAGGAGCGCCGCCGCAAACAAAAATGAGGAAGGCGGCGCGGCAGGCCCGGACGGAAAAGACGCGGCCGGAAAGAAGCCCGGCTTTTTCAGCGGAAGAAAGCAGAGGCTTGCCGACAACGCAAAAAGGCGCGAGATCGAGAGCGAGAGAGAAGAGGCGGAGCGGCTTGCCGACGCCGAAAAAAAGATGGATCTTCTGCGGCAGAAGCAGAAGAAAAAGAGCGCCGACGCTAAGAAAAAAGAGGCCGAAAGCAGCGAGGTCTGGGACCTTTGGCTTCAGAAGATCGAGTTTCTGATCGCCGTCGGAGTGCTTTTCGCGGCGTTCGTGCTCCTCATAATATGCACGGCTGTCTCTGTGAGCAAGTCGTCTAAAGGCGCGCGCCTCGGCGGTATCACGGAAGTGCACGAGGGCGTAAAAGTTTCAGGCGACGGGACCGCAATCTACGGGCTGCTCAGCGGCTACAGGGATTTCCTTGCCCATGACGCCAATGTAAGAGCCGCCGCAATCGAATCCAAAACAAAGAACACGCCAAGGCCGTCCGACAGCACTCCGGCGCCCGAGGCGACACCTACCGCGGGACAGACAGATGCGCCGTCCGAGACCCCGACGGCGGCTCCGTCAGAGACTCCCGACAGCCAGGGCGGAACGATAGTCGTCTCTGCGAACGAGAATTTTTACGTGTTTGACATTGGCGTGTCCGGTTACAAAACCGTCCGCCTGAATTCGGGCGACCGCTACACATCGGGAATTCTGAGCGACTCTGCGGGCGAGCTTCTCGTGTCCGCGGGCGGCAAGGATATCGAATACGGTTTTCTGCGCATCCAGAACCTCTACGGGGCCGCTGGATTTGAGCTCAGGAACGTTCTCAACTCGCCTCTTGTTATAAGGAGGGCGGAGCAGGGCACAACGCCGGTCATTCTCTACTATTCGCACACCTCCGGAAGCTACTGCCTGAGCGCCGACGAGCGGGTCATTTCAAAGTACCCGAAGATTATGAGCGACGACAAGGCGAGGAACGTTGCCGGCAGGGGAGACGTGCTCAAAAACGCATGTCAGAAGGCCGGTACGGGCGTGTATCTGATCTCCGAAAAGAATGACGCCAATGCCAAAGCCGCCTACGAAACCGCTGCCGCCAAGGTCTCTGCAGCCGCCTCAAAAATAGCCGACGCGCAGTTTGCCGTCGACCTCGAGGTCAAGACTTTTGAGTACCCCGAGGGCTCGAGATACTCGCGAACTGTCGCAAAAGACGGTAAAAACTACGCAATGATAGGCTTTGTGATCACCCAGAACGACAAGACCAACCCGAACTGGAAAGAGAACATAAAGCTCGCTATGTACATCATCGAAAAACTCGAAGCCGAGGTGCCGGGAATATCGCTCGGCATCACACTGAGAAGCGAATCAAAATACAACTCATCCGCGACAAAATTCGGCATGATCGCCGAACTGGGTTATGAGGGAAACCTTGTGACCGAGGCGGACAACTCCGCGGAGCTTCTCGGAAGGGTGATCGGAACTATATTTGCCGGAAAGTAATCTAACATGGACAGACAGAAAAACATCAGAAATTTTTGCATAATTGCCCACATCGACCACGGAAAATCCACGCTTGCGGACCGCATACTTGAGACCACGGGCGTGCTGACGTCGCGCGAGATGGAGGACCAGGTCCTCGACAACATGGACATCGAGCGCGAGCGCGGCATAACCATCAAGGCCCAGTCCGTAAGGCTTAACTATAAAGCGAAAGACGGCAACGAATACGTTTTCAACCTCATCGACACCCCCGGACACGTTGACTTCAACTATGAAGTCTCAAGGTCATTGGCGGCATGCGAAGGCGCGGTGCTCGTTGTTGACGCATCCCAGGGCGTTGAGGCACAGACTATCGCCAATGTCTACCAGGCAATCGACCACGACCTCGAGGTTGTGCCCGTCATCAACAAAATCGATCTTCCCTCGGCAAGGCCCGACGTCGTAAAGGAAGAAATTGAAAACGTTATCGGCATACCGGCAGCTGACGCCCCGCTCGTATCCGCCAAGGTCGGCCTCGGCATAGAGGACGTGCTCGAAGCTGTCGTAAGCGGCGTTCCGGCACCTTCCGGCGACCCCGACGGCCCCTTAAAGGCGCTCATTTTCGACTCATACTACGACGCATACAGAGGCGTTGTCATCTACGTCAGAATCAAGGACGGCTCGGTCAGAAAGGGCGACACCATAAAGCTCATGTCGACCGGCGCCGAGTACCAGATTACGGAGCTTGGCTATCTGAAACCGGGATTCAAGGTTCCGTCAGAGGCGCTCTACGCGGGCGAGGTCGGATATATAGCTGCAAGCATCAAAAACATACAGGACGCGAGAGTCGGAGACACGGTCACAACCGCAGTCGGCGGCGCGGAGGAACCCCTCCCGGGCTACAAAGAGGTGCAGCCGATGGTTTTCTGCGGCATGTATCCCGTTGACGGCGGCGACTACGAGGCTCTGCGCGACGCGCTCGGAAAGCTACAGCTGAACGACGCGGCCCTCAAGTA
>Ga0310696_10005200_pt1 | contig 15736 bp, 18 predicted proteins | sample AusTroGonzalo_MG_4_FD_203885 | JGI IMG/M metagenome (GOLD analysis project Ga0310696, IMG submission 203885) | Bovine rumen microbial communities from tropical cattle in Woodstock, Queensland, Australia - Gonzalo_02 (v2) (version 2) | ecosystem: Host-associated > Mammals > Digestive system >...
TCCTGAATGTGAAATTGGAAAACTTTCTGTTTGTGAGATTCCGCATCTCATTATTATAGACACATACCAAAACCTCAGAGGGAAGAGAATGAACCGCATAGCGCGAATGAAAGAGATACTTGACAAAGCTCCATTTTCCTATACAATTGAAAGGTTGATTACATATGAGATAAAGCAACAAAAGCAGCAAGAGATGTTCCGCAAGAGTATCACGAACAATGGTTTTAAGTATATTCTTGATGATAGCGAAAGGGACAGGAACCTATACAACTGGCAAGATAAGAACACTGTACAGAGGGTTAAAGACTATTTTAAGAATAATAAGATAAAATGGTGGAATTGTTATTTCGATGCGCCTAAAGAACAGGAACCTGACGGACTGGATATTACCCGTCATCTTGTATCGTCGCAGATTGCTTGTATCAATCACCTCTTTTTTATAAAGCACGATAAAGAAGCCGTGCTGTCAATTATCAATGGTATCAGTGGTATGCCTGTAAAATTCAAGGAAGTTATCAATATACCTTGTGACAAAGGTTCTGATAACTATATCGCTTTCGAAATGATTGCGAGTAATGATTATCTCCATGAAAAAGAACTGAAACGTGGTGAGTTTTGTACATCAGTTGATGCCTTCGTATATGCCCTTGATGAACGCAGCGAGCGTTGGCTCATACCTATTGAGTGGAAGTATACAGAAACATACGAAAGAGATGACAAGTCAAATGGGACAAAGGGTAAAACACGATTGTCCCGTTATTGTAATGCGAAGACCGATAACCTTATCGGAAACAGCAAACAACTCAAAAGTCTGCCAGATTATAAGCACAGCATATACTTTCAAGAGCCTTTTTATCAGTTAATGCGTCAGACACTATGGGCTGAATGTATTTGCCGTAATAAAGGAGAAAAGGTTCTTCCGGCTGAGCATTTCGTTCATATTCATGTATGTCCCAAGGAAAATAGGGAACTATTGAATAAATGCTATTCAGAAGTTACTGATAAAAGTTCTATGGAAGAGGCATGGAGAGAAATGCTGACTGACCAATCATTGTATCATCTGGTTGACCCAAAGGAACTGCTGCAACCAATAGCCAAGTCATATCCAGAACTCTACAATTACCTACAACGCAGATACTGGCAATAAGAATACTATTTACCAAACTATTGAATTAAAAGACTAAATTTACGAATTGAAAAGATAACAAGTTATGCGATAAATATAAAATAGCATAAATTTCTTTGCATCTTCTGCGGCGTTTTTGCACATTCTCCTGCAAAAACGCCGTTTTTTGTGCCTTTTCATTCGTATAAAGATATATAATATGGAGGGCTATTCCTTTTTAACTATCTAAAATCATTATATTATGAGTAAGAATAAAGATCAGAAACGCAAGGCACAGTTGGCCACAAGGGCCAAGAACGAATCATTCCGCTTTCAGGTGGAATTCACAAGAAAACAAATGGGGATAGACATCGTGGGGATGGAACAGAATTTGACTGCAGAACTGGATGCCATCTGCCAAAACGACCTAACGGATGCCTTGCTCGACTTGGCGAAAATAGTGGAAAGAATACAGAAGGAACTGGGCTTCGAACAGGAGGCGGACAAGTGTTCCCTGAATGGTAGCCTCGTGCCTTTTATCCTCGGCATCACCACAGCTCAACCGGACAACACCACCTATGTTCCTGGCATATTCACGGATCAGCAGCCTCTACAAGTGTCCATCGCCTATGACAACGAAATTAGAAACCAAGCAGTGGGTTGGATGAAAGCAAATGGATACGAGATTTCTTCATATCTTGGTCAGCCTCTACTCAAACTGAAGAATCTAAGAATAGTAATTAAAAGAGAGCTCAAGCCATAAAGTTTTTCTATCTTCTGAATAAACAAAATAAACAGCAACTAATGAGACAATTCAAAAGTACCAAGAACATTACCGAACGAAGCAATATTTCAGTAAATAATTATCTCAAGGAAGTAAGTCGTTACCCAATGGCAACAGTAGATGAAGAGGTGATTCTCGCACAAAAGATTAAACAAGGCGGTAAGGAGGCAGATAAGGCACGTCAAAGACTTATAGAAGCCAACCTTCGCTTCGTCATCTCTGTTGCCAACCAGTATCATCAGTGCAACATGGACCTATCTGACCTGATCTCTGAGGGAAACATTGGTCTAATCAAGGCGGCAGAGCGTTTTGATGACACACGAGGCTTCAAGTTCATATCGTATGCTGTATGGTGGATCCGTCAGTCTATCTCTTCTGCTATCTGTGAGAATGGAAGAATCATCAGGTTGCCTCTTAACCAGCAGGCACTCCTCAACATGTATTCTATCCTATTAAATGAGACGATGCAGACAGAACAAAGAAAACCAACTATAGCAGAGTTTGCAGAGTTAGCTGGCATCAGCGAGAACAAGGCAAGCATGCTCATTGAGCAAACCGACAAAACGTTGTCTATGGATGCACCTCTCTCCGAAGATACAGAAACATCCGTTGGTGACCTTGTCTCTTCTGGTTCCAATGCTGACGATTCCTTAGACAAGGAGTCTCTACATCACGATATGGTGGCTATGCTCAACCAGATTCTTTCTGCCAAGGAAAGGAAAATCTTAATGCGTAGCTTCGGAATTGATTGTAAGGAGGAGGGACTTGAAGAGATTGGTTTTTCACTTGGTTTGTCAAGAGAACGTGTCCGTCAGATACGTGAAAAAGCTCTCAAAAAAATACGACGTTCGAATAAGATTGGAATATTAGCACAGCACATTAAATAAATAGATTTTCAAAAAAATGACTATGGCAAAGAAAGAAAAGACAACAACAAAGAAGAAATTAGTGAATCCCACTCTTACATTAGCATTCGAAATGATATATGAAGAAGCTTGCGAGAGCAAACTCTCGCCTGAATTCTATGATACATGTAATGACGCTATCGACTATGTTCGTAAGGAACTAAACGTAACCCCTTTTCAATCGATTATGCTTGCCATACTCGCTAATAGCGACGAACCTAAATCTATGAACGATATGGCACATTTTGCTGGATGTTCCTTCATCAGATTTCGTATTCACAAAGAAGAACTAGATGAGTTGCATTTCAGACATTTCGTTAGATGGACTATGACACGCTCGTTAAAATACAGCATTCGCGATGAATTTATGGAGGCAGTCATTGACAATGTACCTTATACACCGAAGAGATATGAAGATTACACAGCATACGATGTCTATTCAAAGATTAGCAAATGGATAGAGATGCTTAAACGCGATGTAGAACTCTACGATGTCATAGTTAAAAACGTCAGACATCTGCTGGAGTCAACAAGGCATCTGACTTTCTCAAAAGACTTGCTTACGTCCGAACTGAATGACCTTGCCGTAATGGTGATTCTGATCACAGTAAATGATAAGATAGAAAACAATTCTGAATATATTTCGTCTTCAGAGTTATTACGAATTCTCCCTGATGATTCAGGTATACAATCTTTCATCTTCTTTCTAAATGCCAACACTTGTATATTGATTGAAAAAGAGTGGATGGAAAACTACACCGTCAATGGCATGGTTGAACCAGACAAATTCTGTATTACAGATAAGATTTTGGAAACTACTCTTGTAGAACTTAAGGAGCACTTAAAGACAAAAGAAGAAGGCATAAGCAACTTATTACTTATGCCAGATGCCATAGCGGAAAAGCGTATGTTCTATAATGAACGTGAAACAGAAGAGATAGAACGCTTGACCAAACTACTGTCTGTAGATAGGTTCAAGGATATTCAGCTGCGTCTTAAAGAAGCAAATATGCGTACAGGTTTCACTTGTCTCTTCTATGGCTCCCCTGGTACAGGCAAGACAGAAACCGTGTTACAGCTGAGTCGCAGAACAGGACGACCAATCTTTCAAGTCAACATATCCGAAATGAAATCAAAATGGGTTGGTGAAAGCGAGAAGAAAATTCAAGGACTATTCTGTAAGTATGAGGCAATGGTCAAGAAGTATGACATCTGCCCAATTCTACTCTTCAACGAGGCAGATGCCATTATCAACAAGCGCTCAAGCAATACCAATGCAGCTGCAGACAAGATGGAGAATGCCTGTCAGAATATTATTCTTCAGGCTATGGAAAATCTCTCTGGGATAATGATTGCCACAACTAACCTCACAGATAATTTGGATTCAGCTTTCGAACGTCGATTCCTTTATAAAATTAGTTTTGACAAACCTACGGTGGACACAAGAAGACAAATTTGGAACGTCATGTTACCCTCTCTTAGTTGTGAAGAAGCGAAGAGTCTTGCTGAGAGCTATGATTTAAGTGGTGGTCAAATCGAGAACATTGCACGAAAACAAATTGTTGACAGTATTCTCTATGGACACTATCAAGATATTTCAAGCGTTAGGTCTTATTGTGACAATGAAATTATTCGAAATTCGAGAACGAACAAAATAGGATTTGTATACTAGAAGCCTACAAAAAGGAAATCTTTGCCAATCTCCAAGATGTCAATCCGTCCGAAGCCGAAAGCGCCTGGCAATGCCTCACTAGCAACCCTCGCGCTTTCCTGAAAGCACATGCAGTCAGCCAAATATTGGCAAAATATAAGTTTGAGTTTTAATAACCATGATAGAAAATCAGATTGCAACGCCACACTTTAACCTTGGTTAGAGAACCGGAACCAATTTTGTACATAGAAAATCGAAATCAATTTCACAAAGGCGGAGTTTCTTTGTATGTTCACATTGCAACTTTCACTTCGTTTGCCAATACCTGACGGACAAATGCATTAAGTGTGATGCCAGCCTCTTGGGCAAGCATGGCAATGGCACTGTGGATCTCTGGCGATACACGGACATTGAATGTGCCACTATAGGGTTTGCGAGGCTCAACGTGACGAGCCTCGCAAAGAGCCAGATAGTCATCAATGGCTCCCTCGAAATCCTGACGGAGTTCGTCAATGTTTGAACCTTCATAGGTAATGGCATCCTTGCTCATTCCTTGAACCTTACCGAAGAGGCAATTATCCTCTTCACTATATTCTACACTACCAGTGTAGCCTTTGTACTTTAAATAACCCATAACTAGTCCTCTTTTTTATAAAGAGCAAAGGTACTCATAATTCCCCGTTTTTTCTATTTCCATCTACTCTGCCTTTCCGCCATATTCGTTATATGACACGTTCTCGGGCTTCCACTTGTCTTTAGGTTGTGGGCTCTCTGCTGGATGTCCGATAACGATAGTGCAGAGGGGGATGAAAGCCTGTGGCAGCTTCAGCACCTTAGCCACTTCTGCGGAGCGGTTCTCGTCAGGATAGAGACCAGTCCAAACGGCACCAAGTCCGAGGGCATTGGCAGCAAGAAGGATGTTTTCCGTGGCTGCCGAGCAGTCCTGAACCCAGAAAGCCTGCATGGGGCCTTGCATCGCCTTGTCCATATTGCCACATACGACGATGGCCAGCGCAGCCTTCTTCAGCATGCCGCCACGTGGGTTGTTACCTGCGAGTTCAGCGAGTTTCTCCTTGCTGTTGATGACTACGAAATGCCAGGGCTGCCTGTTGACGGCTGTGGGTGCAGCCATGCCGGCACGGAGCATCGTCTCGATGTCAGCCTTTGAGACAGGCTCATCGGTGTACTGTCGGATGCTGGTACGCGTCATGATGTTTTTGATCGCCTCGTTTAAACAGTTCTCACTCTGTGCCGATACGCTCAGCACAGACATAGCCAACAATAGGCTAATGGTCATAATCTTCTTCATATACTTATTTCTTTAAATAGTTGTCCTTGTGTATAAATGCACTTACATGCTCATTTTACTTTTCGAATTTACAGTGTAATTCGAGGCCAAAGGTACGAATAAGTGAGCGAAAAACCAAATTCATTTGGATTTTTCCGAACGGAAGTGCCTTCGGCGAAGCCAAAGGTACGAAAAATCCTCCATATTACCTGCGAAACGGAGGATTCTTTTGTGATATATTTCACAAATTCGCTTAAAACTTACGATAAAGATAGTGATAATCCGGAATTTTTGCTAATTTTGCATCGATATTTAACAAAAGTTGACTGGTTTGAATATAAATAGAATATAATTATATGAAGACAAAAGCACAACTCAAAATAAAGAAAAAATGAAAAAGTTATTTATTGTAGTGACTCTATTGTTAGGCATAACGCTGGTGGCCATGTTGCTGACCAAACCAGAGCCTCAGGCACACTATGATGCTGTGGTTGGATTGGCACAGAGCGTGGTAGACCAGGAGATGAACAGCGACAACGTGAAAAAGAAAATCGCCCAGGTGGGTGCAGATAAACTGGCTGAGCTGGGCATTGAAGGCGTTGATGCAGAGACGCTGGAAAAGCTGGGTGCTGATGTCGATTTGTCAAAGGTCACTGAACTTGGCAAGGATGTGGCAATGAATACAGCAGGTTTTTATCTGCAGAGCCACCTGACGGTAAACGATTATTATGTCGTGACGGTGGGCCTGCTGAATCATAGAGGCAAAACCCTGCCTGTGACGTTGGGCATCATGGGAAAGGTGGTCTTGCTGGTCAATGAGGAGCAGGTAAAACAGATGGTAAAATAGCCTGGAAGGCCATTGGTGTATTATCTTTTCTAATGCTAAGATAGTGGTTTTTACGGAATTATTGCTATTTTTGTACCCAAATAGTGATTTACCCAACAAAAATAAACGAGATGAAAGCAATTGCTCTCAATGGCATCAAAAACAGAAATATATGTGTAGTGACATGTCTTAATCAGTTTCATAGGTACAGGTCAGGAGTATACTTTTTCCTCATCCTTATGACCTGTGTGGCAATGAGCCTTTGGCTGTCACGGTATATTCCTGGCAGCCTTTTCGACAATTATATTGTACCTTATTTTATCATATGTACGACTACTGTCTGTTTCGGTGGTGCTTGGCTCATCTTCCGTCATTCTGAGGGGTTGCGCATCCGCAAGGCATGGGGGTGTACATTAGTAGCGTGGGGGGTGGTAGATGCAGCTTATCTACTATTCTGGCTCTTTGCCCCGGCGCAATTCATGAACATGACTGCCTACTGGCTGACACGCTATGAGTTGGTAATCTGCAATTGGCTGGGTTGGCTGTTGCTGCTCTATCCCACAGAGGCGCTTCGTCCTGGATGGCTCAATCTCAAGCGTGCCCTATGGCAGCTATTGCCATTATGTGCGTTGTGTGCGCTCGATTATGTTGTGCCTGTCAATCTTGGGCTAATCATCTCGCTCTATCCGTTTGTGCTTGCTGCACTACTCATCACTCACATGCGTGCATATAGAATATGGTGTGAGGAGAACTACTCCACGCTCGACGATATTGACGTGCAATGGATTATGCGTTATCTGATTATGCTGTTGATGTTAGGTGTTGGTTTTCTATACATCTGCCTGACTCACGATTACACGCGTGCTTTCACTCAGCGATGGCTGATGTTGCTATTGATGAGTTACAGTACGGAACAGATTCTGTTTCGCCGTGACCCCTGGCAGCTGTTGCATCAATCGGGAAAGGACAATTTGGCTGAACCGGATTCGGCGTGTCCTGTTGATGAAATGGAGGAAGTGGCAACCACCAATGAGGCTTATACTGCCTATCGTGAGACACTGGAACACTGGATGGAAAGAGAAAAGCCATACGTGAATCCTGATTTCCGGCTCATTGATTTGCGCCAGGTCCTGCCATTGAACAGAACTTATCTTTCACAGTTTATCCACGTGGAGTATGGTTGCACGTTCTACCAGTTCGTTAATCGTTACCGCATCGAAGAGGCCAAGCGCCTGAAGCTGGAGAATCCCGACTTGAAGGCCAGTGAAATTTCAAAACTCTGTGGCTTCTCGTCACCGACGGTATTCAGCCGTACTTTCACTAACATTACTGGTATAACACCCCGCGAATGGAGTAAAAAAATCCACTCTGCGTAAATTTCTGGGCTTTTTTCTTGACTCTGCGTCAAATTGAATCCTTGTCTATTGCCAGAACGCTATTGTTATTGTACCTTTGTGCTTATAGATTTGTGTGTTGGCTCGTTTAATTACTCCAATCTACAGACTAAACCAATTTAATATAAATATTTTAAATTCAGTACCTAATGAGGAAACAAAATTATCAGAAACCGACGATGCAAGTCGTCAAGTTACAACAAATGGGAATGCTCATGACGAGTGGATTCGTAGCTAATCGTGAGGAAGAGTATGGTGAGGCCATCGAAGTAATATGGGAAGAATAAAGGAGGCCACAACTATGAAGAAGAATTTTAGCAATATCCGCACTATGGCCGCCCTTCTGATGGCAGGAGCCGCCTTCGTATCTTGTACTGACAACTTTATCGACGAGTCTTCTCAGTCCGAAGTTCCTGTCCAGCAAGTTTATAAGATGACCGTCAACGCCTCGAAGGGTGATGACACCACGCCGAGTAATCGTGCACTGTCGCTCGACCGCAACCAGGCAGACACAAAGAATGTTATCAAAACGAAGTGGGCCAACACTGACCAGGTGGCTGTATTTCCCTCAGCATGGAGTCGCAGCGAGAAGGGCATGCTGAACGCTGCTGCCAGCGCCAACGGCTCGACCACGCTGACGGGCGAGCTGACCACTGCTCCTGCGGTTAACGATAACCTTAAACTGCTGTTCCCCCGTGCCACGTGGAGTTACACCGGACAGTCGGGCGTATTGCTGTCGGACGCTAACTCTATCGAGAAAAAGTACGACTATGCCCTGGCCGAGGTCACTGTCAACGAGGTGACAGGCAATAAGATTACCACCACTGGCGATGCCTCGTTTACCAGCCAACAGGCCATCGTGAAATTTAAGTTTCAGGACAAAAATGGGAATGCGATTAATTCCTCCGGCATAACCATCTCGGCAGTTAGCAACAAGTTGGTTACAGGCTGGGGGTATTGGGGGCCTAAAGAACATACATATACAGGTGGCTATCAGTTTGATGCAGGTTCTAACGAAGACGTCAAAGACCCTCCCTCTGGTCCTAACAAACTGGTTGACGGTGATAAAAGCACCAAATGGTGTACCGGATTTGGAGCAGGACCAGATTTTTGGTACTGCCAATTCCATACTGCCGAGCCGATTATAGTGGATGGCTATACGCTTACCACAGGTGATGACACTCAAACATACTCAGGGCGCAACCCTCAGACTTGGGAATTGATGGCCAAACGCAATCCTAATGACGAGTGGACGACCATTGCAAACGTGAAAGGCGACGTTGTTTTGCAAGCCGTAAACAGCACACCGTTTGACTTTGATGTTGACATCCCTGGCGAGTACCAGTATTTTTATTTTAAGATGCATTATAAAGACATCCAACCCCATTGGGTGCAACTCAGCGAATTAGAACTCTTCCGGCGTTCCACCGGGGCGGCATACGGCAATCTGAGCATCACACCTGGCACTTCCACCGACGAACTGACCGTTGCCCTGCGCAACGAGAACAACGGCGCTGACAAATATTTGATTAAAGTCGATGTGGATATTACTAATTATGGGTACAAATACCCCTACAGATTCTCTAAAAACGATGTAACCTTCGAGAATGGCAAGTACTACGAGATAACGCTGAAACTGTCTGATGAAAATATTGCTATCAAGATGGATAATGCAGCCCAACTCTATAGTTATCTGACTAACGGGTACACTCGCATCTCAGAAAAGGAGGCCCAAGCCATTGCCTATTACTTCGCTGAAAAAACGGGAAAACGTGTGTCAGTCGTATATAAAGACAAAATCGTTAATAACTCTAACTATGTGTATTGGGTAAAGAGCACCTCCTCCCCTGAAGAACCGTCTCCAAACTATTTTTATCAAATTTATGATCATGCCTTTAACGACGGAGATTATGATTATGATGTATACATCGTTCCTTAAGCAAATGGAAGCATAACATGAATAAACTGTTACAGGTACTGCTGCTGTTGATGACGGTAAACGATTATTATGTCGTAAAACAGATGGTAAAATAGCCTGGAAGTGTTCCCTAAAAAGACCCCAACTTGCTTCTTGCAGGTTGGGGCTTTCTTATCTGATGAAGTTCATGAACTGAGGACGTTCATTGCGCTTGGGAGCAGCATCGCCGTCGGCATGAATCTTTTGCAGCAGGAATGCCATGTTGGTGGCTAATATTTATGAAAACGTTTCTTCTTGTTTATGTCCAAAATTCCTTTTCGCCTTTATCTTCCATAATGCCCTGACACTTGGGACAGGTCTTCATGTCCCAGATACGGATATTATCGCTGCCACATTGCAAGCACAAACGGCCAACCTCACTTCTGTAAGAGGGTGCCACGTCGGCTATGATACCACCCACCACGATGTTCTGGATGGTTTTGCAGTCAGGGCAGGACATGGGTGTAATCTGTTGGCGGAACAGTCCGCGTCCCTCATACACCTCAGCCTCATAGCCACAGGCCTTACAGCGATATTTCCGTTTCCAGGACATTATTCTTCAACTGTTTAACAGGAAAAGTGAAATAGGTTTCTGGAAAAGGCTCGTCTTTCAGGGTGAAGTGCCACCACTCAGTATCGAAAGGCTTGAAGCCGTGACGAATCATCGCCTGACGTAGAATCATACGGTTCTGGAACTGCTCGGGGGTAATGCTACGTTTCGGATTGGCAGGGCTCTTTGAATTGTCGCCTGTATATTCGCCCGTCTCAGGATTGCCGCAGAAGTCAGGATGGCTCTCAGGACCGAACCAGTCGAAGGTGCCACCCATGTCGAGTTCCTTCTCCGTCGCCATGTCAAAGAGTGTCAGGTCGAGGGTAGAGCCACGCGTATGACCGCTCTTCAGGCAGATGTAGTCCTGAGGAAAGAGCACGCTCTTGTCAAGGTCGGGATAGAAGTAGGCCTTCATCAGTGTGTCGGCGATGTCCTCGGCCCAGCGCACGAAATGGTCAACACCCTTCTGCGGACGGTAGGCATCGTAGATCTTCAGTCTGTACCCTAGTTTCTTGACGTCATCGCTCACGGCTTTCAGACTGTCAGCGGCCTTCTTGGTCAAAAGTGCCGTCGGCTCCTCATAGCCGTCGATGCGCGTGCCCACAAAGTTATATGTGCCGAAGTAGCGGATCTCTAGAATCACATCGGGCACCACGTCGGTAATGGTTACAAACTGGCTGGCATCGTCAGTCGCGTTGACAGTCGCACTCTTCTTCGTGTCCGAGAAGCAGGACACCATCGTCATGCCGCAGATGAGGGTGGCGGCGAGCACCCAATGTTTCATCTTTTTCATTCTCATTTATTGAATATTTATTGAATTACATTTTAGATCTCCACCGCCGAAGGGCTCCCATTCCTGGAGATTTACAGTTTTAATATTTACTTGCATGTGCGATTGATATCATTTTGCCGAGCGTGAGTACCTTCGCGTAATTTTCTGCGCAAAGATAGTGATAATTACGGAAAAACTCAAATAAAATTTGGTTTTTCGCTCGATTTGCAGTATCTTTGCATCGTGATTCTGAAAAGAGTCGCCCGTAAAGGTGTGCTTAACTGCACTTAATTGGGAATGTGAGTGAGAATCTCCGACTGTCCCGCAGCAGTGAACTCCGTTATGGCTCCTAAGCAAAAACGCCATTGAACTTCGTTCGATGACGTTCACGCTCTGCAAAGCTCGAATATATTCGGCTTTGCCCTCGCTAAATCACGCCATTGCCCGTTTGGGTGAGAAGGCGCTTGGGAGTGGAGGAAAGTCTGAAGACCAGCCTTTTTCGGTTAAAATGCCGCTGCACCACGATGTATGGTGTCGGCAGGCGCAAGTTTAATTTTTTGTGGATATGAAACATGAATCAATTGTCGTCGTGTACGACAGCTGTCAGGCTATTGCTGAGGAAATAGCCGACAAATTGGGTGCTGAGATAGTCAGCGTCCAGAGTATGAACATCAGGCAGATTGAGAACTCACAGAGTCTTGTCCTTGCCGTTGAGTTTCAGGCCGACGGCCCGTTGTCACCCCATTGGCAATACGCCTGTCAGATGTTTCGTGGTGCCAACCTGAGTGGCAAGAACGTTGCAGTCATGATAGCTTTGGGCAATAGTCAGGACAACGGCACCTATGCCGATGCGTTCAATAGCGAGCTCAAACATAACGGAGCGCACATTGTAGGCGACCAAATCTATGAAGGCTCGTCCGGATGGAATCTCGACAATTGGGTGTGCTCAGTATCACCGAACCTTTAACCCTTTAAATACTTAACCGTCATGATATATATTTACATCGTGGTCCTCGAGTTCCTATTGGCCTTTGCTGGCGTAGGTCTGCTCATCAGGCACTACAACCATAAGGCGTAGTTTCTCTCTTCGTTATGGCTTTACACCAAGAATCGTAGCATAAGATGGCTTCTTACGATGGATTTCCGTCTATCGGGATATGCAGGGTTCCTAATGATCAAGTATTCTGATATTTTTAGTCTCTGCTGGTTTGCCGTATTATTCTTACTGGTAGATGGAGTACTACATCGTCTATGCCTACATCGCAGTGAGTGGTGTTATCATATTGTTATCGTCATGCCACAGCTAAAAGCATGAAGTTGATTGCCCATGATTGTTTTGAGCGTGGCGAAGACCTTATCACCCGTACAATGGCTGGTGAAGAACTGAGTATTGGAATATTTGGCTTTCAGCCTTTGAGCCAAAGCCGCCAGCTCTTCTTCTGTCTCCAGGCCGTCGAGCAAGTGGAATCCTCCGACAACGGTATGAACTGGCCACGGACAAGCCGCCAAAATATTCTCCAAGCCGCTATGAGCGCAACCTGTAAATAGCAGACCATCGACATATAGAGCCAACTCATGCCGGAAATCGTCGTGGATAAAGTCGCCGTTAGTATTCTGCACATAGAGATTCACATTTCCTTTGGGCATCGGATGATTCTGAGGAATATGAGCTAATACATGAATATCCTCTGCTAATGCGCAGGTCTGATTTATCAAGACGAGTCTGTCATTGTCAATCTTCGGCCACTCCGCAGTAATACTATGAAGATTCCCTCGCTTAGAAAAGAACTTGCCACTCATAGCATCTGGTGAGACGAGTACCTTAGCCTTTCGATTACGTTCAACTAAATACAGCAATCCTCCTGCATGGTCGCTATGTCCGTGAGAGATAAATACATAGTCCATCGTACTGAGGTCAATACCCATCTTCTCGGCATTGCGGATAAACACATCACTGGCTCCAGTGTCCAGCAAAATCTGATGATGGTCTGTTTCAAGCAAGATAGACAATCCATGTTCTGTTTCCAGCGATGGATTCTGAGTGCGATTATCTGATAATACTATCCACTTCATTATAAATACATTTGTCGGACTATCTTTGGGAGTTTCTTCGTTTCCTTCTATTCATCTTCTTCATATCAATTCATCTTCGTCATGTGATAGCCCATTCGCTTCAGTTGCATGGCAGCTCCCATCAGGTAGAGCTGGTGCAGACAGGATACGTAGCCGTTGAATGCCTCTTTGGTTCCTGGCTCCAGATGCTGGTGCATCAGAGCATTATAGACACGGGATGCACATTCGCCTGTCACCTTCTCTAGAATGGTGTAGTCTATGCCTTGCAGCAAAAGCACTTCCTCGCGGATGTATTCGTCCATGCTGTCATAGCCCCGCTTGTCGCGCATGTAGGCATAGAGGTCTTCAATCTTTGAGTAGATCTCCCATTCCGTGTCCCACATCTTGGCTACGGCCATGCCGATATACATCATCCAGCCGAGGGATGCCGATGGGTAGTCCTGGAACTCCCTGATGCCATCGGGGATGTATACCTTGGCTATCTCTTCCCATTTATCTTCGACATCGGGACATTCCGGCAACCGCTCATCCACCTCCTTCATCGACAGCAGGAACTGGTGCAGGTCTTTTCTCAATATCTCTTCAAAATTCTCCATAATCACAATTTTTATTTGCAAAGATAGTGATAATTACGGAATTATCGTTAAATTTGCACCAAAATTAACAATAGTTGATTCTCGTCACGACTCGACCAATCATGCAAGCATGTTGGTTCTCGCTGCTCCGAGAATTAGCATTGTTTATCAAGTAACCCCACAAAATATAAACTTATGAGACTGAAAATTACCACAATCCTCGTGCTTATGCTGCTGCCGATGATTTCACTGGCGCAGCGTCAGCAGTATCAGCAAGTGAATGACATTCCCTACACAGCGCCCTCCGATGCATACGCTCAGGAGCGATGCAAGCTCGATGTCTATTACCCTACGAATCAGAAGGATGCACCCGTGGTGGTGTGGTTCCACGGTGGTGGCATCGAGGGTGGCGAGAAACATATCGATCCGCAGCTCAAGAACAGCGGTTTGGTGGTTGTTGCTGCCAACTATCGTTTGCTGCCCAAGGCGAAAATCGATGATATCCTCGACGATGCGGCAGCCGCTGTGGCCTGGACTTACAAGAACATCGAGAAATACGGTGGCAGTCATCGTAAGATTTTCGTTGCCGGACACTCTGCAGGTGGCTATCTGCTCGACATCATCGGCTTAGACAAGAAATGGCTCGCCAAATACGGCGTTGATGCCGACTCGCTGGCTGCCTTAGTGCCCTTCAGTGGACAGTGCATCACGCACTACAACATCCGCAAGCAGCAGAACATCCCTCCTTTACAGGCCACCATCGACCAGTACGCCCCGCTCACCTACGTCCGTCCCGATGCCCCGCCTATCGTCATCATTTCAGGCGACAGGGAACTGGAGCTCTATGGCCGCTATGAAGAGCAAGCCTATTTCTGGCGCATGCTGAAACTCGCAGGACACAAAGATGTGACGCTCTATGAGATGCAGGGCTACGACCACGGTGCCATGCCGCAACCTGCCTATTACATTTTGAAACAGCACATCAAGCGACTGACCGAAAACAAAACCAGCCAGAAGTAAACGATATGATTGCAATGTCACACTCTGACCGCGAGGCTGACGGCCTGCTCATCGGCACGCCCGTCTATTTCGCCTCGCCCAACGGCACGTTGCTCTCGCTGCTCGACCGCCTGTTCTATTCCAACCTGCATACCGACTGGAGCATGAAGGTGGGCGCAGCCGTGAGTATCGCCCGTCGTGGGGGATCCACCGCCACTATGTTGTGGTGGTATCAGCCTCTTATCGGCTTGATATATAGCCTTTCATCCGCTCTATGCCGTACTTGGCTACGACCAGATCCTCTTCTGACGTTGCTCCGCTGAAAGCAAAAGCCAGCTTGCAGCCTTCGTACTCGTCGTAGGCGCCACCGGCATAACCCAGTTCGCCGGTAATCGTCTTGTGGTTCGGGTCGCCGCTGTCTGCTTGGGTGGCGATTACTTCTCCGCATTTCGACCAGGCGACGGCGACCAGATTATAGCCGTCCTTCCAGTTGCAGTACGAGCCAACAACCTTCATTTCGCCAATCCAGTCAACCGTGTCGCCGTTGTTAAGAACCGAGGCAGTTGCTACTCCCTCAATACCCATCTCAATCGCCTTGGCTTTCATGTCCTCCAGAGCCAAAGCCAGTTTTTCTCTTAGTTGTTCGTTTGTCATATTCTTGTTCACTTTAGTTAAGTCTGACTCCTTTTTGTTCTGTTGCGGCGCGTTGCAAGAGAAGCATGTTCCCCATAATAGGAGCATCAGTAATAGTTTCGTTTTCATATCTTTTTATTGTTGATTAATTGCTGCCAAGACCAGGAACATGTAGTGCGAGGAACCGCCACCGAGCACGTATTCCGTCTGTTGCCAAAGGAAGG
>Ga0310696_10005201_pt1 | contig 15732 bp, 10 predicted proteins | sample AusTroGonzalo_MG_4_FD_203885 | JGI IMG/M metagenome (GOLD analysis project Ga0310696, IMG submission 203885) | Bovine rumen microbial communities from tropical cattle in Woodstock, Queensland, Australia - Gonzalo_02 (v2) (version 2) | ecosystem: Host-associated > Mammals > Digestive system >...
ACTTGAAGAGGAAGGCCTCTTTCTGTCCGAGGAATGTATAAGCATAGCGAACGGCACGACGCAAGATACGACGGATGACGTAACCAGCCTTTGCATTCGAAGGCAACTGACCATCAGCAATCGAGAAACTCACTGCTCTCAGGTGGTCAGCACAAACGCGCATAGCCACGTTGATATCGTCTTGTTTCTTATCTACTTCGCCTTCCTCGAAGGTTGTATATTTCAGTCCTGTGATATTCTCCTCCTCGTTGATAATTGGCTGGAAGATATCGGTATCGTAGTTTGAGTGCTTGCCCTGCAGCATGCGGACAAGTCGCTCAAAGCCCATACCCGTATCGATCACGTTCATGCCCAATTTCTCAAGACTTCCATCAGCCTTGCGATTGAACTGCATAAACACAAGGTTCCAAATCTCAATGACCTGGGGATCATCCTTGTTCACGAGATCGCGACCACTGACGCCCGAGGCTGCACGCTGCTCAGGGGTACGAGAATCCACGTGGATCTCCGAGCAAGGGCCACAAGGACCCGTATCGCCCATCTCCCAGAAGTTGTCGTGCTTGTTACCATTGATGATATGGTCAGCAGGTACGTGCTTGGCCCAATAACTTGCAGCCTCGTCGTCGCGAGGAATGTTCTCCTCGGGCGAACCCTCGAACACCGTCACGTAAAGGTCTGCCGGGTTCAGTTTCAGCACATCAACAAGATACTCCCACGCCATGTCGATGGCGCCCTCCTTGAAGTAGTCGCCAAAGCTCCAGTTACCGAGCATCTCGAACATCGTGTGGTGATACGTGTCGTGGCCCACCTCTTCCAGATCATTGTGCTTACCGCTTACACGCAAGCACTTCTGGGTATCGGCACGACGTCGAGGTTCTGGGTCGCGGGTACCCAGAATAATATCTTTCCACTGGTTCATACCAGCATTAGTGAACATCAGTGTGGGGTCATCCTTAATCACCATAGGTGCAGAGGGCACGATAGCGTGTTGTTTCGACTCGAAGAATTTCTTAAATGAGTCACGAATCTCTTTTGCAGTCATTGTATCTTAATAATTCTGTTAATGCTATGCTCTATTTCAAGGTGCAAAGGTACTCATTTTCTGCGACACAGCCAAAGAATCGGCATGTTTTTTATAGGTTTTTCGTTTTTGCACCGTAACTTTGTTTTGCAGACCAAGGGAGAGAAGATTCCTCCACGAATACAATTCTATGTTTCCGGTGTGGAAACTTATGTTTTCAGTCCGAGAACATATGTTTCAGGACTGCGAACTTATGTTTCCCGACCGCGAACAAAAGAATTCTCATATACGCAAGAAAAAAATAATCCGCAATTTCTCTTTTTTCTCGCTAAAAATGCGTAACTTTGCACACAAATACGAAACACCAATAATTCATGGACGACGAGACAAGAGACGAGATTTTGGAACAGCAAGAGTCGGAAGGGACGCAAGAAGGTCACTCCGACTATAAACCCGTAAACCGCTTCGACGCAGCTGCAGTACACCACCTGAGTGGCATGTACCAGAACTGGTTTCTCGATTACGCCAGCTACAGCATTCTGGATCGTGCCGTTCCCCATCTGGAGGACGGTCTGAAACCCGTACAACGACGCATTCTCCACTCGATGAAGCGCATGGACGACGGGCGCTATAACAAGGTGGCGAACATCGTGGGACACACCATGCAGTTCCATCCTCACGGAGACGCCTCTATTGGTGACGCCCTCGTACAGATGGGACAGAAAGATCTGCTGATTGACACTCAGGGTAACTGGGGTAACATTCTTACCGGATCCTCAGCTGCTGCTCCTCGATATATCGAGGCTCGCCTCTCAAAGTTCGCCCTCGACACGGTGTTCAATCCCAAAACAACGGAGTGGAAAATGTCGTACGACGGGCGCAATAAGGAACCTATCACATTGCCTGTGAAATTCCCGTTACTACTTGCACAGGGTGCAGAAGGTATTGCCGTTGGACTATCTACGAAGATTCTTCCCCATAATTTCTGCGAAATCTGCGATGCAGCTATCAGTTATCTGCACGAGCAGCCTTTCCAACTCTACCCCGACTTCCCCACGGCAGGCAGCATCGACGTCTCGAAATACAACGACGGACAGCGTGGCGGTTCTGTAAAGGTTCGTGCGAAAATCGAAAAACTGGATCAAAAGACGCTCGTGATTCGTGAAATACCGTTCTCAAAAACCTCTGAGACGTTGCAAGACTCTATCGTGAAGGCAGTGGAGAAAGGGAAAATCAAGGCCCGCAAGGTGGAAGACCTCACTGCTGCTAACGTAGAGATACAGGTACACCTTGCCCCTGGCGTATCTTCTGACAAGACCATTGATGCCCTCTACGCCTTTACCGACTGCGAAGTCAGCATCTCGCCCAACTGCTGTGTAATCGAGGACAACAAACCACAGTTCCTCACCGTAAGCGACGTGCTTCGTCACACTACAGACCGTACGAAAGACTTGATTCGTCAGGAGCTCGAGATCCGAAAGGGAGAACTCTTAGAGCAACTGCATTTCCAATCGTTGGAAAAAATCTTCATCGAAGAGCGCATCTATAAGGATAAAAAGTTCGAAGAGGCTCCCAACGTCGATAAAGTCTGTGAACATATCGACGAGCGCCTGACGCCCTACTACCCCACTATGATTCGTGAGGTAACTAAGGACGATATACTGAAACTGCTGGAAATCAAGATGCAACGCATCCTGAAGTTCAACAAGGCAAAGGCAGAAGAACTGATGGCTCGTCTGAAGGCAGAGATTGAGGAGATTGACCACGACTTGGCGAACCTCACGGAGGTAACTGCCAACTGGTTCCAGTTCCTGAAGGACAAGTACGGCAAGGATCATCCCCGCCTGACGGAGATACGAAACTTTGACACCATCGAAGCCTCAAAGGTGGCTGAGGCAAACCAGAAACTCTATATCAATCGTACTGATGGTTTCATCGGCACTGGTCTGAAGAAAGACGAGTTTGTGTGCAACTGCTCCGATCTCGACGATATCATCATCTTCTACAAAGACGGTAAATACAAGGTGATCCGTGTAGCTGAGAAGATTTTCGTGGGCAAAAATATCCTCTATGTCGCCGTGTTCAAGAAGAACGACTCGCGCACCATCTACAATGTGGTGTATCGCGACGGCAAGAAGGGTTGGTACTTCATGAAGCGTTTCAATGTAACATCGATGACACGCGACAAGGAATATGACCTCACACAGGGAACACCAGGCTCTAAAGTGATGTACTTTACCGCTAATCCCAACGGTGAGGCAGAGGTTATCAAAGTGACGCTCGATCCGAACCCCAAACTGAAGAAAATCTTTATAGAGAAGGACTTCTCAGAAGTCATGATCAAAGGGCGCGCCTCGAAAGGCAACCTACTGACTAAGAACGGTGTACATCGCATCGGACTGAAGAGTCACGGACGTTCGACACTGGGTGGACGTCTGGTATGGTACGATCCTGATGTAAACCGTCTGAACTACGATGAACACGGAGAGTTGCTGGGTGAGTTCTACGATGACGACCAGATACTGGTCATTCTGAAGAACGGCGACTACTACCTCTCGAACTTCGATCTGAACAACCATTACGAGGAGAACATCCTGCGCATCGAGAAATATAATAGCAATAAGGTATGGACGGCCGTACTCTATGACGCTGACAATCAGGGTTATCCATATCTTAAGCGCTTCCAGATGGACGCCACGAAGAAGAAGCAGAACTGGCTCTCAGACAATCCCGCCTCGCTGCTGATTCTGTTGACGGATACGCCCTTCCCACGTCTGCAAATGACCTATGGTGGTGCTGACGCCTTCCGCGGCTCGGAAGAGATTGATGCAGAGCAGTTTATCGCTGTTAAGGGATATAAGGCTAAGGGTAAGCGCCTAACTACTTGCGCGCTTGAGAGTATTACAGAACTCGAGCCCATCCGTTTACCAGAGGAACCAGAAGAGTTCGAGACTCCTGAAGATACAGATGACGCAGAAAACCTCGACCCCGATGCAGGAAAAAGCGAACAACAAATACGCGACGAGCTTACCGGACAATTAAGACTATTCGACGATGAAGAATAACTGGATATGGTTCGTATTCCTGATGTTTCTGGTATCCAAAGCAGGAACTGCCGTCGCCCAGGAGTCATCCTCAGCACATATCATTGGCATCGGTGGTACGAACATACTCGACACTTATATCTCCCAAGAGAAATACAAGGGCACAGGTCTCACCTATTTATATATACGCGAGCGCGCGAAGTCTGGAAAGCATTGGAGCAACGTCTTTGAGCATGAGCTCGACCTCTCGAGGGCCGATGATCGGAGCAAGACCACCAGCGAGATAGAGGCCAGCTACAACCTTTACTGGGGGCGCTATCGCAGTTGGAATTTACTCAATGATCATCTGCGCTTGCAAGCTGGAGGCCTCGTCAACGGCACGTTAGGATTTATCTACAACATGACAAGTTCTAACAATCCTGCACAGGCCAGGGTTGCAATTAACCTGATGCCTTCGGCCATTGCCACTTATGACTTCCGCCTTTGGAAAAAGCGCTTCGACGTACGATATGAGCTGAACCTGCCGCTATTGGGCGTGATGTTCAGTCCGAACTATGGTCAATCGTACTATGAGATCTTCAGCCTCGGTAACTACGACCATAATATCGTGCCAACCACCTTTATCAGCGCACCTACCTTCCGTCAGCAAATAACGATAGATTGGCGCGCCAATGACAGTTTCACCCTTCGCGTAGGCTATCTGGGTAACTACCAGCAGGCTGCTGTCAACAATCTGAAGCAGCATGTCTATACACATCGTGTCCTGATTGGCTTCGTGAAACACTTCGAAATCACCCCACGCCCATGAAACACATTCTACTTATATTCATAACTCTATTTACCCTCACTGCCTGCGTCGAAGAGGAGGAATTCCCTAACACTGCACAGGGCAACTTTGAGGCATTGTGGAAGATTATCGATGAGCACTATTGTTTCTTCGACTATAAGCAACAAGCTTACGGTCTGGACTGGAATGCTGTATATAATAAATATAAGGTACGCGCAAAGGGCAACATCGATAGTTACCAACTGTTCGAAGTGTTTACCGACATGCTCTCCGAGTTGCGCGATGGTCACGTAAACCTCTACACAAGCTTCGACAACGGTCGCTACTGGAAGTGGCATGAGAACTATCCCACCAACTTCAGCGATACGTTACAACGCCGCTACCTAGGAACCGACTACCACATCACTTCAGGTATGCAATACCGTATCCTAGACGATCAAATCGGCTACCTCTATGTCGGTAGTTTTACCTACGACATTGGTGAGGGATCACTTGATGAGATTATCAAGCACTTTGCCTTCTGCAACGGGTTAATCATCGATATCCGCAGCAACGGAGGTGGTAACCTTACCTCCGCAGAGACACTTGCCGCTCGGTTCTGCCACGAAAAGACACTTACAGGCTATCTCCAACACAAGACGGGCAAGGGGCATAGCGATTTCTCCGAAATGGAGCCGCAATATATGGAACCTTCTTCACGCCTCCGTTGGTACAAGCCCATAGCCATACTCACCAATCGCGGTGTATTCTCTGCTGCCAACGACTTCGTCAAGACCATGAAGTGCTTCCCGATGGTAGTCACCGTAGGCGACCAGACGGGTGGTGGATCAGGACTTCCCTTTACCTCAACACTCCCCAACGGGTGGACCGTACGTTTCTCTGCCTGTCCATCATACGACAGGAATTGTCAACAAGTAGAATTCGGCATCGCCCCAGATTACGAGGTAAACCAGACAGATGACGATTTCCGTCAAGGAATCGACACATTAATAGAATTTGCACGTAAACTTTTGGTGAAATAAAAATAATTATGTACCTTTGCATCCGCATATGAACCAAAAATAAACCAAAACCCAGCAAGAAAGTTAAAGAAAAAGGCGCCTGTGGCGGAATTGGTAGACGCGCTAGACTTAGGATCTAGTGTTTCGCGACGTGCAGGTTCGAGTCCTGTCAGGCGCACAAACAACGAAAAATGTGCAAAAAATGTGCAAAAAAGCCCGAAGATAGGGGAAAAATACAAAAAAATGAGGTTTTTTATAAAAAAAATTAAATTTTTCTTGCATAATTGAAAAATATTGCCTACTTTTGTCACCGATTTATATAAATACAAACGATATATCAAAGTTTAATTGTTTAATTATAATTTTTAAGTTCAAATGAAAAAGAAAATTATTAATGGTATTTTGATGGTAGCTCTGCTTTTTGCTGCCACAACATCATTTGTTTCTTGTAAGGACAACGTGGACGACGAATTAGTTCCCGTTTACGCTAAACTTGCACAGCAAAAGAGTGAACTCGAGGCACAGATCACTGCACTCCAGTTGCAGCTTAACAACCTTGATTTGGATGGTTGGAGAGATCAGGTTAATGCTAACACAGTTGCTATCCAGAACCTTCAGAACAAGTTGGATCTTATGCAGTCACAGCTCGACACGATCAACAATCAGATTTCTACTCTGAGTGCATCAGTTGACACCATTCAGGCTGAGCTCGACGATTTGAAATCAGCAGTAGCTATTATTGAGCTCGCTATTCTTGATCTTCAGGATCAGATTAACGAGTTGAACGAGAGAGTTGACGAGATGACGAAGATGATTACTGGCATCCAGATCAATCAGACCATCTGTAATCCTGTTGGTACGATCAATCTCCCCGGCGGTTTGCTGAGACTAAACGCTCTGGCAGCATTCTTCGGATCTAACGAGACTGGCGTTGAGCACTTCCCCAACACCGACGAGGACGCTATCGTTCTTGGCGAGGCTCTGACAGCTGACGAAATTGCTCCTGCATATGCAGCAGATCAAGAGTATAATTTCGACCCCAACACCTACATCACTCAGGATGAGGGTAACGCAGGTTTGATGTTCTTTACTGTTAATAGCTATGATCCCGAGGCATTCGACATCAGCGAATATACTCTGAGCGTACAAAACAGCTTAGGTCGCACAGCCCCCATCACCTTCTCTGAAGTAAAGCCTTCTAGCTATCTTATCCAGCCAGGCATTTACCATAGTGGTTATGTTGATAGCGATCCCGACCTGAACAACGATCCTACATACTTCCAGGCTCGCGCTACAATCGCACGCAAGGATCTTGAGGCTGCACGTTTCGACTTGAGCAAGTTCTTCGATCTTCAGCAGGCACAAAGTGACATTGAGGCCGCAGTAAAAGAGATTAAGGCTGCTAAGGGTGAGAATGCTAAGGTAAAGGCTATTGCCAAGACCGTTACTGAGTTCTTGGCAAAGATCTTCAGTGGAAACATGAGTGGTGACAACAAGAACATCACCAATCCTTCATGGTCTGCACAGAAGCTCGTTCTGAGTAAGGAGATTGACGGCAGAACTGTTAAGAGACAGGCTGACGACTTTGATCTCGCTGTAAGTGCAGTAGCTCCTCTGTCATACAACTCTTTCTGGGAAATCGAGGGTGTATGGGCTGACAAATTTAGCCTTGATTACATTGAGCGTATCGTTTCAAAAATTGCTAAGAGAATTAAAAAAGAATTACCCTCTATTAAGCTCGGATCGATAAAGGTTAAGATTCCTGCAGGTTGGGATGTCGATGAGAACCCATATATCCTTGTTGGTGGCGATGATGCTAAGTTGGATGACTTAACAACATGGACAAAAATTGAAATTGAGGGAGAGTTCATTGAAACCCTCAGACAAGCCATTAAGGATGGCATGACAGAAATCGATTTAGCAGAAATGATTCAGAATCTTGCTGATGATGCACTTGGCACCTCTGTTGACAACATAGCTAGCCGTTTCAACAGCTATATTGAAAAGTTCGGAAACAAGATTGTGAGCATGCTGAACCATCATATGATTACACGTGCCGTTACTCCTATGGTATTGTTCAACAGCGCAAATGGTATTAAGCGTCTGGTTACCGGAACGACAGTTAATTCAGGTGTAATGCAGATTAATATTACTTCTCCGACTTCAGAGCTTCTGGTTCCTGCATACGCAAAGTATGTTGCATTGTTCAAGGCTGATGGTTCTTGCGTTCAGGCCAAAGTATATGGTGGTTCTGAGCAGAGAGTTGATCTCAACTTGGCACAGGCTGGTGAATACAAACTTATCGTAAGCTGCATGGACTACTACGGTTTCGTGGTCAACAAGAAGATCGATATAACTGTGAAATAATTAACATGTTGGTGAATTTAAAATTAATTTAAGTAACAGATATGAAAATGAAGAAAGCAATATTGTCTTGCCTGATGCTGATGGCTGGTCTGTCAGTATCTGCCCAGGAGCAGAAAGGCACGACAGAATATATCTTCGAGCCGCACTTCTACATCCAGCTTCAGGGTGGTGCTCGCTACACCACTGGTGAGACGGATTTTGGTAAGCTCATTTCGCCCACTATTCAGGGTGCTGTTGGTTACAATTTCAACAAGGCTCTGGGTGCACGCCTGAGCGTAAATGCCTGGCAGAGCAAAGGTGGTTATGACATCTCAGAACTGAACTATAAGAAGGATTACAAGTTCACTAGCATTGCTCCTGCACTTGATCTGACTTTGAATCTCTCTAACTTGATTTTCGGTGTTGGTCCTAAGAACCACTGGGATTTCGGTGCATTCATCGGTGTTGGTTTGAACATCCGTTCAGAGGCAAGCAATGATGTAAAGGCTATCAGCAATGAGGTTAATGGCCTTGCACATACAGATCTTTATGGTTGGGCTCCAATGCCCAATGGCACCAATGGTACTGAAGACTTCCTCAAGAGTGGTGTGTTCGTAACTGGTCGTGCTGGTGTATTTGTTGACTACAAGATTACCGAAGCTATCGCCCTTGGTCTTGAGGTTAACGGTAACATGTTGAGTGATAAGTTCAACTACAAGAAGGCAGGTAACCCCGATTCTTACTTCAATGCCCTTCTGGGTCTGAAGTACACCTTCGGTCCTACCTATACTACCAAGTTCATCCCCGATCCAGAGCCACAGATCGAGTATGTTGAGAAGATCGTTGAGAAGATCGTTGAGGTTCCCGCTCCCGCACCTGTTATCGAGCCGATCCGTCGCGATATATTCTTCCTGATCAACAAGTACAACATCCGTGAGAGCGAGGAGCAGAAGGTTAAGGATATCGTTGACTACATGCGCCAGAACCAGACTGCAAAGGTAATGGTTACCGGTTATGCAGATGCAGGTACTGGTAATGACAAGATCAACGATCGTCTCGCTGCACAGCGTGCTGACGCAGTTGTGAAGATGCTGACCGAGAAATATGGCATTGCTGCAGACCGCATCAGCTACGATAGCAAGGGTGCCCGCGTTCAGCCGTTCGCAGACAACGACAGCAACCGTGTATCTATCTGTATTGCAGAGGTATCCCAGCAATAACATATAAGATAGATCATGACTCTATAAAGCCCGGTCCCAAAATGGGGCTGGGCTATTTTCTTAATAAATAAAGAAAAGATGATAAAAAAAACACTCATTCTGTTAATGATGACTGTAGTCTGCGCCCTCAATTCAAAAGCACAATTAGAAAGGGGATATTACAGGATACAGAACGCATATACCGACAGATATATTAGCATAGAGGATAACGACAAGAATAATTATACCATTAACAAATCTACCGGATCTGTAGATATGAGCGGTATTAAAACCTATAAGCCAGGCTTAAAAGTAACAACCAGCCCTTCAACTATTGTATTGGTACATAAAGTTAAAGGCTCAAAATATGATTTTGAAGGACAAGGTACAAGTATTCATGAGATCACAAATAATCGTTTATATATTCATCTAGTTCCACAGAGTGACGGTAGTTATCAGGCATACGGACATTATATAACTGACCTCTATCTTAAAGATGATTCTGATCCAAATAAAGAGGAAGCATATTTAAAGCCAAGCAGCAAGAGTGAAAAGGCAATGAACTGGTGGGCACGCAAAGTAGATACCAGTACTGAATACATAGGAATTCTACCAGATGTAGAAATTGGAGGAAAATTCTATGGAACCATTTTTGCTAGTTTTCCATTCAAACTAGTTTCAAGCGGTATGAAAGCCTATGTTGTATCATCTGTTTCTGGTGATGGTTTTACACTACAAGAAATAACAGGAGAAATCCCTGCAGCAGAAGCAGTAATCATTGAGTGTAGTTCCAACAGCCCAGCTAGAAACATTATCTTACCTATAGAGTCAAATGTTAAGTTGGGAATAAATAATAGCTTATTTGGTGTATATTGCGATCGAAAGACGGCTAAATTTTTTAATGCCACAGTATATGATCAAAAAACTATGAGAATGCTCAGCCAACATAATGGGAAACTAGCATTCAAGAAAGCTAGTGAAAATGATCTTACACAAGGACAATTTCTGAAAGCAAACAAAGCCTACTTGTCTGTACCAAATAACGCTCCAGATATTCTAGTTTTGAATGGGGGGGCTGGAGGTGACTCAGGAGAAGAGTCTGGAGGAGACTCAGGAGGAGGATCTGGTGGAGAATCTGGCATCATATCACCAACTACATGTACTATAATGAATGGTGATCTATATACCCTAACAGGTATCCGCATCCCAGAAGGTACTACACCCAAGGCTGGTATATATATCAAAAACGGTAAAAAGATTATAATCAAATAAAACAAAAAGAATATGAAGAAAGTACTCAATTTGTTATTGCTAGTGGCCAGTTTCGCCTTAAATGCTCAAGCACAGTTGGCTAATGGCTATTATAGAATTCAAAACACATATACTGACAGATATATCAGTATCGAGGATAACAATTCGGCGAACTACCCAATCAACAAGACCACAGGTTCTATTGATATGAGTGGTATCAAAACATACAAGCCAGGACAAAAGGTTACAACAAGTCCTTCTACTATCTTGTATATATCGAATGTTAGCGGCAAGCAATATGACATTGTCGGACAAGGAACTAGTATCCATTATATCTCTGGCGGAAGAATATTTATTAATCTTGATCTTCAGAGCGACGGCAGCTATCAGGCATACGGACAATACTCTGGATTAACATTATATCTGAAAGATGATTCTGACGCAAGTAAAGAGGAAGCATATTTAAAGCCAAACAGCAAAAGTGAAAAGGCAATGAATTGGTGGGCAAGAAAAGTTGATACAAACACAGAGTTTCTTGGTATTCTGCCAGATATTGAACTGAATGGAAAATACTATGGAACTATCTTTGCCAGTTTCCCGTTCAAATTGGTTTCAAGTGGTATGAAAGCCTACGTAGCAACTTCTGTATCTGGTGATGGTTTTGAACTTAAAGAAATTTCGGGTGACATCCCTGGGAATACACCTGTCATCATCGAGTGCAGTTCCAACAATCCCTCTGAAAATATTGTCATGCCTGTAGAATCTGATGCAGAGCTAGATGTAAACAACGTATTATACGGTACCTATTGTGACCGCGTTTCCACTAGATACTGGAATGTAACAATATACGATCCTACATGTATGAGAACGCTCAGCAAGCATAATGGCAAACTGGCTTTCAAAAAAGCAAGTGCCAGTGATTTGACACAAGGCACCTATCTGAAGGCTAATAAGGCTTATCTGTTGGTTCCCACAACTTCACCAGATGTATTGGTACTTGGTGGCGGCGGTGGCGGAGGCGACCAAGGTGGTGGCGGAGGCGACCAAGGTGGTGGCGGAGGTACAACTCCAACAACATTCACTGTAAATGGCGCTACCTTTACGATTGGTGCCAATAATATGGTAACTATGGACAATGCAGGTAACGTGGAAGGTCCGTATGAAATACCGCAATATGCTCAGAACCCCAACAATGGCCAAAATTACGCCATAGTAGCTGTTGGCGAAGGTGCATTTGAGAACCAAACAGGTCTGACAGGCGTCTCGATTCCAAGTTCTGTAACATCCATCGGTAAGAATGCTTTTGCTGGATGTAGCGGCCTGGTTGCCATCTATAGTTTTGCGACAGAGCCTCCCGTTTTAGGTTCATCTGCTTTCGACGGTGTTGATAAGGAGAATTGCATCATTCACGTTCTAGATGGTTGTGAAGGAAAATACAGTACTGCAGAAGGTTGGAAGGATTTTGCAAACATTTGGTCAACGGGTATCCGTGAGATCATGAATGAAATAACGACCGACGACCACTGGTATTCTCTTGACGGACGCGAAATCATGCAGCCCACTAAGAAGGGTATCTACATAAACAATGGTAAAAAGATTGTGATCAAATAAAATAGGAATATGAAGAAAACATTCTTTCTATTCATGCTAATAGTCAACTGTGCCATTAATGCTAAGGCACAGTTGGCTAATGGCTATTATAGAGTACAAAACACATACACTGACAGATATATCAGTATAGAGGATAACAATCCTAATAATTATCCAATTAAATGGTCAACTGGTTCTGTTGACATGAGTGGTATCAAGACATACAAGCCAGGACAAAAGGTTTCTACAAGCCCTTCTACAATTGTGTATATTTCGAGAAATAGCGGTAATCAATATAACATTGAGGGACAAGGAACTAGTATCAGAAGTATTTCTGGCGGACGCATAAATATTAATCTTGATCAGCAACGTGATGGCAGCTATCAGGCATATGGAAAATACTCAGGAGTAACTTTATATTTGAAAGATGACTCTGACGCAAGTAAAGAGGTAGCATACCTGAAACCAAATAGCAAAAGCACAAAAGCTATGAACTGGTGGCTTAAGAAGGTTGATACTAGCGCAGAATATCTTGGCATTCAGCCTGATTTTGAGTTGAACGGCAAATACTATGGCACCATCTATGCATCCTTCCCTTTCAAGCTTGTGTCAAGTGGTATGAAAGCCTATGTAGCCTCAGCAGTATCAGGAGGGTATTTCGAACTGAAAGAAGTATCGGGTGACATTCCAAAAAATACGCCTGTTGTCATCGAATGTAATTCAAGTAGTCCTTCTGGTAACATCATCCTTCCTGTAGAATCAAATGCGAACTTGAGTGGACAAAACCTCTTAACAGGAACATTTTGTGACCGCGTGGACAGCAAATTCATGAATGTCACAGTATATGATAAGACCACCATGCGAGTACTCAGCAAGCAAAACGGTAAATTGGCTTTCAAAAAAGCAAGTTCCAGCGATCTAACGCAAGGTGCATATCTAAAAGCTAACAAGGCTTATCTGGTGGTACCTACAAATTCACCTGATGTACTAGTACTAAGTACCGGTATAACTCCACCAGATCCAAATCAGCCTGTAACGATTACAGCCAAGAACTATAGCCGCGTGTATGGCGATGCGAACCCGACATTTGAATATACCACTTCAGGTGGAACATTGTCGGGCACGCCAGAGATAATATGTGATGCTACAGCCACATCACCTGTGGGTACCTATGATATTATTGTCAAGAAGGGTAGTGTGACTAATGAGAAGGTAACATTTGTAAATGGTACGCTTACCATCACAAAGGCGCCTTTGAAAATTAAAGTTGACAATTATACGAAAAAGGAAGGAGAAGAAAACCCAGAGTTTACTCTAACCTATGAGGGCTTCAAGAACAACGAGACGGAGGCTGTATTAACGAAAAAGCCGACAATAACATGTAATGCTACGAAGGACTCGTCCCCAGGTGAATACGAAATAAAGGTGTCTGGTGCTGAGGCTACAAATTACGAGATTACATATTCCAATGGTAAACTACTCGTCATAGATAAACGACCTGTGACAATCACAGCTAAAGATTGTAGCCGTGTGTATGGCGATGCTAACCCGACATTTGAATATACCACTTCAGGTGGAATATTGGCAGGTACGCCTGAGATTATTTGCGAGGCTAAAGAAACTTCGCCCGTGGGTACCTATGATATTATTGTCAAAAAAGGTGGTGTTTTGAATGATGAAGTAACATATGTGAATGGTACGCTGACAATCACAAAGGCACCTTTGAAAATCAAAGCTGGCAATTACACGAAGAGGGAAGGTGAAGATAACCCTGCCTTTACTCCAACTTATGAAGGTTTCAAAAACAACGAAACGGAGGCAGTATTATCGAAAAAGCCAACTGTAACTTGCGATGCTACGAAGGATTCACCCGCAGGTGAGTACGAAGTAAAGGTGTCAGATGCCGAGGCCACAAACTACGAGATCACATATTCTAATGGTAAACTGACCATCAGAGCAACATTTACAACCAATGGTGTAACGTACATGATTGGTGACAACAATACGGTAACCCTGGATCATGCAGATAACGTGGAAGGTTCCTTTGAAATATCTGGAGTTGTGCAGAATCCTAACGATGGACAGAATTACACTGTGGTAGCTATTGGAAAGGATGCTTTTGCGGGCCTAACTGATTTGACAGGCATTTCTATTCCTGCCACAGTAACCTCTATTGGTAAGAGAGCCTTCAAAGGATGTAGCAGTCTGATAGCTATTTATTGTTATGGGGAAGAACCTGCAGTTTTAGCTGAAGAGACATTCGAGGGTGTTGATAAAGAGAATTGTGTTATCCACGTTCCTGATGGCTGTGAAGGAAAATACAGCACAGCAGAAGGTTGGAAAGAATTCGCAAATATATGGTCAACAGGTATCCGTCAGATTAAAAACGAGACTAAGGCCTCAGACCGTTGGTATTCTCTTGACGGACGGGAAATCAAACAACCCACCCAAAAGGGAATCTATATTAATAACGGAAAAAAGATAGTGATTCAGTAAATCAAACAAATGAAGCCCGCCAATTAGCGGGCTTCATTTGTTTAAAAGATATTTTTTGTAAGTCGCAAGGTAAGCACTGGATAAACCTTAAAGGCCTTGAAAATATCTACATAATCACCTACCTGACCTCCGATATTCTCAACATCCTTTGTGAGATTAATACCATCGTGTACAATAAGATCAGGAGTACCACCCCAGAACATAGCACCAGCATCAAAAGAAACCTTCCAATCGTCGCGGTTCTTAACCAAACGTCCACTATAGCCAAAGCCCAGATAAGGTTTAAAACTATTGGACTTTGCCTTCACACGAATCATACAATCATCATCGGCTTCAAGAATATATCGTTCACCTGCTTGATGAAGGACGCCCTTATTATCCACAACATCGTGCTTGAAGGTACCCAATGCGAAACCTAAACGGCCATAGCTGATAAACTTCTCATTAATCTTTTCTTGGAGCTCGGGATCAAGACTGATGCCATCATATCCCAACGCACTAAAATCGACAAAAGGCTTTCCAGCCAAAGCCTTCTCATACATAGTATTATACATTCCCACAGAAAGCAACGATACCATAGCCTCTGTAGAGTTCTCTGCCCTTGCAAACTGCGATGGTCCCCAGAAGAAACCTGCCGTGATATGCCAGTGTTTGTTTTCTTTTAGAGGCATAACATCCACCAAGAACTTAAAGTTGTTCATTGTAGGCGTACCAACCATATCAATATGATCCTCGATGTCGAAACCAGAGAACTGGTAAAGGAGTTCCTTCATCTTATCAAATTTCGTGATGATTCTATTACCATCTGAGTCATACTGACGTGCAGGCTCGCCACCAACAGTGAGATTAAACTTAAATGTTTTCTCAAAATGAGGCATAAACTCATAGCCAGCTCGAACCTGCACATAGTCGCCTATAGCCGAAGCTACATCAAAACCGACACCAGAGGTTCCTGCAGTTAATGAAAGATCCAAATGCTGGAGAATATTATGTTCCT
>Ga0310696_10005202_pt1 | contig 15732 bp, 14 predicted proteins | sample AusTroGonzalo_MG_4_FD_203885 | JGI IMG/M metagenome (GOLD analysis project Ga0310696, IMG submission 203885) | Bovine rumen microbial communities from tropical cattle in Woodstock, Queensland, Australia - Gonzalo_02 (v2) (version 2) | ecosystem: Host-associated > Mammals > Digestive system >...
TAGGCGGCGATGGCATATACCATGTCTGCACCCACCTCCATCTGCACCGCCAGCTCCATACTCTGCTGAATCACCATCCGAACATGGTCACGCTGGTGCGCCTTGTCGAAACGGTCGTATAATGGGATGATTCTCTGCTCAATATAATGCTCAAGCTCGGGGTTCACTGGAAGCATTGCTTTTCTTTCTTGAATGTGGTATGCAAAAGAAATAAAAACTTTCTCATTAAAAATTCCGGCCGACTTTCTTGAGCAAGCGTCTAACTTTGCGATTTCGCTTAATCAACCATTCCTCAACCATCTCATTCTCCATTTCGGGAATCTCCAAAATCTCATTCTTATGTCTTTTCAAGTGGGAAAAACGAATGTACGCTCCAATATGACGACTTTTCTTGTCATGATAGATTTCATCGAACGGAACAAGCACGGCGGTGTCCTCAATGTTGTGCATCAAGCGGTTTACCGCCGTACCGAACATGAGCATCCGGGAAGTGATGGAAATGTATGCGGTCATATTCGGCGGAACATTCACGCCCCTCATTCTGGCTGCCGCCTTGAGCAGCTTGTAATCTTCCAAAAGGTCTTCCTTATTGATGACCAGATTCATCAGTTCGGGATCGGAATCCGGCATTATCGCTTGGTCTTCCCAAGGGCGGACAAGTTCGTCTTTATCTCCAAAATGCTTCCAGAGAAAATGGTAGATCAAGTCTTTGGCAATATGGTCGTATGAAGGATAAAGGGTGATTTTTCCGAAAAAATAAAGCAGGTTAGGGTATTTCATGATAATGGCCACGAGACCATCCCACAGGTTGTCAAAGGCGAATATGGACTTTGCGCCATTCTTGGAACTCTGATATTCAGGAGCCACAAAATTACGGCCCAGTTCCAATACATGCGGCAGGTACTCATCAATAAACTTCTGGGAAAAACGGAACTGATGGGAACTTGCCATTATCGGCTGGCCCTTCTCATCAAACATCGCATCAGATCCAAAGAGGAACCGATAGCCGCCGATGATCGCTTCATTGTCAGGATCCCAGACAATCAGCTGCCTATAGGGCTTCTCCATCTTGTCATATTCATCAAGATCTATAGCGTTACCCGTAGAGCCGCCAGCCTCCCGAAAAGCCAGCTCACGCAACCGGCCGATTTCGGTAACCACATTGGGGGAATCCTGCCAGGTAACAATGTATAGTTCGTTGTGTCCCTTGTTGGTGTCTTCCAACTTCTTGGATTTGGTCAGTTCTGCCTTGAGCAGTTCAACGGGTACTGGGTCAATGATTTTTTTATTCATAATGGTAGAGATTGTCAATCAATATTGGATGGCCATGGATTGGAAACCACACCTGCCATGTCCAGCATGGCTTGGTGCGCGAGGTCGCGAATTCGCGCCACCTCTTCTTTTCGGGGAGTGTTGGTGTCAGGCACAATCGGATCACCCACATGAATTGTTACCAAAGGCTCGCCTTTGCTGAAGAGTTTGCGCCAGCCGGTGCGGGGCCTGAAAGAAATCATCAGTGGTATAACCGGAATGGAATACTTATAGGCCATGTTGAAAGCGCCTGTTTTGAAAGGTCTGAGCGGGGCATAGAATTTCCAGCTGCAACTTTCGGGGAATATGTGGATCCACTGTTTTCGGGCGTGCAGCTCGTCCAAGGCTTTGTCAAACGCCCTCAATCCGCCGCGGTCCTCCGGAATGGCAATACCGCCGATGGTCTTCATCAGAAATCCGTCTTTCCCACGGAAGGGCTGGGCGTACATGGGTATCCAGGCCTTGCGGTAGCGCATCGCCTGCAGCACGCAAATCATATCCCACCGATACACGTGATTACACACGGTCATCATACCGTTGGCGAAGAGTTTACGGTTTTGGCGGATTTTCTTGCGACCTTCAATCTTGAGGCCATAACGGATGCGGTTCACCGGGAATGCCGCTATCCATGTAGCAAGATATATGAGAAAATGCCATATTTTGAACTTCAATGATTTGTCAAGATATGGATAAGACTCATCAAATTTTATGTCCTTGAGCTCCCCGCGTATGGGGGCCATTTTCGTAAACGGATTATCTCCAGAGAATTCTTCTACGGGCTCGGGGACATAAACCCCTTCCCTGACCTTGAAGTTCCTATATGCCGGGCCGAATGATGAATAGTCCTTTGCCATGCCTGTTTCTCAGAGTATTGGCGGATAATTCAGAAATAAAATCCGCAATGAAATTGCAAATTTAGCAAAGTTTTCTGAAAATCAAGATGGCTGATGTTTTTTTTCTGCGCTCAATTAAAAATAAATTGCAGATATTCAGACAAATAAAGCCGCCAATTGCGCCAAACATGCCCACCTTGGGTCTCATGATAGACATACGGGATTTGCCTTTGGTGCAATTTTCTGACAAAATGCCGACTCTGCGAATGGAAGATATCTTTTTTGCCGGATCCAACCCAATAGATAACATTCTGATTGCATGGAAGTTGTTTGCGATGCAGAATCGGAGAGAACAACCCCACATACTTAAAGTTATTCTCATACATATTGGCAAGCGTGGCTGACTGATATGCACCGGCAGACAATCCGGCCACAGCCCGCATATTCATGTCGGAAGAAATACGATAGCGAGAGGACAAGAAACTGTCCATCTGGGGAAAAATCCGCTCGAAATCATGATGAAACCACGACGAATAATGCAATAAATTCCACATCAAGCTTACATCTTCATTTTGGCCGACAAGTTTTTTGGGATTGGCGTCAGGCATCACCACAATCATCGGTTTGGCTTTGCCTTGACGTATCAGATTATCCACCTGTTGAATCACACGCCCTCGGTCATGCCAAGCCAGTTCATTCCCGTCTATGCCATGCAATAGGTAGAGAACCGGATACGTTTGCCCCGTATGGTCATATTCTGGCGGCAGATACAGCACGATGCGACGGGTCTTGCCGCAGGCGGAATCCCAAAACTCGCATTGCTCGGTTTTCCCGGATAACGAATCCGTAAGACACAAATCCGACAAGAGCGAACCGGAAACAACAAACACACTCCGTTTCCCATTTGAAATCCGGATGGAATCCGCATTAGCGGGATCCACCATTTTTTGCCCACGCGATTTGAACCGATAGGTATAAACTTCAGGCTTGAGAGGAGGAGTGGTATATGTGAACAAACCGTTTGTGTCCGAGTTCATGCGAGCCGACTGCAGGTAATCCCGTTTCACGTTGTACTTTTCGTTCCGCAAACCGCAATCGCAATATATCCGCACATGACGGCTTCCGGGCCTTTCGAGGACAAAAGTCACTGAACCGTCTTCATTATATACGGGAAAACTTGGTATAGATGGTTGTGCTCCTATGAAAGCAGGGAACAGCAGAGAAACAATAATCAGACTATTGGCAATGATTTTTATTGGATTTCTCATGATCAGCAATTTCATCCATTAGCATTTTTTCAAATTGTGATACAGATTCGGTCATGCTGTATTGTCTGACAAGATCGGCGTATTTCTTTTCCATTTCCTTTCTTGCGTCCGGATGCTCTATCCAATAATCGATTTTTTTCGCCAGCAGTTTCGGCTTTCGGGGCGTAAACAGACTGCGGCTGTCCAATGCAAACTGGGGTGTCGCGCTCTGCGGACTGCTTGATATAAGCGGCACCAGTCCGGAACCCATTGCTTCCAAACACGAAAGGGACTCCAATTCCACTTCACCCGCGTGCACATACAAATCTGCATACCCCAACGCCTTCATCAGTTGCCGGTCGGACATATAGCCGATACGGGGCGGGTTGGTCAATCTTTTCGCCTTTCTGCGTAACTTTTTCTCACTAAGGCCTGTTCCCACCAAAACAACCTGAATTTGGGACTCGTACGCCGAATGGCGGACTGCCTCCAAAATGGTATCCTGATGCTTTTCCGGCGACAGGCGGCCCACCATCAGGATCACAAACTTATCCGCGCACCAAGACGGCTTGTCGCATTTATGCCAACTGTATTGCGGGGGACAACCGTTGCTGATGACGTGCAATTGACTGGTGTACCCGATTTGGACCAAATAGTCTGTTATGAACCGGCTTGGGCAGTGTATATGACGGAAAGACCCGAAAAAATGCCGGTTGAAATAGTTGTAAATAAGCGTATTAAGCCATTTCACATTTTGCGTATGGAAGGTTGCGGTCACATTTTCCGGCTGCACGTGAAAAGCCGCTGTACATGGCTTCCCCATCTTGTCTGCCATCCGTTTCGTTGCAACCTCCAATCCAAAAGGCATGTAACAATGCGCCACGTCGCACCACTCCAAAGCCTCACGGATAACATCCTCATCCACTTTGGCATACTTGAAGCCGTGACGCTTGACCAAGCCGTTAACCAGTGGAAGACGCAATTCCGGAACCACAAAACGGTCAGCACCGGGAATTCCGGTTGTGAGAATCCTCACCTCATGCCCACGGCTCTTCAGTCCTGAAGCGAAACGCTGGGCAGAAATGCTTGTCCCGTTATGGTTGTCTATAGTTTCTATAACAAATAGTATTTTCATATTTTTCGGATATTCTAAATGATATTACTTCTCCTCAAAATCGGGCGCAAAAATACCTCTTTATATGTTACAAAACCATTTTATGATTTATTAAATATTTTATATTTCTGATTATCAATTAAATATATTTGTTAAAATATGTTAATGAACAGGGTGGTGAGCGCACATTTGCTATTGTCCGCGCTGCCGTGCGGACACCTTACAACATTTCCAAATAAAAACTCACCGGTCTGAACCCGTCGTTGCAGCTGATCATGGCAGAATGGGGATTCTTCATCCAGCCGTCGTAGAAGTTACCACGGCCAGCGGCCAGTTCCTGTACAAACCATCGCATGGACTCCCAGGCGCTTTCACACAAGCCGTCAGGTTTTTCACCATTTTCAGAAATCCATGTCTGTCCCTCACGCACGTCACATGCGTGTTCAATGGGATTCTCATAAACTGCCTGCAAATCGGCATAATTGGCCTTTCGGATAGCCGTAATCCTGACTTTCATATTTCAATTTAATCTATATCAGAAACCTGTGGCGAAGCAATCGTATATCCTCTCGCGAGAGGCAGAGTATCTCACGCAGATATTCCGTCATGCCTCCAAACTCGCGGTCAATAAGGTGCAATGTAGCGATAAAGTTAGCGGTGGACACCCCCATAAACGCTTGTATGACAGACATCTCCGCTTCTCCCCCTCCGCGAGCCACCACCTCATCATTCAACCGTTTCACGATAGGCCTGTAAGCTTCATTACTCTTCTCAAAATCCTCGATAATCGCCTTGCGCTCCACACCCAAGGCAAACATCAGGTATGCCGCCCCCCAGCCCGTACGGTCTTTGCCCTGCGCACAATGCCAAAGTATTCCGCCGTCTTCAGGGGCTTCTATAATCAGTCGCAGAAATGCAGCGTACTGCAGCTGGGAGAACTCGCTGCGGATAAGCGACGGGTACATGTTCGCCGCCATCTCCTGAACCTCGGGATAAAACGAATAGTTGACGATGTGCCGGTCCAGCTCAAGAAACGCCTCTTCCGGGATAGGCTTGCCGGTCTCCTGCTCCGCCCGGACATCAATGGTCGGCAACAGATGATGCTGTACACCCTCTATCTCCCTGTCCGGCACAGCTTCCGACTCACCCATCGAACGGAAATCGAATACACGGCAGAGATTGTACTCCTCCTTGAGCCGCGCCACATCGTCATCCGTGGCATCATGGAGATGGGCGGTACGCAACAGTCTATGCGGGCGTATTGTTCTTCCGCCTGCACCGATCATACCGCCTAAATCCCGCGCGTTGTCTATCTTTTCAAACAGTACTTTCACTTCTCAAAAACCTCATCTATTAACCTTACAAACTCCTTATAGGCAAAAGTGTCGCTCAACTCGCTCAGCGACGCGGCCAAGCCGCGGTAGTGCCACTCATGCAAGGACTTGTCCGTTACATGGAATATCTTCCACAATTCGTCGCCTTTGACCTGATAATCTCGCCAGATGGCCCGCATGTTGCTCAGCTTGTCGCCCATTGCCACGATCTTCGCGTCGTGCGAAGCGGCCGCCAGCTGGTCAATAGCCGCCTGCTTGCGATCGCGCCAACTCTCCTCTTCGCTCACGCCCTCGACAATCCGGTCACTCTCTGCCTGTACGAGGTTCGCTATACGGTCACCAAACCCGGCGCGGATCTGCTCCATTGTCACGTCCGTGTCCTCAATGGTGTCATGCAGGGCAGCGGCAGCCAGCAATTCCTGGTCCGGCGTGATGGTGGCCACAATCTCAACAGCTTCCATCGGGTGCACGATATATGGGAAACCTTTGCCGCGCCGCTCGGAGTTGTGGTGCGCCTTGACCGCAAAAACAATCGCCCGGTCAAGCAGGTCTGTATCCATAAATTTGTTTGCCATAAACTCTAAACTATAAACTATAAACTCTCAACTATAATCTCTAATACACTGTTCCCTCCAGCATGGCACGGAATTCGGGCATAGGCCGGTGCGTGTCGCGCTCCACGATGAGTGTCTTCAAACCGGCATAAATGCGGACGGTTTTCTCAATCTCGGCAAGGTCCGCATCAGGTCCGAAATACTCCGGAGCGAAAGCATCCCAAAAGCGTCTGGCCGTGGCGTTGGACATGTGGAACACATCGCGCGTCCATGACTCGTCGTTAAGACAACAGCAGAGATAGACCATGCCGATATCAAACATCGGATAGCCGTAGCAGAAATCGCCAAGGTCAATGAAATAGGATGTACGCACACCGTCTTTTTCGACAAAGATGCCGTTGCTGAACTGCAAATCGCCGTGGATGGCGGTGTCGGTGTCGGGTGCGGCGGCGATGAAGTCGTGAATTTTCCGTTTCTGTTCGTCAGTGAAAAAAGGATTGTCCGCCAGCATCTTGTACAGTCGGTCCTTGACATTCTCGAACTGGGTGGTGTCCACATGGATGGCGTGCAGTTTCTTGCACAGTTGCGCGAACTCACGGGCGTATTGCTCCGTACGTTCGGGATGGTCGCCGCAGGCCCGCGAATAGGATTTCTTGCCTTCGACACGGCGGAAACGGATACCTATTGCCTTGCCGTCGGTCACCAAATCGCCAGGCTCAGGTGTGGGGATGCCCATCGCATACACTTTCTGCGCCATCTCCAACTCCACTTGGGCCGCCTCGAAGTTGTGGAAATACAACTTGAGCATGATATTCTTATCCGTCTTGTGGTCGTAACTAGCCCCGTTGGCTCCTTCGCCGGTACGCACGTAGTCGTTGAGGTCTATTTTAATGGGTTCCATTGTTCTTTTGCATCAAAGGTAAATTCATTGCTTGGTTGTAGGTCATGTCTGCCAGCATCTCATTCTGCGGATTCTCCCCATTAAGGGCGTTGAAAAGGCGGGTGAGGCCGATCTTGCCACCGCCGGTGGCGAGAATGCAGACTATGCAGATATTCTGAATGCCGATGGAAGAGGAGACGATATCAAGATCGGTGTTGCCGAGCTGATGGCGCGCGAGAGCGTAGGCCTCATCCGTATATTGCTGACGCAGACGATCCACATCGCCAAGCGTCTTGCAGCCGAGGGCAACAAAAACACGCAGGTACCCGTTCAGCGGCACCTCCTGGATCTCCGCCTGGTTGATGGCAGCGATGCGGCGGTTGAGAATCCCGAATGGCTCGACCTCCAAGTAACTGCGGAAGGTGTCGCCATCCAGTGTCACGTCATCCAATTTGCCATTCTGTACGAGTTGATGCACACGTCGGCGGTAGTCGGTAATCTCCGTGCGGATGCGGCTGAACTCGTCGTCTGCCATCTCTAACATACCGGCCAGACGGTTTATCTGACGAATATAGATATGCGGTATCTCCACGCCCGTCTTATAGCCGATGTCGTGGTTGAGAGATGCCCACGCATGCTGCAATGTGGTACGCAACTGCAACTCAAAGCGTATCTCGTTCAGCTGCGGCCACTCGGGCTCATTGACCAGCTTCTTGGGCAGGCGGCAGATGTAGTGCAGCGAGTTGTAGCCGAAGCTGTCGGTATTGTGCAACCGGCGTTTATCGACAGAATTCTCCCAGTCAATGTCAAAAACCTTCTCCGCTATGGCAGCTATACGGTCCACATCATCTGTGTAGAGGGTGACCACACGCGCTCCAAGTATATCCGTGATATCTCTGATAGAACGGTACTTGTCGCCTTTGAGTTCCAATTTTCCGGCAAGGCTCTCGCGTGTCTTCACGCGCGTACTGACCGCTGTCACCATCAGGCCGTTGTTGTCCAGAATATCCTGAAGCGTGATTTGCACGATGCGTTCCAGTCGCCGGAAAAGCGGCAACTGCTGATCGTACTCCGCTAAAATCATTTCGGTATGCGGATCCATATCTATTGAATTTCAAAGAGGCTGATAAAGCCGGTCATCATGAAGACCTGGCGGATGTCGGCATTGATATTGCGGACTATGACTTGGCTGCCGTGGCTTGCGGCATCCTTGCGGACACCGAGGAAAATGCGCAAGCCAGACGAGGAGATATATTCGAGGTCGGTGCAGTCCAGGATAATCTCTTTGTCTGCGGCCTCCAGCAGCGGTTTCACATCCTCGGCGGTTTGCACAGCGGCAGCGGTGTCAAGCCTGCCGGAGAACTTGGCGATGAGTTGGTTGTCGTTTTCTTGAATATGCGTCGTCATAATTTCTATATTTTTCAGAATATAAGTATCTATGTTAAAGTTTCTTTATTAATGTCAAGATGTTTTTGCCCTCTTCACGGCGATAGTGGATCTCGTCCATGAGTTGGCGGACGAGATGGATGCCCAAACCGCCTATTTTCCTTTCTTCCGCCGACGAGGTGATGTCTGCCTCCGCCTGTTGCGTCGGATCGAATGAGACACCGCTGTCGGTGACGGTAAAGACGAATGTTGAGGGTTGAGAGTTGAGAGCCATGAGTTTGGCAAATTCCACGAACACCTGCCCGTTCTTGTTCGGATAGGCATACAGCATGACATTACTCACCACCTCTTCCAACGCAAGGTTGATTGGCATATTCAGTTCTTCGGGAATGCCCAACCCGTCGATCCATTCAGCAAGCGTGGGTATCTGCTGTATGTCGTTGCGCATGACAATGGCAGGTATCTGGTAACGGATCGCCAACATAGTCAGGTCATCGCTCTGCTGCGCACCGTTCACAAACTCGTCCAAACTCGTCTGCATACGTTCAATGACTTCGCGGGGACGACTGTCTGTCATGGCAGAGAGACATTGCAGCATCCGCTGCTCGCGGTACAGCTCGTGATTCACATTTTCCGCTTCGGTCAGACCGTCCGTATAGAGGAAAAGCAGGTCATTGTATGCCATCTGCGTCGTCTGCGCCTTGTAGGCGTAGTCCGCCTCGATGCCTAACGGCAGATTCGCGACCACATCTGCCATCCGCCATTGGCCATCAGCCATCAGCACTGGGGCATTGTGCCCGGCGTTGCAATAGTCAAGTTTCCCGGTTTTGCAGTCCAGCACGCCGAGGAAAAGCGTGAGAAACATATTCTCCGAGTTTTGCTCGGTCAGCGCTTTGTTCATCTCGCTGACAATGGCCGCCGGGTTCTCCTCATGTTCTGTAACATTGCGGAACAGCGAATGGGTCATCGCCATCATCAAGGCAGCGGGCACGCCCTTGCCGCTCACATCGCCAACACAGAAGAACAGCTTGTCATGCCGCACAAAGAAATCATACAGATCACCGCCCACTTCTTTGGCGGGATTGACGATTCCATAAACATCGAGGTCTGGACGGTCGCTGAACGGCGGGAACACTTGCGGCAACATCGCCATCTGCATCGTACTTGCGACATGCAACTCTCCCTCCATACGCTGGTTTTTCTCTATGGAAAGAATGAGACGCTTATTGCTGTTTCCGGCATACCATACAATGAAGAGGAGCAAAGCCAGACCGACAATCATCAGCAACCCGACAATCAGACCGATACGGTTGAGGTCGGCAAAAATGACATCTTCCGGAATGATAATCGATATCTTCCAACCTGTTTTGTCAATCTCCTCGTTGTAAATCTGGTATTTTCGTCCCGGAACGGTATCTGCGCCAGAAACGATTTCCAATCCTTTACCGGAATGGATGGAATAATAACTGTCTTTGTATATTTGCAGGTATTCAGACACTTGGTGGAGGTAATCCAACGAAATGTCCACACAGGCAACAGCCACCACATCCCCCTGCTTGTTATGAATCGGATACGTGCAGCTCACCACCATGGTGCGTGCGCCGTATCTGTCCATATAGGGTTCGCTCCACTTGCAACCATGAAAGGTCAGGCCGTTGTGGTACCACTCCGTTTTGAAATAATCATGGTCCGCTCCTCCTATCTGACGCGTGTAGATGCTGCCGTCAGGCTGGCGACTGCTGCATATCTCGTACCAATGTCCTTTTTCCGGGAAAAGGTCCTCTTTGCAGGCGATTCCGACACTGCCCACATTTCCAATCGTTTGCAACAACATCCGTGTGGCAGCGGCAATGGAGTCCGGATTGTCAACATGTTTCTCTGCCTCAGCGGCCAGCATCTTTACCGCTGCCTCCATCTCCACCATCACCACATTGATTTCCAACTCGGCACGACGCAACTCGCTCTGCGCCCGCTGCTCCGCTTCGGCGCGAATACCCGCACGACTGTAAAAATACTGGATGCAGGATATGGCTTCAAGCACCACCGCGGCCACCAAAATAATCCACACCCCGGAATATGACTTATTAGACTTCATTAACTTCGTTTTATCTATAAAAAATGCAGCTTAATCAAATAACCGAAATTATTTTTTTAAGCTGCAAAGATAAAAAAATGATATTACAACCAAAGGGACTATTTTTCAACAATCTCCTTGTGGTTTTGCAGAATATTTTTGGCCGTGCCCACCTTGTTGGTGAATTCAAACATCGACATTGAATACCAGCCTTCGTAATCCGGAGCCCAGTAGCGGATGCCGGCCATACCATTGGCCTTGCCCCACTTCACCACGTCAGCATAGATGTTGGCCTGACCCTGCTGGTCGTGCTTGTAGCCCTTCACTTTCTTGTTCCATCCGGCAAAAGGACCGTCCATCTTGCCTGACGGATAGGAAAATTCGCCGATAAACACCTCAAGGCCGCATTTCTTGTTGATTTTTTTGACCGTATTTTTCAAGAGGGCTTTTTTGTTCAAAGACATGGACGGGGCACTGGGATAATAGCTGATTCCGGCGGTTTCCATCTCATAACCGTTTTCTTTCATGAAGTTGAAGAATTTCGCTGTGCAGCCTGCCGGGAAAACCACCGTAGCAACGTGTGTGGAGAATTTCACATTGGAAGCGTCGATGCCCAATTTCGCGTAGGCATTCAAGATACCTTTTTTCACTGCAGCGTATGCCTTGGCGTCGTGCTTCCACACGTGTTTCTTCAGCCAGCCGCGAGCAAACACCGGAGCCGTGTATTTCTTCAAGGTGCCAGCCTTTTCCAGTTTAGGGTCCACGGCGGTTTTCAGCCCCATGCTGATACCGGAGAAACCGAAATTGGCCTCATTGCCGAGATTCCAGTTGTTCACTGTGCAACCCGTGCCAAGAATCGCCTCGGCCACGAATTCGCCGTATGCCTCCAGCACCACACAGATCTCATCCAAGGACAGCTCCTCCCATTTTTTCCCGTTCATCAGGTAGTTGAATTCCGGATACTCGTCAAAGCGCGGAGCCTGCTGCTTGTCCATGTCCATGTACGTGTAGGCGCACATGATTTCCGGATTGATGGGAATATCCAACGCTTTCGCAATCCGGCACAAGCGGACAGCCTGGTCAAACGTGTGGACATTGGCATTCTCGTCAGGTTCCCCGTCGGTGGTGTTCTCGGCGGTCACATGGCGTTTGGTGGCCACGCGGACATACATCTCCGTGGAGCCAAGCTCGCGGTAAATGGATTGCAATTCTTCCGGAGTGGAGGCCGTTTTGCCGTTGACATTGAATTTGTATCCCGCTTGGAACTGGTTCAGGGAGAAGGGGCTCAACGAAAGGGCTACACGGAAATCTTCGGACGAGGCATCTTTGAGGGTGTGAGATTTCTTCTTACCCTCTTTTTCGCCCACAAACGACAAAGGGATCATTTGCGATGTGCCTTTCGCACGCATGACGCGTTGGTCGCCCATCTCCTTGCCATCAACGGTGGCATATCCCGCATATTCCATCCGGTCGCTGGGTTCAAACGGGTTGGCAACCATATTTTTAGGTTGTAGAGACGCAAGATTTTGCGTCTCTACAACACCCTGATATTCAATTCTGTCGGCATTACCGCCACCGTTACACAACATTTTGACGGACGACACATGGCCGTTCTGGCGGGCGGTCATCACGTACGTTCCCGGCATGGCAAGGGAGACGCGGAACAGGTGAACACCTTTTGTAGAGACGTCATTATATGGCGTCTCTACGGTCCCAATAACAATACGGCCGTTTATATCGGTAATGGTCACAGACACCTTGCCGGCATTCTCCACGAAAAGGCGCACGTCGGTGGTGTTGTTGAACGGGTTGGGGGTATTTTGTAACAAAACCAAACCGCTGTTTTTATCCATATCAGTCGCAATCTTCCGCATAACCAGGGTAGTGTCGGGCCAGAAAAGGGTTTCCTGCCAGCCTTTGGTGTGGTTGGTTACCACCACACGGTCGAGCTGCACATACCGGCCGTCGGCATCACGTCCCGTGAATGTGAGGGTTACATCTTGTGCTGAAGCGTACAGACACATCAGCGTTAAAAGTGAAAAAGTAAGGAATCGTTTCATAATTTATTGGGTTTAGGAAATATTCAGAATGCAAAAATAAGAATTATTCCAGACCTCACTTCTGATATTTTATATTTTGTTTTTTCTACCTTATGCAGGCAGGAAAATTATTCACTTACAAAAAACTGAAAATTATGGATTTAACAAGTATCATCTCATCCCTCACCAACAACAATATGATTGGTGAAATCAGCAAAAAGTTCAACATTGACAGCAATAAAATCATCGCTGTCATCAAAGCTGCCATCCCTAAGTTTCTGAGTGCCATGCAGAAAAACGCCGGCACCACAGCGGGCGCATCCGCTCTTGTGCAGGCTTTGAGCAGCCACGCAGGCCAGGGTTTGGGCCTGAACATTGAAGATGGCAAGAAGATTCTCTCCAAGATCTTCGGCGGCAACCTCGGTTCGGTTGTCTCTGGATTGTCTGCGCAAACCAGCACCACCAACGATCAGGTCAGCAACATTTTGGCCTCCATCGCCCCGAATTTGTTGGCTGTGCTCGGCAAGAACCACGCCTCTGCCGGCAACAACATCGGCAACGTGCTGGGCTCTCTGCTGGGCGGAACTTCCTCTTCAAGCTCCACAGGCGGCAAACTGCTTGGCGGCCTGCTCGGCAAAATGTTCAAAAAATAGTACTCCTTTTCAACAGAACCACGCAATAAGCGTCATCCATAGACAGCCATCAGGTTGTTTGCTCCATAAAACCGCCGCAAAGACTCCGTGTTCTTGTGGCGGTTTTTTTATGTTTCATTTTTTTACCAAGCCATCCCTTTTATTCAAAAAAAATATTATTTTTGCGGCTGAATTGGTGGTAACATTACCACTGATTTTAGTGGTAAATTATACTTATGAAAAACAAGAGATTACAAACAGCATTAGAAAAATGGCAGGCGATACAGCCATTATCCCAAAACGACTTAAACCGATTGAGTCGTCGGTTCACCGTTGATTTCAACTATAATTCCAACCATATTGAAGGCAATACCTTAACATACGGTCAGACAGAATTGTTGCTTTTATTTGGCAAAGTGGCTGGCACGGCTGATTTTCACGACTATGAGGAAATGAAGGCAAGCGATGTTGGCTTGAAAATGATGATTGCCGAAGCAACGGAAAACCAACATCCCTTAACACAGGGTTTTATACGCACCCTGCATCAAACTTTGCTTCGTGAAGATTACACGGTTTACAAGAACCTGCCTGGCGGGATGCAAACCAGTTATACTATTCATGCGGGGCAATACAAAACTCGTCCTAACAGTGTGATCACACGCTACGGCGACCGTTTCGAATACGCGTCACCCGACGAGACTCCCTCCCTGATGACCGACCTTGTGGACTGGTACAACCAAGCCGAGGCTGAAGGGAAACTGTCTCCTGTAGAATTAGCTACCATTTTCCATTACCGTTACATCCGCATACACCCCTTTGAGGACGGCAATGGACGTATCGCACGGTTGCTGTTTAATTATATTCTTTCCCGACATGGTTATCCCATGATAGTTGTTCGCAGCCGGTTGAAGAAAGATTATTTGGAGGCATTACATCAAGCGGACCTGATTGTAGGTCCAGTTCCGTATGACGGGGCTCATGCATCCCTGAAAAGCATTCATCCCTTTCTCAAACACATGGTGAATCTGATTGCTCAAGAGTTGGAAAATGATGTGATGTTTGTTACGGAAAAGGATGAGAACATCTGGTGGTACGATGGGGAACGGATCGTATTCCGAACGCCAAGTTATGCCAATATTCTCCGTGAACTGCAAATCGAACCCAAAGCAACGTATGCATATCTACAAGAAGTGGTGGGCATCAACCGGTCTGCCATTCAAAAAATGCTGCAAAGATTGCAAGAAAGAAACTTTATTGAGAAAGATGCGGATGGTTCTTGGCGGGTGTTCATCACACCGTCAATATAACCAACATATCCTATTCACGCTGATTATCAACAATATAAACAATAACGCAATGAGAAAACTTCACACCATCCTGCTGCCGTGCCTCGCTTTTGTGTGCGCGGTGCTTTTGCTGGCCGCCTGCGACGGCAAGAAGAACACCAAATTCAAAGAGAACCCCGACATGGAGTACCGTACGCTGGGCAGCACAGGCCTGCGCGTGGGCGTCATCGGCCTCGGCTGCGGCGGTTTCGACGAGATTGACTCCGCCACTTCCCGTGAGCTGATCACCTACGCACTGGACCACGGCATGAACTACATGGACATCTACGACGCCAACCCCAAGGTTCGCAGCAACATCGGCTACGGCCTCGGCGACCGCCGCGAGGAGATGATCATCCAGGGCCATATCGGCTGCTGGTGGAACGGCGACAGCTACGAGCGCACCCGCGAAGTGGAGAAGTGCAAGAAGGGATTCGAAGACCTGCTTACCCGCCTCCAAACCGACCACATCGACATCGGCATGATGCACATCTTCGACAAAATGGAGGATTGGGAGGCCGTGCAGGGAAGCCCCTATCTGCAATACGTGCAGGATTTGAAAAAAGAGGGCAAGATCAAGCACATCGGTGTGAGCAGCCACAATGCCGAAGTGGCCCTCGCCATTGCCAAGAGTGGACTGGTGGAGGTCATCATGTTCAGCCTCAACCCCGCTTTCGACCGCGTGGTGTCGGGCAAGAACCCGTGGGATCCTGGCACTTTCGAGAACATGCTCCCCGGCATTGATCCCGTGCGCGTGGAGTTGTACGACTACTGTGCACAGCACAACATCGCCATCACGGTGATGAAGACCTTCGGTGGCGGCGACCGCCTGCTGGATGCTGAAAAATCACCGTTGAAGAAAGCCCTCACCCGCGAGCAGTGTTTCGCTTACGTGCTGGCCAAGCCGTGCGTTGCCACAGCCTTGTGCACCATCGACAGTGCCGGCAAGGTGGATGAGTATCTGCACTATCTGAAAGCCACCGACGAGGAGAAGGACTACAAC
>Ga0310696_10005204_pt1 | contig 15730 bp, 20 predicted proteins | sample AusTroGonzalo_MG_4_FD_203885 | JGI IMG/M metagenome (GOLD analysis project Ga0310696, IMG submission 203885) | Bovine rumen microbial communities from tropical cattle in Woodstock, Queensland, Australia - Gonzalo_02 (v2) (version 2) | ecosystem: Host-associated > Mammals > Digestive system >...
CAATTGTAACATTATTATTATTATTATTATTATGTTTTTAAAAAAGAAAAGAAGAGATGTCAAATCTCAAAATGTGAAAAATAAGGTGTCCAACATGACAAAGCGGAAAATACAATTTGAAATCGATGAATTAACTTATTTGTTAATCGAAGATTTACTAATGGAAAAAACAGTCCAAGAGACAAAATTCCAATTAGGGACAAATCAAGTCATAGGATTGTTATGTAAAAAAGCATTGAAAGAGTTTATCATGGAAAATCAATCCCTTCTAACTGAAAAACTAACAAGGGAGTTACATCTAATCGATGAAAAATTAGAAGGGAAGGAAATCGCATTTGAAGATGTATTTCAGACATTAGGATTTAATACTAAAGCGAAGGAAGGTGAATGAATATGTCCAATGATGGATTAAAAATCTTTTCCATGAATAAATCACCATTCCATGATGAAACTTTATCAGCTGAAACCTTAGACAAAAGGAAAACAGTCCGATTTACCAATGAAGAGTATAATCAATTGAATAAGTATTTTGAAGAGAATAATTTAGAATTTTCGGAAGGAATTCGAAGTCTCTGCTATGCTAAATTGGACACTATCTGCAATGAAAGGAAAACATTCCCTAATTTAGAAGTGATTATGTTAATTCCGAAAATGAGTCTTCCATATCCGAAAGATGAAAATGTTGATGTTGAAGGTTTCGCAGAGAATTATTTTGAAATATTGATAGAAGCAAGTCAAATTATAGCTATTATTAATACTGACATTGATTTTAGGAGCGGTTTCAATCATTCCAATGCTTTTAATGATGAAGTTAATTATAAACTTGATTATGAATTGAAAGATTTTAAAGCAGAAAATTTCCCTATGGAAATTATCCAAAATACTAATGAAAGTCATGTCTATCGGACTAATGAAGGTGATTTGAATGATTTTGATAGCTTCAAGGATAGACAAAAGGAGTTATATTCACATAAATTTATTGCTAAAGATGATTTCTCTAATTTGAATGTCGATGACTGCTATTTTGTCCGATTTCCATTAAATAACTATTTAGATGAATTCAGAAGCGGACAATTCCAACAAAAGCTTTATTCAAATTATCATGAAGGTGTTTATGTATTTGAAGCGGTCAATGGTCTTATTAAATATTATTGCTTCATCAATTGGTATTATTCAAACGAAGGGAATAATATTTCTTTTGAAATATATTTTTCAGATGAAAAACAATTCTTAGATGAAATATATTTTACAAAGGATTTTGAATTGATTAATTCCGCTTTGTCGATTGTAGATGGTGAGAATAGTAGAAAAAGACTTGAAGATTACCTTGCAAGATTAGAAGATGAAGTCCTATTTGTTAATGAGTTATTAGCTAAGAAAAATTAATTTTTTTTATTCTTTTATTTTTTTTGTCTGACAAGTGTCGGACAATTCTAAGACCTTCAATCACCATAAATCCGATGGAAATTGTTTATTTAAAACGATAGCTTTATATAGGTTAGAATTTAAAGTATAACTTAGATGAAAACTACTATTGATTGATGTGCAAAATCGGTCATGAGTTAGTTTTTGATAGAATAAACTTCAAAAGGAAGTGAATATATCAAAATAGGATAAACAAAAAAGAAGAGATTGAATAAATCTGAAAGATTAGATTTCTACCGACCAAAGCAGACTAAATCCTTCAGATTAAAGAAACATAACCAATCTAACAAAATGTTAAAAAATCAAAAAGTGAATTCAAATGTAGGGATTTTTTAAGGGATTTTGAATAAATTAGTTATTCACTATTTTTCTAATCGAAATTATTTAAATCTTTACACTTATCGGATTGGTATTTGTTTTCAATTCATCATGAGAATGTCCTATTTCATCAAAAAACAATTAGGAAGTATTTAATATGACTGAAATTGAAAATACTAATAATAAAATAAAGAAATCAAGGATTAACGCATGGATTAGTCCTAAAAACTATCAAGCAATCGATAATATAATGGAAAACAATAAATTAGGGACTATGACCTTATCAAAAGGATTAGTCTTAGACATAGCTTTAGCAAACCTTGTCCATTCCTTAGATGTAGGTGAAACAATCGAAAGCTTAGCTATTCAATTTTTAGAAGGTGAAGCTTTATGAGTTTTCAAAAAGCGGAGTCTTCCAATGTAGACACCGATGAATTCTTAATCGGAATGATAAACAATCCTAAGGATTTGGAAATCGTAGACATAAGCGAATTAAAGACTTCAGACAATTCAAAAGAAGGTTATCAATATTTCTACATTAAAATTAAGGACATGGACTCAAAGGAAAAAGTCCGCTTATCCTTTAATGTGAAAGTGAATGAAGATAATTCTATCTATATAGGGCAAGGAGCTAAAATCTATCCATTGTTAAGCTATGTTTCAAATATCCGCAATGAAGGTATAGTCTGCTTCAAAGAAGACATCGATGAAGCATTAGATGGACTAACATTTAAAGCAAAGACCATTAGGAAAAAATTCGGAAGGAAACCTTATTTTGTTTTAGTTCCAATTGGACAAGGTGATGAATAAATTATCTCAAGTGAAATTAGAGATAGCTATTCCAACGATTGCTAATCGTTTAGAAACTATCTCTAATCATGTGAAAAATAAAGTTAATTGATTATATGTCTTCTTTACTATATAAACCTATCATTTTAACCTATTTTTTCACATGGACTTTCTATTCAAAAAAAAGGGAGTTTAACATGAGTAAAGAATTATTCGAAGATGTAGTCTCTGAAGCAATAGAAGACTACGAAGCGGAAAACAATCAATCACATAGTGATTATAGATTAACTAAGGAATTAACCGCTTTAGGATATGATTTCGACTCTACCGCAATATATATTCCCTACACCTTCAAATTTGAAGACAATCGCAAAGATAAAAGAGAAATATATCTCAAAATCGAAAGGATTGTCCAATCTAAAGTCAAAATGACTTATTCATGGACATCAAAAGAAGATGGAAAATATAGAGTCCTAAATCTATTCCATAGGGACAAGCTTTTAGCAGAAGAAAACATCGATGAAAGCGGAAAATCAAGCATTAATAAAAAACTATCCTATTGCGGAAGGATTTGCGGATTAAATGCGGAAAAAGGAAGCTATAAAGATTTCTTTGAAGAGTTACTAATCAATATAGTCAATTCACCATGTCTAAGCATATTCAAGGAAGCGGACTTCGAATTCCAAGTCCAAGATGAAGATGAAACTTCAGAAGACACCATTGCAGAAGATGAAATATCTGACATCAAATGCTTCGATGAATACTCTGAAGATATACAAAAGGAAGCGAAAAAACTTTTAGAAAGCGGACAATTATTCGAAGAGTTACAAAAAAGCATTTCATTAACACATCAAGGACATAATATGACAAGAGACTCTTTAATACTGCAAGAGACATCGGTCTTTATAGGTGATGGTGTACATGGATTATTAGATGGCGATAGCGGTGAAGGGAAATCCGATTTAGCATTTGCAATCGGATATAATTTCCCTAACAAATATGTCCATATCCTAAGAAACATTTCACCGAAAAATATCTATTATGATTGCGAAAGCTATAATGATGACTATAATATCCTAATATTCGATGACCTTCCTTTGAATGAAGATATGATAAACATTCTAAAGGAATTAGCGGATAATACAAAGAAAGTCAAAGAGTTAAAGACTGTAATCAATGGTAAAGCAGTTAAATTCACTTTGAAAGGAAAATTTATAGTTATCCTAACCTATGCGAAAACAATCGAAGATGTAGAATTGGCGAATAGACTTTATAATGTCGGAGTTAATATCGTAGACAAGACAAGCGGAAAAACATTAGTTAAAAACAAAATTAGGGACAATGGAGTTATAGGCGGAAATTTTAATCCAATTATCGAAAGGACAAGGATAATCATTCAAGCTTCAATCCACAATCTAATCGAAAAACAAATTAAAGTTTTCAATCCCTTCCTTCCGATATTCAATCCAAGCAGTTACAATAACAGAGATGTCAATCATTTCATAAACATGGTGAAAGCAAGGAGCTTCTTTGAATATTATCAAAGGAAGCAAATCCAAGTCCATAATGACCTAACTATAACTATAGGAAGCTTTGAAGATTTCACTTTTGTCGATAAGATATGGTCTGAAGATAGTGAAGCTCAAAAATTCAAATTAAGCGAAAAACAAAAGCAGATTTTAAAAGAGTTACCTTCCAAGACTCAAGATGAAGCATTCGACTATGTAGAGAATTTGACAAAGAAATATAGGGAAACAGAGTCAAAGAAAGCAAAAGCTAAGCTATTGGAAGATGTCCCTACTAAAAAGATGTTAGCAAAGAAGCTAAATATTAATCAAAATACATTAACAAATCTTTTAGACAAAAGCAAAGAACAATCGACTACTAAATCATTAATTGAATTAGGACTTGTCGAAAAAATCCAATTAGAAGACATTATCTATAAACCGAATTATTACTATAAAATCAAAAACGATAATGAAGGATTGTTTTCTTCTGAAAAGTCTATTGAAGCTATTGAAATCCAATTTCAAGAGACTTTTCAAGACTCTTTAGTGAAACAGACAATTATTATCAATTTATTATTCTATTGTAATATATTGTTAAATGAGATAGGTTTAAAATTCATGGAAAAATACTGCGATGACTATGAAAAACAAATCGATTTAAACAATTATGACACCTATTTCAATATGATAAACGATTTCTTTAGCGGATTGGACTATGATAAAATGTGCATTGATTTAGAAAATGCAAGTCTTGATGAATTAAACCGAATGATTGATTTTAAAGAGAATATCAAAAATGCTATTTATGAAAAATATCCTTCTGAAGATGATGTCGATGAAGGGAAAATTTTTCAAGAGACTACAAAAGGAGCGGACAATCCTTCAAATGATGGGAAACCTAAAAAAAGTCTATTGAAAAGCGAAAGCAATAGAGACAATAGACTTAAAAAAGCAAATAAAGAATTCTTAGAAAAAATCGGTGTTAATGTTTCAATAGCATTTTCAATTCATGATGTTTTAGCAGATGGTGAAAAAAATCTAAATGAGATTAGGGACATTCTCTGCGAAGGAGTTAATCCTTTCGATTTCAATAGTGAAAATCTTCCTTTAGCTATTGAGATGAATATCAAAAGATTAAAAGACCATGATTTGATTGATATTGTCGCTTATTCCAATAAAGCGGAAACATATGCAGTCAATGACAAATTTTCGGAATTATTAGGGATAGGTGATTAGATTATGGAAAACAGTATTGAGAAAATAATCCTTGAAGCAATCTATGGATTTTGTTGTAACGATATAGAAGGATTAACTAAAATTAAGTCCTTTGTCCTAACCGAATTTGTTAAATTAGGAATTGTCTTAGCAGAAGATGTCGAATTGTTGTCTTCTGCTATAGATGACATTATCCAATGTCTAAGGAAAAATCGATATTTGTATTTAGTTTTTTTCGATGGTGATGACCCTTGCTTTGTTACTACAAAAGAATTCTCTGAATTGTTAGGATATACAATCGAAGGTGAAGGGATATGAAAAAGAAGCTAAAAGCATATTATTCCGAATATTACAATGGACACTTCCTTAGAGATTTCCGCTATCTCTATGACAATCCGAAAAAGTATATTGATAGGAAAACTAATAAAGAGAAATTTAGCAAGGGAAAATATCTGCATGAATGGAGCTATACTAAATTTGATAACTCTGAAAAAAGAGCATTGAATTTCTTAACAAGTCAAGTCCATTTAGGGAAAAATGGATTGTTAGGCGGACAAATAGGATATTTCCATTCTTTAGATGAATACCATGAAGGAAACATCTTGAATAAATACTGCGATAGACTCTTCTTTGATTTAGATGTCGAAGATGACAATGTCGAAGCTATCAAGTCCGATATTAAAGAAGCATATGCTAAATTGAAAGGGAAGGATAGACTTCGAAAAATCGATAAATTGAAAGCGGACTTTAGGGACTTGATTTTCCATGAAGATTTGATTTCACCGACTTTCAATGAAGCTAAAAAACTATGCTTATATCTTGAAGATTTAGGATTGAAACCTTATCTAATCTTTAGCGGTGCAAAAGGATTTCATGTGAATGTCTTTTTTGATGAAATGAAATTGTCGAATTTTTCTCAAATATCTAAAAGCTTAGCGAAGAGTTTTTCCAATAAATTGGATTTGAAAACTTTAGATTATAATGTTTTTGATAAGACAAGAGTCCAAAATCGACTTCAGAGATGTCAATATGCAGTTAATTCGAAAACCGATTTAGTAACTCTTCCAATCCCTTATATCTATGATTATGATGAAGCTTTAGCTATAATTAAGAAAAATAAAAGGAAACCGATTGAATTCGACTTCCAAGATTGGAAAGCTTCTGAAGATTTTAGTCATTCCTTGAAACATATGAATGATGAATTTAGTCGGATTAATGCTAAAAGACAAAGGGAAATCGAAATCCAACAAAAACAAAGAAGGCAAAAGCTAAAAAAGAAATTCGGTGAAAATTATAAGGATTTTGAAAATATCTCTATGGAAGAGTTATGCGGTGCATATGGAATTAGCGGTGAAGACAAAGGTGATAGAATAATCGTGAAGTGTCCCTTTCATTCCGACCGAAATCCTTCTGCGGTTATCTTCAAAAATAGCAATTATTTCCATTGTTCGACTTGTAACCTAACATTAAATTATTGGAGTTTCATCGCAGAAATAGAAGGAATTCCATGTGAAGACAAGTCCGCTATAGTAGAAAAATTGAATGAATTGCGAAGGTGAAACGATAAAAAATAATTAATGATAGGGTCTTTATTTTTAACACTTTGAATTCAAGGTGATAGAATTCTTTGATGGAAGTTTAAGCTATTCTTTCACCTTATCTTCTTTAAAATAAATGTCCCTTAGGAGTTATAGCAATGAGTAAAAAAAGAGAGAAAAAAGAAGATTTTGATATAAATTCGAATTCACCTAATCATGAGATTAGGAGCTATTTCATAGACACTACAATCGAAGCAATCCGATATATGTCTAAAAAAGCTTATCATGGAAGGATTAGGGACACCGAATTCGAAAAAATAAAAGTCCAACAATTAAAGCTAATCATTAATGCTTGTAATGTCGGAAATAGAGTCTTGAAAGATAGACAATTAGATGACTTCGAAAAAGACTTGAATGCTTTGAAACATGGACTAATCATTGATGTTAAAGCAGACAATGAAGTGATAGAAGTGTCTTCAGAAGCAATAAAAGAAATCGAAGCATTAGATGAAAAACTTGAAAAATTTAGTGATGGTGATTGAGAATGAAAAACAAATTAGAAGTCCAAAAAGAAGCGATTGTCAAAAACTTAGACAAAGATGAATTAAAACAATACATTAATCAATTAGCTAAAAGATATTATGTTACTTTCATTAATAACAATATCGAAAGTCATAATTCTATTAATAATGATTTTAATGACATTGTTTCCCTATTTGAAGATACATATCCGAATATAAAAAATTATATCACTTATTCTTTGTTGAAGTCTGCGAACGATTTGCTTCAAATGTCATTTCCGAAAAATTTCATTTTGAGATGTCCTAATAGTATTGATATTGATGAAGAGAAATCCTATGTTATTGTCAATTTATTAGAGAGAGTAAAAGCAAAAAGAAAAGAATTAGATGACCTTAAAAATGAAAATAAATTCGAATTAGGTGATAGCTAATGTCAAAAAGTATTTATCAATTGGAAAAAGACCGCAAGGATAAAATAAAAAGTTTATCTTTAGATGAAGTGAAAGCATATATTGAAAATTTGAATAAGAAAGTATTCGAAGCATTTGAGCAAAGCAATTCAGAAAAAATCGATTTCTACAATGAGAAACTATCTGAAGTCTTTGAAGTAACAAAAGGAAAATATGTGAATTTGGAATTTTATTCCATAGGGACAAAATTAGATTTAACTACTTCGAAACTAATTGAAGCAAACACTAAGAAAGCGAATGTTTATGTGTCCTTGACTACAGTTGCTTTAATTAATGCAGATATTTCCCTTAGGGAATTGGAGCATATTTTAGACTATCTTTTGATGGTGTATTATCATAACTATTATTTGATGGAGTCTTCCATTGTCGAAGACCTTCTTATTCACTTAGAATTCGAATATAACTTCAAAGATGAAAAATTCTGCGAATATGCTAATTCAAGAGTTAGGAAATATAATGAAACATTGATTAGAGAGTTAAATTTCCTTATTGGAATGATAAAAGAAACAATCGGTGATGTCTGCAAATTAGCGGATAGCCATATATCCGAAAACTATGAAAAAGAAATTGAGGGTGTATTTAAACAAATAGAAGATGAAAAAGACTATGTCCTACATAATCCGAATTGCATGAAATCGGTTAAAGAAGGCGATTATCTGAATTTGCTTGATGGACTAAAGGATAGCTATGAAGCATTACTTGAAAGTGTTGAGTCCTATATATCAATCAAGGATAGACTTCAAAAATTTATTAACTCTGAAGATGGATTTGCAGATTGTAAAGAAGCGGAATATGAAATCGCAAATGAGAATGGCGGTGTTTTTTCAGATAAGGAAGACTACATTGCAATGAGACCTTCCTATAACATGAAGGAATGTGAATTTGTAGAGTCTACTTATTTCGATGACCTAAAATCCGAAAACAATAACAAATAATTGAAGTTATTAATTGAAGCTATTGAATTCTTATTCATTCCCTTCATTAGCTTCATCGACTTCTTTTGTTGGTAATTTAGCGAAGTCTTCATCTATAGTCAATAGTTTATTTTTGTTAATCTTTTCGAATTCATCAATAGCTTCATCAAATTCGGATAGAAGATTTTTGTAGGTGTTGGAATGTTTCTCAAAAAATCCTAAGTCTTCAAAGTCCTTTTTTATTCTACCGATTTTTTTGTTATAATCTGAAATGTCATTGTTGTCTTCAGTCCTTAGGCGGACTAAAGTGTTTTTGTAGTTATTATCTAATTCATGGATAACTTCGGAATGTGTCTGCTTCAAATCGGAAATTTCCTTCAGATGTTGGACATTATCTTCGGAAGCTTTGTCTTTTAAGCTATCGATTTCGCTTTGTTTCTCTGAAGTAACTGAAGCGATTTTGTCGGAAAATTCTTTGTTTAAATCTTTGCTTGATTGAGTAACCTTATCTATATAGAAGCGGTTAGTTTCATCAAGTTTCGCATTCAAGTCTTTTATTTGAGAGTCCTTATCAATATTTGATGACTTCAAGTCTTCGACTTGCTTTTTCATGGAGTCCATTTCATTTATTAGGTTATCATATTCGCTTCCGAATAGGACAATGACTTCACATTTATCACTATCACCTTCGGAAATATTCGCTTCAAATTTAGCTTCATCGACTTCATCATTTTTTCCGACATTGATGACATAACTTCCTTCAAATTTTTTTTTCCTATAGACTTTTTTCATCTGCTTTCGAAACATTTTCATCACCTATCCCTAAAGACTATTTCTATTAGTCATGATTTTTATAATTTTTTTATTGCATGAAAATTTCAAAATCTGCTTCAGATGTCAAAAAGTTAGTCATGGAATTTCATGCAAATGTCGATGTGAAAGAAAAAATATTGCTTATTTTCCTTAAAAAAATCGAAATCGAAAAATTGTCAAAAAATTGCTTTCATTAAATGACATGAAATTTTTAATTTGCTTGAAGGTAGTCTTTGAAGTAGTCGAATAATTAATCGATTAGTCAATTTAATCAATCTACCTTTCAAACTGAAAGATGTCATTTGGGACATCTGTATGTCTGAAAATCGATGTCTTGAAATCCGAAATAGAGCATTCTCCTTCCTTATTTTTTCGGCAATTCGACACCGAAAAATAGCAAATATTTCTAACATCAAAAAGTCATTTCATGAAAAATCATGAAAGGAATTTCATCACTTCATGGACAAAAATTTTCAATCATGGACTTTCATGCAAAGCAAAAATTTTCCGAAAATAAGGACTTCGAATTTTTTTCATCTGAAGTCGAAAGACCAAGTGAATTTCATGACATGATATAGCTTCGGTGTCCTACAAAATTATAGCGGTGAAGCAAGTGAAATATCTGAAGTTAGTCCAACAATGAAACCTTCCTTTGATGGTGAAGCTATCAATATTTTTCACCGAAGTCTTCAGATAATGGAAGCGAAACTTTCTCAAGTATTCGAATTATTCGGATACAAAGGGGGGGTCATGTATTTAGTCAAAAAAAGTCATTTTTAAATTGATTATATTCCTTCATTTCCTTTAAATCGAATTTATATCAAGTTAGAAAATTTCGGTGTAGATATAATCGCATATTGATTTTCAATATTGGATTAAAAAAGGATAATTTAATATTAATGATGTTCGACTTCAAGAGAATTAAAAACAATGAAGCATAGCATATTAGTTTCACATTTCCAAGATGGACAATGTTTAATTTTTATTTTCAAGACTTTTTTATATGAGTCTGAATAAGCATTCAATGAAAAGTCCAAGATGTGAAAAAATCCCTATGATGAAAAACATTCTTTTTTCCAATTCCAACAATCAAGATTAGTCCCTTCAATGAATGCAAGATGTTAAACATTCCAATCTCTGAAATCTTCCTTTAAATCCATTTTTGAAAAATCGAAAAATTTAGGACATTCTCTGCGGTCGAAATCCGCATTATTGCGTAGATATTCGGTTTTTAATTTAGATTGTTTTTCAGATAGTCGGAAATAAAGTCAAAAGAAATTAGCATAAATGAATGATTTAGTATAGGTGAATAAATTAAATATAGTCATTTTCGAAATGTTTCAAATTTCAAAAGTCGAAATCGCTGCAGATTAAGTCCTATTTATGAAAATCAAGTCTTCATCATTTGCAGATTGAGAAAAAGACATCGTTTTCAAGAGATAAAAATAGACTTTCGATGTCATTTTCTTAGTAGGTGTCCCTATGGTGTCCTAATGGTATCCCTTTATATAGTAGTAAAGAGATAGACAATAACATCAAATGTAAAGGTGAATTCAAATGTACAAACAAGAGTTTTTAGACAAATGGAATATGACTGAAGATGAATGTGAGAAAGCTATTCGCAAAATAACCATTAAAGGAATGAGATTGACTTTCGATGAAAAGTCTGAATTGTTCTTTGAAATAATGGAAGGATTAACCGATGGCGAAGATGAAAATGCAATGAGAGACTCAATCGAATTTTCAAGGAAAGTCAAAGCAGAAATCGAAGCAGAGAAAAAACTTGTCAAAGAATTTGTCAAAGAATGGAAAAGACTTGAAATCAAATATAGCAGTCTTAATTCCGACATCGCAGACAAATCCCTTGATGAATTAACTGAAATGTGGATTACTAACTATTTTGAGCTTTACTTCATGGACACACACTTCGATTGTCTTGCGGAAAATCCGAAACAATATGCACAATATTATTGTTACAATGTCGGAATTTGTCCAATCGATGAAGTCTCAATGTGGAAATAACCTTCCACAATTTATTTATTTTTAAAAAGAAGGTGTTTATCATGGATTTAGAAAAAATCGGAAACCTTGTCAATGGTGAAGCGAAAGTCTCTGAAGGTAGAATTTATGTCAAATTTCAAGGGATTAGAAATGCTTCCATTCTCAAAGACTTCATGTCCAAGAATGGATTTAATTATGTCTATGGCGGATATGATGAAGGAATTTATGAATTAGGATTTAGCAAAGGTGAAGGAGCTTAAACCTTCACCGAATTATTTTGTAGGTGATTAACTATGAGTTTTTTTGAAGACAAAGGAATTAAACTTCCAAGTATACAAGAAGCAGACAATCAAGACAATCCCTTAGCGATTGCACATTTCGATAATGGTGCATGGGATTGGTATGTGATAGGCGGACAAAAACTTGACAATGGAGATTTCTATCTCTATGGATTAGTGAATGGATATGATAAAGAATTAGGAATGTTTACTCTGAAGCAAATTCAAGATGTCGGTGCAATCCTTGATGAAGACTTCAGTCCTATCGGAGTCTTCGACATCTATGAAGATTTCGATTTAAGAAGGTAGGTGATTATGAATGACATTAAAAACAATCAAAGTTACCGATAAAGTCAAAGCGGAATTAGACTCTATTCGATTAGACAAAGAAAGTTATAACATTCTAATTCAAAGATTGCTAAGGGAAAACAAATCCCTTAGACATGATAAAGATTGCTTAATGAAGATTGCTATGAAGACCGAAGACTCAATCGCATTTCCGAATGTTAATCATTCAGTCTTTTTCGCTTTGTCTAAAGTTTTAGGGGATGAAATCGCTTCAGATAGCGAAAAATTATCCGCATTAAAAATCTATCTAAGACCTTCACTTGATGAAGACTCTAATGCGGTATTAAAAAACATCGATGAATTTAAATCCACCTATCAAATCGATGTCGATGTTTTAGAAGACTTAACTTCATGGATTAAAGAGTCCTATTCCTAACCGCATTTTTTAAGCTATGGTGAAGCTATATTCATCATAGCGGAATTCATCTTTTTTTCAATTTCACATCTTCAGAGCCAACAATCACTATTTTTTTTAGAAACATTCATTAATCTTCAATGACAAATCATTCAATAGCAGATGTTAGAGATTATTCAAAGAATTATAGGGTATAATGTGAGGATTGAATGACTATGCTTTGATATAATCTTCAAGGAAGCTTTAACATTAAAGATTATATAAAAATCCCTTTCATCTGCTTTCTTTTGTTTATCATGTTAGAATGCTATCCAATTTTAGCGAAGGTTTAACTATCAATTTAATCGATTTTAGCTATCGTTAAAACACATCATGTTTTTTCATGTTATAGAATTCTTTGTCCTTTCATCGATATTTCGATGTGTCTTTGTCAAGTCCTATTTTTTAGAATGTTTTAATGTAGACAATCCGATGAAATTATAGTGATTTCTTTCGGAAACTTCTTTGAATATTGGAATAAATAGTCGATTATTAGGGAAAACATCACAAAAATAGAATGAAGTCGGACTATACATATCCGCATATTTTTCTCACTACATTTTCAAATCAAAGACTATTCCGATTAGTTGAAGCGATTAAGTTTATATTCTTAGCAGATTAAAAGATGACATTAGATGACATTTCCAAGTCTGAAGTAATGAGATATGATAAACATGAAGTTAGAAAAAATAAACATTGATGAATTGAAAGTCCAAGATGTAGAATTAGAAGAGATTGAAATCGATTTCAATGAAATTCCAATCCATGATTTAGAAACCAAAACTATAGAATTCGAAACAAAAGCTATCCTTGATTTGTTACAATAAAAAATTCAAAAAATAGGGAGTTTTTCATTAAACTTCATTAAGTTTCATTAAACTTTTATGAGTTAATTTCCGCATTTTCGCAGTATAGAAAAAAATAGAATTTTTCCGAATTGTTACCATGTTACAAAGTTACTTCAGATAAGCGAAGTCTTCCATGTAACATGAAAGGGATTGTCTGAAGCGATTGAATTCTTTAACAAAAAGTAGAGAAAGCTTCAATGATATGTTAAACATCGGATTATATGTGAATTGCTATATATGGAAGTCGATTTTTTTCGGAATAAAATTTCAAGGTGAATAGTAGGTGAATAGTGGGTGTATTATATGGAAGACTTTCTTTCGGAATTGAATTTTTTTCGGAGTATTTTCAATCGATTAGGACTCAAAAGCTAACTTTACACTTTCATCATAATATAATATACAAAAACTAAAAAATATAGGAAAATTCAAGTTTTCGGAAATGACAAAAAATCCCTATTCGCATATAATATATTGGCGGAAAAATGGTCTTCAATATTTTACTATTCAATCCATTCATTATATAATAGGGATATTTTACATTTTTCCCTATTGTCAAAGTCTTATATATTTATAGGATAATTCCGAAAAATTCATATATTTTTAGCTGTTTTTTTCCGAAACATTCCTATAATAATCGACTATTGATGAAACTACTTCTTTTTAGGTATTTATCCAACAAAAAACACAATCTAACATCATGAGAGTTATTTTCAATAGACAATGCGATGAATGTCATTCCAATCGGATAATGTTAGATGAAGCGAAAGGTGAAACCTTCTGCTTAGATTGTGGACTAATCCTTGAAGACAAATATTCATTTTTCCGCTTGTCCGAATATCTGAGATGTTAAACATCATTGAAGCAGAAGATAGAAAAAACTTGATGGAAGCGATATTAAAACATTAAAAAAAAATATTGCAATATTGTTTTCTACCTTCCTTCCTAACTACCTTCCAATATTGCAATATTGTTATCAAGACCACACAATCATTTATTTATAATAAAAACACCATATATTTAGAATGGTGATGAAAAACAATTCTAAAATAAATCTCTGAATTTTAATATGGAATATTGCAATATTGCAATATTTTATATATAGGTAGTTTCATAAATAGTCTTATTGAATTTCAAAGGTGATTAACTAATGGGATTTAAGAATATAACAGTAAATGTCGATGAAGCTATAATCCAAGATTTAAAGCAATTGGCATTAATCGAAGACACAAGTCAAAAGAAACTAATAAATGAAATGTTAAGAGATGGAATTCGGAGAAAAAAAGGACAATCAAGACAAAATGAAGATTAAATGTTTTATCAAAAAATAGTCAAAATCAAAAGTTATGATTATGAGAATTGCAGTTCTCACAATCAAAATAAGTATACTTATAGCTTATTTTTATCTCAATGACTATTTAAAGATATTGTCTGTTTTTGATGTATCCAAAAATGGATACAAAAAAAGAAATGTATCCGAAAATGTATCCAAAATCAAAATGGATACAAAAATGGATACAAAAAAGACAATGTATCCAAAAATGGATACATCAATGTTTAATCTTCTAATGTGAATAAAAGGAGTTAGAAGATGAATGAGAAAGAAAGAAAGGATTATAAATTGCAAACAAGAGTTACAAAGTCGGTTAAAGACCAAGTCGATGAATTAGGTGTAGACCTTAGAGAAATTGTCGATTATTATATAACTCACAATACTAATCCAACATTGAAACTAAAGAATAGACAAAAAGAGTTATTGAAAAACATTGCAGAATGGGAAGATAACATCGCAGAAGCTAAGGAAGAGCTAAAAGAAGTTAATTATCAATTAGGTGTCCCTATTGATGAAGATACCGCAACAATTGATGTCATAACTATAGCGGAGAGATTAAAAGACAATTGTCAAATAGAAAATAGCGGAAAATGTGATGAATTGAAATTGCGAAACTATTTGGAAACATATAGGGGAAAAATGATAATACAACATGGAATAGCAGAATTCAACATCAGAGGCGAAGAGAATAAGGAAAATTTCCGAAATAAAATCTTGAAATATCTGAAATTGGATTAAAAAATTATTACTAAATCAATGAAGACTTAATATTTCAAGTGTAAAATTTCTGCGAAAATAGAGCGGTGATTTGGATACTGTATCCGATACTGTATCCAAAACCTATTATTTTTTTCGCAGACTTCCATTTATATTATTATTTTCAATTGTAACATTATTATTATTATTATTATTATTATGTTTTTAAAAAAGAAAAGAAGAGATGTCAAATCTCAAAATGTGAAAAATAAGGTGTCCAACATGACAAAGCGGAAAATACAATTTGAAATCGATGAATTAACT
>Ga0310696_10005207_pt1 | contig 15725 bp, 15 predicted proteins | sample AusTroGonzalo_MG_4_FD_203885 | JGI IMG/M metagenome (GOLD analysis project Ga0310696, IMG submission 203885) | Bovine rumen microbial communities from tropical cattle in Woodstock, Queensland, Australia - Gonzalo_02 (v2) (version 2) | ecosystem: Host-associated > Mammals > Digestive system >...
GTTATAGTGGTGTTTATCGGATTATCTGTGGTAAGGCACTCTGTTACCTGATGGTCTATGCCGTGATGTCCGCCTGGCTCACAATGGTCGTTCCGCGTATTTTCTCCTTTATTTCACTGATTCAATGGCAGGATCTGCTGGCGTTGATGGTACCTTATCTGTTGGCTTGTGTCTTCTTCGGCATGACGGTGTCTTGCCTGGTTCACTATCGTGAGAACGTGATGCTGCTCATGGTGTTTATATCCCTGCCCTTGTTGTTTATGACAGGAGTGTCATGGCCACAGTCAAACATCCCTGGTGCCTGGCAGGGGGTATCCTGGCTCTTCCCCAGCACCTTTGGTGTCAGGGCCTTTGTACGGATGAATACGATGGGAGGTGTGCTGAGTGATGTCGTTTCTGAGATCCGTTGTTTATGGATTCAGGCTGCCGCCTATTTCGGCTTTGCATGCATCGTTTATGGTGTTCAGATGCGTCTTACCCGTCGTCATGCCCAGGAGCGTCTGGAGGTACTCCGTAAGAAACGCGAGATTCGTCTGCAGCTGAAAGGGAAGAAAGTTGGTGAATGATGACAAATGACGAGTTGTTGAATAAGACGATCAGTTTTCTGCGTTTCCCGCTGACAGTAGGGGTCGTTTTCATTCATTTCAATCTGGCAGAGCACGGTTTTACCATTCATGGTGTTACTTATGGACTCGATCATCCTGCGTGGTATGATTTCCTGATCAATTTCTTCAGTGAGGTGTTGCCTCAGATTGGTGTTCCTCTCTTTTTCATTATATCTGGTTTCTTGTTTTTCTATCGTACTGATTTTGATGGGAATGTCTATAAGAAGAAATTACGGAAAAGGGTAAGGACGCTCCTGATACCCTACCTCTTGTGGAACCTGATAGCCATCTTGGTCCATGCGTCATATCAGATATCATACTTGTTTCCCAATGCTACTCAGGAGGAAATACATCTGTCTTTCTTCCGTCTTCTCAAGTCTTTCTTTGCAAATATCCCCAATGAGGGTATCTTTGTCATCCCAGCAGAAAATGCCGTCGCAACGTATTCGGGTTTCATTTATCCAATCAACCTGCCCATGTGGTATGTGCGCGAACTGATGGTGATGATCCTGCTGACGCCTGCCATCTTCTGGCTGATGAAACGGATGGGGAAATGGCTGGTGATAGTCTTGGGGCTGATCTATTTCTTTTATCAGCCCTTGGTTTTGCCTAATGGTGGTTGGAGTGTCTTAATGTGTCAGGCTGCCTTCTTCTTCTCTTGGGGGGCATATTACAGCATTCATAAGATCAACTTTGTAGAGAGTCTCAGGCAATACCGTTATGCACCATTGATCTACCTTCCGATAGCTGTTTCAGACGCCTTGACGAAAGGTACCACTTATAACTTGTATATCCATCAGGCGGGGATCCTTTTCGGTATCGCCTCTGTCATCGTTGTCGTGGCTTATCTGCTGGAATCCGGAAAAGTGAAGGTGAATACCACACTGGCTAATTCCAGCTTCTTTGTCTATGCGCTTCATACCTTGATCATAGCAGAAGTCGGCAAGGTGGTATTCTCCGTCTTGCATTTGTCTGGCAATTTGCCTTCTATGCTCCTGCTCTATGTGGCTGTACCAGTTGTTACAGTTCTGTTGTGTGTGGTGCTGTATGTCTTCCTCAAGCGCTTCGTTCCGTCCTTCTGTAGTCTGTTGACAGGGGGAAGATAGAGAATCATCCTATTTCATTCCGACGATTTGTGTCTTGGGTTTCTCCTTGTTACGACGGTTGACGACGGTGACAACGGCCTGAGCCAGATTGATAAAGGCCAGTCCTGTTGTCGTGTCGCTATTGAGCGCGACAGGTGTGCCTGCATCGCCGTTATCGCAGATGCTTTGTACCAGCGGAATCTGTGCCAACAGGGGAACATCCATCTCCTCTGCCAGTCTCTTACAACCTTCCTTGCCAAAGATATAGTATTTGTTCTCAGGCAATTCAGCAGGCGTGAACCATGCCATGTTCTCGATAAGGCCAAGGATGGGCACATTCACTTTCTCATTACGGTACATATCTATTCCCTTACGGGCATCGGCAAGGGCCACGGCCTGAGGGGTAGAGACGATGACGGCACCCGTGATGGGGAGTGTCTGTAATAAAGTAAGGTGTATGTCACTGGTACCTGGAGGGGTGTCGAGGATAAAATAGTCGAGTTCCCCCCAGTCTGCATCGGCAATGAGCTGTTTTAGGGCGCTCGTTGCCATGCCACCGCGCCAGAGCGTAGCGGTATCAGGGCTCACGAAAAAGCCGATACTCAATAGTTTGACTCCGTATTTCTCTACGGGAATGATAAGATCGCGGCCGTCTTTGTGGATGGCGTATGGCTTCTCATCCTCTACATGGAACATCTTTGGCATGGATGGACCGAAGATATCGGTATCGAGCAGACCTACCTTGTAACCTAGGCGTGCCAGTGCGATGGCGAGGTTAGCAGAAACGGTGCTTTTACCCACGCCTCCCTTACCACTGCTCACGGCGATGATGTTTTTCACGCCAGGCAGCATCTGCCCCACCTCAGGACGGGGCGCTGTCTTGAACTCCGTCTCGATGGTCACTTCCACGTCCTGTCCGCAGTGATACTTGATGGCTGCCTCAGCAGCTTTTACCGTTGATTTCAGGAATGGGTCTGTGTCGCGTGGGAACACGAGTACGACCTTTACCTTCCAGGGCTCACTTTCGGTCGAGGGAGCGGCTACCGACGGGGTGTCGGCAACCATCTCACTCTCCACGAGGTTTTTCTTCGTGCCGGCATACGTCACCGTTGCCAGCGCGTCCATAATCAGTTTAGGGTATAATGTCATATTTTATTTATTCTCCTTCACGCCCTTTACCTTGCTCCATTTCTTGTCAGCAGAGTAGACAGCCATAGATCCTTTGGGGATGAGGATAACGGCGTGAGTACCTTTGAAGGTGTCGCCACTGATAGATGGTGGGGTGCCACTGTTAATGGTGATGGTGGCTAATGCCGTGCACTCCTGAAAAGCGCTGCCGCCAAGTTCCTTGACTGTAGCGGGAAGATCAACACTGGTGATTTGAATACATCCCTTGAAGGCATCACCTCCGATGCTCTTCAAACCATTGGCAAAGTTGAGCGACTGGAGTGAGGCGCACTTTTCGAAGGCGGCGTCTTCAATGGTCTTGAGTTCTGCAGGCCAGTTGATGTCTGATAACATGGTGCAGCCGCAGAATGCGTTACGTCCAATACGTCTTACGGTGTTGGGCAGAACGATTTTCCTGAGGTTACCACAGTTACGGAAAGCGTAGGTCTCAATCTCGTCAAGCAGGGTAGTACCCGTGATGCTTTCCAGACTTGAACAGTCCTCAAAGGCGTGGTCGCCGAGGCTCTTCAGTGAACTGGGGAAACTGATTGACTTCAGGCTACTGCACTTTTGGAAGGCATAGTCCTTGATTTTTGCGAGTGAGGCAGGTATGGTGACTTCTTCCAGAGACTTACAGCCTTCGAAGGCGTGGCTGCTGATCTCATTTAAAGAGGAAGGTAGACTAAGATTCTTGAGGCTGGAACAACCCTTAAAGGCTGCCACGTTCACATCAGCCAATGAACCTTCCATCTTGACAGTCTCTAATGAGGTGCAGTTCTGGAAGACAGCTTGCCCCAAGCTGGCAATCTTGTCGAGGGAAACCGCTTTTAGGCTCTTACAGTCAGCGAATGCCATGGCCCCCACCTTGGTGACAGATGCCATTTGGATGGTTTCCAGATCCTTGCAACCATCGAAGGCTGCCGATTCAATCTCATCAACTGAGTTGGGCAGTTTCATGGTGGTGATACTCTCACAACTCTTAAAAGCGGAGCCGCCAATCTTTTTCGTTCCATCAGGAATATTAATGCTCTTAAGGGCCTTACACTTGCTGAAAGCCTGGGGCGTAATCTCCTTGATACCGTCAGGAAGCTGGATGGCAGTGAGGCTCTTACAACCCTCAAACGCCTCGTTGCCGAGCGTCTTCAGACCTGCGGGCAGGCTGATGGCTGTCAGACTCTCACAATCTTGGAAAGCCTCGACGTCGATGATGGTAACAGAGGCGGGAATAGTGACATCCACCAGACTGGTACAGCCACTGAAGCAGCCCTTGCTGATGGCATTGATGCTGTTAGGAAGAACGACCTTCTTCAGATTCTTTGCGCCAGAGAAGAAACCTTTCGGCAGTTCGTTGGCTTGTGTCTTGATACCGCCTTTGTCGTTACTCTCCACGATTGTGATACCAGAGAGATCTACGGTGTTCACAAGGCACTCATCTGGATTTTTCTTGTCAGTCTTTGTGCGGGTGACAATTTCCTGAAGCAGTTTAAGGTCTGAACCGTTAAGGGTTCCACTCACCGTGAGGTCTGCAACCTTGAACTTCTGGTCGCCAATCTGTGTGGCCAACTTGCCGATGGAATCGACTTTGATATTCACTGTGCTCTGTGCGATGGTCAGCATTGGGAGTGCTGCCATAAGGATAATCATAAGTTTCTTCATAACTATTGGTTTTAATTGTTTATTTTGCTTTGTAAAGTGAACTGCGCTTGGAACGGTGGTAACTGCGATAATCATCGAGCTCGATCTCCACGTCGGGCTCCTCCAGCGTGCCTTCACGTGGTAACTGCCACTTCATATACTTGATATTTAGTCCCCGTGCTATCCACATCGACTCGTAGTAGGTCTGGATGGTTAAGAGTTCACAGAGAACTGTCCCCTCTGAGCTCCCATAAAGGTCTTCCGTGCGGAAAATCAGGGGAAAGGCGTTCTTCTCCACCATATAGGTGGTATAGGTGAAGAGGAAGTTGGAGTCGGTCTTCAGGTGTATGAGGCCGCCATCAACCAAAAACTTGCGATAGCGCTCCATGAAATATGTGCTGGTGAGGCGCTTCCTCGGATTCTTCATTTGGGGATCGCTGAAGGTGAGCCAGATTTCCTGTACCTCATCCTTGGCGAAGAAGCGCTCAATGATTTCGATGTTTGTGCGAAGGAAGGCAACGTTTTTCAGACCTTCGTTGAGCGCCTGGGTAGCACCTGTCCACATTCTGGCACCTTTGATATCCACGCCGATGAAATTCACTTCAGGATAGAGCTTCGCCAGTTCGACGGTGTATTCACCCTTGCCACAACCCAATTCCAATACGATGGGATGGTCATTGTGGAAATACTGCTCGCGCCAGTGGCCCTGCATCTCAAAAGGAACATGTTCCACTACCGAATAAGGGTATTGGAACACGTTCTTGTATGATGCCATATCGGCAAATTTGGCCAGCTTGCCTTTGCCCATCTTACTCGATTACGACAGTTGTCCAGCCGTGCTTGTCCTCGATCTCGCCATACTGGATGCCACGCAGCGTGTCGAAGAGGCGCTTTGACTGTGGGCCTGGCTTGTCGCCAAATGAATAGCGCTTGCCAGTGTCGAGGTCGTCGATATAAGAGATCGGTGAGATCACGGCTGCTGTTCCGCAAGCACCTGCCTCCTCGAAGGTCTCGAGTTCCTCTTCAGGAATCGGACGGCGCTCTACCTTCATACCCAGATCCTCAGCCACCTGCATCAGCGACTTGTTGGTGATAGAGGGCAGGATAGAGGTTGACTCTGGGGTGACATAGGTGTTGTTCTTGATACCGAAGAAGTTGGCTGCACCGCACTCGTCGATGTACTTCTTCTCCTTGGCGTCGAGGTAGAACTCACAGGCATAGCCCTTCTCGTGTGCCAGGTTGTTGGCGAAGAGCGAGGCAGCGTAGTTTCCACCTACTTTATATTTACCAGTTCCGAGAGGAGCCGAACGGTCGTACTCGCGAACGATCACGTAAGGATTGCTAGAGAATCCACCCTTGAAGTACGGACCTACGGGCGTGACGAAGATCAGGAAGCAGTACTCCTTAGCGGGATGAACACCCACCTGGGCTGATGTGCCGATGAGCAACGGACGGATATAGAGCGTGGCACCGCTCTCGTAGGTGGGGATCCATTCCTGATTCAGGCGTACCACCTTCTTTACCATCTCCGTGAACAGCTCCGTGCTGACCTCGGGCATCATGATACCACGACAGGTTGACTGCAGGCGCTTGGCATTCTCATCGACGCGGAAAATGCGCACCTTACCGTCAGGACAACGATAGGCCTTCAGACCTTCGAATGCCTCCTGACCGTAGTGCAGACATGTAGCAGCCATGTGCAGGTTCAGATACTCGTCGGAGCAAACTTCTATCTCGCCCCATTTGCCGTCGCGATAGTAGCAACGCACGTTGTAGTCGGTCTTCATGTAGCCGAATGACAGACTACCCCAATCCAGATTCTTCATATTACTTTCGTTGTTAAAGTTTCGATTTAGCTGCAAAAGTACACATTTCGTGTCAAATTCACAACGTTTTCCTTAGAAAACTTACTTTTCCGCAAGTATTTTCTTGATTTCCTCGTCGGTTTTCGTCAGTTTGTCCTTGCAGAGCTTGATCAATTCCTGTGCACGTTTCAACTGTTCTGACATCTGATCGATGTCGAGTTCATCGTTTTCCATCTTGTTGACGATGGTCTGGAGTTCGGCTAATGCAGCCTCGTATTTGATCTCTTTCATTGGATGATTGATTTGATGGTTCCTTTTTCGATGCGGGTTTCTATCTCGTCGCCCTTTCTCAGTGCCAGCGGGTCTCTGACGGTCTTGCCCTTGAAGAGCGTGATGCTATAGCCGCGTTTCAGCAATAGGACAGGGTCGAGGGCTTTGACTTTCTCCTCGATGATTTCCAGACGATGGCGCTCAGAAGTTCGCTTGTGCTCAAGGGCAGCCAGCATCCTTTGCTCGAGATTCCGGATGTCGCCTTGTGAGGTGACGGCTCGTTGTTGGATACGCGAGAGGATGCGTTGGTAAAGACCGTCTATTCTCGCTTCCTGACGGGTCCTCACGATGGAAAAGAGTCTGGGGATAGCCTCGGAAATAGTGATAAGCGAAGCGTGAAGAGTAATGAGTTTCTGTTGCGCCAGATGGGTGAGGCGGTCCTGTGAGTCGTTAAGCATATCGAGCACGGCCTTCAAATGGTCGATGAGCAGGGCGGCGGCGGCTGTAGGCGTTTTCACTCGTGTGTGGCTCACCATGTCGAGGATGCTCTCGTCACGGTCGTGCCCAATACCGGTAATAATCGGTAGGGGGAAGTTAGCCACGTTCTCGGCCAGTGCCAGCGTGTCGAAACCGCTCATGTCACTCGTGGCACCACCACCTCTTATAATAACGACACAGTCGAAGTCGTCGTATGTCTCGTTGATGCGGTTCAGGGCGTTGATGATGCTCTGCTCTGTCGCCTCACCCTGCATGATGGCAGGGAAGAGCTGGGTTTTGAACTGGAAACCGTAGGGATTATCGGCGAGTTGGTTGCAGAAGTCCCCATAACCTGCGGCCGTCTCACTCGAGATCACGGCGATGCGCTGACAAAATACTGGTAGTCCAAGACTCTTCTGCAGGTCGAAGACACCTTCTTCCTTCAGTTGACGGATGATCTCCTGTCGTTTGCGAGCCATATCGCCGAGGGTGTAGGTGGGGTCGATGTCTGTCACGATCCAAGAGAAACCGTAGGCCTCATGGAACTGGGCATAGACCTTCAGCAACACTTTCATGCCAGCATGGAGCCGTTGACCCGTGGTGCGCTCGAAATAGGGACGGATGAGCATCCATTTCGAGGCCCAGCATTTTGCCGAGGCCTTGGCGATGGGCGTGGCACTCTGCTCATCCTTCTGAATGAGTTCCATGTAGCAGTGCCCTCGGCTCTCACGGCATTCCGACAACTCCGCCTCTACCCAATACTCATTGGGCATCTCGCACTCGATCACCTCGCGCACGAGGCTATTGAGTTCATAGAGGGTCAGTCGCTTCTCTGTCATTCCATCCTCCCAATCATATAGGCTTTCCAGAAATTCGGGATGCCGTAACCGTAGATATTGTCAGGCTTCTTATAACTGCTACTCGTCTGGCGCACGAGGTCGATGATCTCCAAGGCTGTCTTGTCAGGTAGCGCCTGCCAGAGACAGGCCACCAACCCCGTGACGATAGGTGTGGAAAACGAGGTTCCCATATCCCTGATGATGGTGCCGCGGCCAGATATGAGTGACGCCGGACTGCCCAGCGCCATCACGTCAGGTTTTACCCGTCCATCCTGTGTCGGCCCCACACCACTGAAGGGCGCGTTCTTCTTCTCCTGGTTCAGGGCACCTACGGTTAGGATATCGTTGGCGTCAGCGGGAAAGGCAATCTTCTTCCAGGGACCCATGCCTGAGTTGCCTGCTGAATTGACGAGCACGATACCCTTTTTGGCCAGCATCGAGGCGGTGCGAGAGATGAGAGCCGTCTTTCCATCAAGGTCGCGCTGGTGATAGTAGGCCGAATCACCGTCGTAGTCGTTATATCCGAGACTGCTGCTGATGATATCGGCACCTACGGAGTCGGCAAACTCCGCCGCCATTGCCCAGTAATCTTCTTCTACAGGCTGCTCCGTCTGCTGGTCCTCACAGCGTAGCAGCCAGTAGCGGGCTTCTGGGGCCGTGCCGATCAGCACTTCCGGCTCGTTGGCGGCCATCGCCGAAAGTACCTTCGTGCCGTGATCGGTTTCCTGATAAAAATACGGACTGTTAGGATAGACAAAGTCCTTCGCCCCGACGATGTTCATATGCTGGATGGCTGGGATGGCGTTAGCATTCTGGAAGCCGCCGTCGAGTACGGCGATAGTCATGCCCTTGCCCTTCATTCCGATGTTGTGGAGCCGGTGACCGCCCACCATCTCAATCTGCTCCTTGCCGTTGCCGTAGGTCACACCCTTGATGCTGTCCCAGGCGCTGAACTTATCGTGGTAGGTCTGTTTTAACATTTTCGGGATGGAGTCGGGTGACTCCCATACACGCTCCGCCTTGGCGACAAAGGGTAGGGTGGCGATGCCCCTGAAGATAGCGGTGTCATTCGAACGCACGAGTACCGTATTATTCCAGCGGCTGGTGCCAACGATCAGCCATTCTGCTGACCGCTTCGAACTTCTCTTGGCTGTCTCGGAAGATGTTTTCTCTATCTGTCGCAGATATCTGCTGCTCACGGGCAGGTCGGTGGAATCGACGGATAACCCCTGTCGTTTTCTGCGCTCCACAGACTTATGTGACAGCCATCTGCCTGGGTGCTCGATGGAGTAGGGGGAACCTTGCTTGTCCTTTAGGGTATAGCGGTAGATGTAATATTTTCCGCCTGAATACTTCTTTTTTCCGCTTGTGCCTGCAAGTGCGGGCGTGCAGAATATGATGGCCAATAAGAGGCACGCGAGCGGCAATAAGGACTGCTTTTCGCGTAATAAGGGCCACTTATTTGGAAATAAGAGCCACGAATATTTCGTTATGTACCCTTTGTTTTTCAGGGTTTGACTGTCTTTCAGAATCACATTGCAAAGGTACGAAAAATATCTGAGATATCCAAATGTTTCGCTTGAAAAATGACATGAACTCACTGAGAACCGTCCCCTGTCTTAGCCTGCGCGTACCTTATGATTCTACCTAAAATATTTGGTGGTCTCGCGGAATTTTTGTACCTTTGCACCATCATAAGAAGAGAACCATCCATGGACAACAAACAAGCCGCTCTTGAACTGGGTCAGAAGCCAGTAGGTGCACTGCTTTGGCAGTATGCCCTGCCCTCTATTGTGGCGATGACCGCTTCGAGTCTCTACAACATCATCGACCGCGCCATGATCGGTCAGGTGGTGGGTCCTGAGGCTATTGCGGGCTTAGGTATAACATTCCCCCTGATGAACCTGAGTGCTGCCTTCGGAGCCGCTGTGGGTGTCGGCTCTTCTACTTGTATCAGTGTGAAACTGGGACAGAGGGATTACAAGACGGCGGAGCACTTGTTAGGCAATACCGTGACGCTGAACCTGATCATCGGTTTCCTGTTCATGGCGATCTCCCTGATCTTCCTCGACCCGATCCTGCGCTTCTTCGGCGCGTCGGACGTGACACTGCCCTATGCCCGTGAGTTTATGACGGTGATCCTGTTGGGTAATATGGTGACGCACATGTATTTCGGTATGAATGCCGTGCTCCGCGCGGTCGGAAAGCCCCGTCATGCGATGTACGCCACACTCTTTACGGTGGGCATGAATATCTTGTTGGTCGTCGCTTTCGTGTGGTGGTTCCGCTGGGGTATCCGTGGTGCGGCCATGGCTACGATCTCCTCGCAGTCGCTGGCGCTCTGTTGGCAGATGAAACTGTTTTCTAACCCGAAGGATTTGTTGCATTTGAAACGAGGTATCTATCGGCTGAAAAAGGAACTCGTCAGGAATATTATATCCATCGGCGTGTCACCCTTCCTGATGAACGCCACGAGCTGCGTCATTGTGATCTTCATGAACAACCAGTTTGTGCGCTATGGCGGGGATATGGCCGTGGGCGCCTATTCGATTGCCAACTCAGTGGTGATGGCGTTCTTTATGTTTGTCATGGGTATGAACATGGGTATGCAGCCGATTGTAGGTTATAACTACGGGGCAGAGAAGTACGACCGTATGTTCCGTTGTCTGTGGTTGACTATCGCCTCTGCTACGGCTATTCTGTTCTTGGGATGGACACTCTCGATGCTCTTTCCGTATCAGATTGCCCGTATCTTCTCGACGGATCCTACGCTGCTCGGGCTTTCTGCTAAGGGTATCAAGATTGACATGCTGGTGTTCTTCGTGGTGGCCTCGCAGGCGGTGATCACGAATTTCTTCCAGTGCATCGGCAAGGTGAAGGTGTCGATCTTCCTCTCGCTCTCGCGCCAGTTGTTCCTGCTGTTGCCGATGGCGTATGTATTCCCGTTGTTCTGGGGGCTCGACGGAGTCTGGTATGCCATGCCGGCGAGTGACTTCGGGTCGTTTGCGATGACGATACCTATGCTGATATGGTTTATGAATAAAAATAAAAACACATGGAAAAGAAGATAGTTATTAATGTAGGCAGGCAACTGGGTAGTGGTGGCCATGACATCGGCAGGATGTTGGCCCTCGACTTCAATGCCAAGTACTACGATCGTGAGTTGTTGAACCTCGCGGCGAAAGAAAGCGGGTTCTCGGAAAATATTTTCGAGCAGAACGACGAGAAGAAAGGCTTTTTTAGGGGACTTTTCAACATGGGGTCACCTCACGTGGATAGTGGTAGCATCTATAAGTCGGGCTTTTCGCAGGAGAGCCTGTTCCAGTTTCAGAGCGACGCTATCCGGAAGGCTGCCAAGGAAGGGTCGTGTGTGTTCGTGGGTCGTTGTGCCGACTATGTGCTGAGGGATTTCCCCAACGTGGTGAACATCTTCATCACTGCCTCGATGGACTACCGTGTTGAGCAGATCATGAACAAACAACATCTCAACGAGGAGGCTGCCAGGACCTTCATCGAGAAGCGGGAGAGCCAGCGAGCTGAATACTACAATTACTATACTGGCAAGAAGTGGGGGTATGCCGCCAGTTATGATCTCTGCATCGACTCCAGCGTTCTCGGCATCATGGAAACGGAGAAGGTCATTGCCGAATTTATAAAGAAGAAGTTCAAGGCATGAAGCGAATAGGCATCCTCAGTGATACGCACAGCTACTGGGACGATAAGTACCTGCACTACTTCGAACCCTGTGATGAGATCTGGCACGCTGGTGATATAGGCAGTGTAGAGCTGGCGGAGCGCTTGGCGGCCTTCAGACCTTTCAGGGCTGTGTGTGGCAACTGTGACGGTGGCGATCTGCGGTTGATGTACCGCGAGTTGAACCGATTCAAATGCGAGGATGTCGATGTGCTTATTAAACATATTGGGGGCTATCCGGGGAATTATGACTTCTCCGTACGCTCGACGCTCTTTGCCAATCCGCCGCAGTTGTTCGTAGCCGGGCACTCACATATATTGAAAGTGAAATACGACAAGACGCTTGGACTGCTGCATATTAACCCGGGAGCCGCTGGCTTGCAGGGCTGGCATAAGGAGAGAACGCTCATCCGCCTTGTTATTGACGGGAAGGAATTCAAGGATCTGGAGGTTATAACATTAGGAGATAAGAAATGATAGAACAGGCATGGACATTCATTCAGACGCTGTGTAAGGGAACGGTACAAGGTGTCAGTCAGTATATTGACAATGACCTCAAAGACTATATACCCTTGTTCCTCTTTGCTGCAGTAGCATTGATCGCCAGACTGTTTGTCGTTATTTATAGGAAATTAAAGTCAAAATAATCATAGACAATGAAGAGAACGATTGTTATTACCGGAGGCGCAGGCTTTATAGGAAGTCACGTGGTGCGCCTGTTCGTGAACAAGTACCCCGAGTATCACATCATTAACCTCGACAAACTGACGTATGCGGGCAACCTCGCTAATCTGAAGGATATCGAGGACAAGCCCAACTACGAGTTTGTGAAGATGGACATCTGTGATTTCGATGCCTTCTACAAACTGATGCAGGAGAAGAAAGTGGATGGTATCATCCATCTGGCTGCTGAGAGCCATGTGGATCGCTCCATCAAGGACCCCTTCACCTTTGCCAAGACCAACGTGATGGGTACGCTGTCGCTGCTTCAGGCTGCCAAGCTCTATTGGGAGAGCCTGCCTGAGTGTTATGAGGGCAAGCGCTTCTACCATATCTCTACCGATGAGGTGTATGGTGCACTTGAACTGACGCATCCTGAAGGTATCGAACCTCCCTTCACCACAACGGCTTCTTCATCGGAGCATCATCTGGCATACGGCGATAAGTTCTTCCTGGAGACCACGAAGTACAATCCCCATTCTCCGTATTCAGCCGCCAAGGCGTCTTCGGATCACTTCGTACGTGCTTATCACGATACTTACGGCATGCCTGTAGTGGTGACGAACTGCTCGAATAACTACGGTCCTTATCAGTTCCCAGAGAAGCTGATTCCGCTGTTCATCAATAACATCCGTCATCGTAAGCCGTTGCCCGTCTATGGCAAGGGCGAGAATGTGCGTGACTGGCTCTACGTAGAGGATCATGCCCGCGCCATCGATGTGATTTTCCATGAGGGTAAGATTGCCGACACCTATAACATCGGTGGCTTCAATGAGTGGAAAAATATTGATATCATCAAGGTGGTGATCAAGACGGTGGATTGTCTGCTGGGTAGAAAAGAAGGCGAGGACATGGACTTGATTACCTTCGTGACAGACCGTGCTGGCCACGACCTGCGTTACGCCATTGACAGCACTAAACTTCAGAAGGAGCTTGGCTGGGAACCCTCGCTTCAGTTCGAAGAGGGTATCGAGAAGACCGTCCGCTGGTATCTCGATAATCAGGAGTGGCTCGACAATGTGACTTCAGGTGACTACCAGAAGTATTATGATAATATGTATGCCAACAGATAAATTAGATTATGAAGAAGATCTTGCTTTTAGGCTCAGGAGAACTCGGTAAGGAGTTCGTGATTGCCGCCATGCGTGCTGGTCAGTACGTGATTGCCTGTGACCGTTATGATAATGCGCCCGCCATGCAGGTGGCTGATGAGCGCGAAGTGTTTTCCATGCTCGACGGTGATGCCCTTGAGGCAGTCGTCAAGAAGCACCAGCCCGACATCATCGTGCCCGAGATTGAGGCCATCCGTACGGAGCGGCTTTTCAAGTTCGAGGAACAGGGTATTCAGGTGGTGCCATCGGCCCGTGCCGTCAACTACACGATGAACCGTCGTGCCATCCGTGATCTGGCTTCGAAAGAGTTGGGTCTGCGCACCGCGAAGTATTTCTATGCCAAGACCTTTGAGGAGTTCAAGGCCGCTGCTGATGAGATCGGCTTCCCATGTGTAGTGAAGCCCCTCATGTCTTCTTCAGGTCATGGTCAGAGTTATGTACATAACGATGGTGAACTCGAAACAGCCTTTAAGGAGGCGATGGAAGGCTCGCGTGGTGATGTGAAGGAGGTGATCATCGAGGAATTCATCGACTTCGACTCTGAGTTCACGCTGCTCACTGTCACCCAGCAGCACGGATGGCCCACGCTGTTCTGTCCTCCCATCGGACATGTGCAGAAGAGCGGCGACTATCGTGAGTCGTGGCAGCCGTATAAGATTTCTGATGAGGCACTGAAACAGGCTCAGATGATGGCCGATAAGGTGACGAAGGCCCTGACGGGTGCTGGTATCTGGGGTGTGGAGTTCTTCCTGACGAAGCAGGGTGAGGTGATCTTCTCAGAACTCTCACCGCGTCCGCACGATACGGGTATGGTGACACTGGGTCACACCACGAACCTCTCGGAGTTCGAACTTCATTTCCGTGCCGTGATGGGACTGCCCATTGCCGGCATCCATCTGGAGCATGCTGGTGCCTCGGCTGTCATCCTCTCTCCGACAGAGGCTAAGACACCCGTGGATCGTTCGCTGCTGCCCTACAATTTCGAAGATGCACTCAAGGAAGACCGTACGCGCATCCGTATCTTTGGTAAACCTGAGGCCCACAAGGGTCGTCGCATGGGCGTCGTACTCTGCTATGGTGAGGTGGGGGACGATGTGAACGCCTTGCGTGATAAGGCCAAACGTCTGGCGAAGACCATCTTGGGTACTGACCCTTATGCTATCCTCAAATGAAGCAGGACAAAGCCAGACTGTTAAATCTGCCGAAAATCGTTGACCCTCGTGGAAATCTGACGGTGGCCGAGCAGATGAAGAATGTTCCCTTTGATATCGCCCGTGTCTATTGGACGTACGATGTGCCGTCAGGAGAACGTCGTGGGGGGCATGCTCATCGTACTTGCGAGGAGATTGTCATTGCTGTGAGTGGCTCTTTCGATGTGGAGGTGTTTGATGGTTGTGATCGGCAGACTTTCCATTTGAACCATCCCTATCAGGGCTTATATATTGGTACGGGTGTGTGGCGCACGCTGGAGGATTTCTCCAGCGGGGCTGTTTGTCTGGTATTGGCCTCGGAATTGTTTGATGAGGACGAATATATCTACGAATACGACGAATTCGAGGAATACGTAAAGGCGCATGTTTGAAATCAGACGATATACAGAGATCGACAAAGCGGCATGGGATGCTTTTGTGGCGCAGTCGAAGAACGGTACGTTTCTCTTCTTCCGCAACTACATGGACTATCATGCTGACCGCTTCGCTGACCACTCGCTGATGGTCTATTACAAGTCTTCTTTATATGCGCTTTTGCCAGCTAATCTGAAGGGAGATGCTTTATATTCTCATCAGGGACTAACATATGGAGGTTTGCTGATGACAGAGAAATGTAAGACGGCGTTAGTCCGTGATGCCTTCATCGCAATCAATGACTATCTGCGTCAACTGGGTGTAAGACGAGTGGTCTATAAACATATTCCCTGGATTTATGCCAGTCTGCCTGCGGAAGAAGATTTGTTTGCTTTGTCGAACGTATGTCATGCTTCGTTGGTCTCGCGCGATGTGGCATCTGTGGTGATACTGGATCATCAGTTGTCTTTTTCCACCCTGCGTAAGCGTGGCATCAAGAAAGCAGGGAAAGCTGGTGTCGTCGTTAAAGAGGTGCTGGATTATATCGAGTTCTGGAGTCTGCTGGAGACAAATCTAAGGGATAAATATGGGGCTCATCCTGTCCATACACATGAAGAGATCACCTTGTTGAAATCACGTTTCCCTCAACATATCCGTTTGTTTGTGGCGAGTATAGACGGTCGTGTTATTGGTGGCACTTTATTATATATGGATGCCCAGACCGCCAAGACGCAGTATATCTCTGCCAACGA
>Ga0310696_10005209_pt1 | contig 15723 bp, 8 predicted proteins | sample AusTroGonzalo_MG_4_FD_203885 | JGI IMG/M metagenome (GOLD analysis project Ga0310696, IMG submission 203885) | Bovine rumen microbial communities from tropical cattle in Woodstock, Queensland, Australia - Gonzalo_02 (v2) (version 2) | ecosystem: Host-associated > Mammals > Digestive system >...
AGTTCGTGGACTTGCCCGATCACACGCCCCGGCCCGCCGTCATGAAGAGCATCAACGAACTGCACAGGCTCGGCCTGAAGACCATGGGGTACTGCATCCCCTTCTGCGTCAACAAAAACAGTCCTCTGTTCCGGCGGGACGGCCTGGAGAAGATCACCCTGACCAAACGGCACAGGATCGACAATTACAAACACTTCCGGGACAGCGGCGGAGAGACGTGGGCCAAAGTTCCCGACGGGAAACTGCTTTACCTCGACCCGCTGTCGGAGGCGTGGAGAGAATACATCGTCCGCAACCATGTCGAGATGCTCAAGGCCAACACCCTCGACGCCTTGTACGAAGACACCCTCGGCGTGGCCTTCGACTACGGTCACGGCGTCATCGGCGGGATCAGCGGTCCCCTGGGGGCCGGCGTCATGGCCCGGACCCTCAAGAAGGCGCTGCGCGTCCCCTTCGCAACGGAATACGGTCCGGCCGTCGTCGCCTATGTTTCCAACTGGCCGCTGATCCAGGCCAAGCGCCGTCCGATCTCGCCCTATCTCCTCCATCACCGGCATCCGCTGTCGCCCTATCTCTTCGGCTACCGGGTCTGGGCCTTCCCGTCGCTGAACGAGACGGGGGCCTCGGGGGATTTCAATCACCATCTGGCCTCATCCTCCTCCGACGCGCTGTGCGGCGTGGGACATTTTTCCTTCGGACCCTATCTCTTTCTGCCGGGAAAATACACGATGAAAAGCGGTTTCCGCGATCTCTGCAACCTGCAGGCGGCGCTGTTCTGCCGGCTCGGGCTCGTGCCTTATTTCCCCGAAGGCCGTTTCCCCGAGGGGGTGATCTCCATGTTCACCGACTGGCTGAACCGCAAATACACCTATCGCGACGACGGTCATCTCCAGCAGCTGTGCGGTCCCGACGGCAAGGCCCTCTACGGGCGGCTGGACGGCAAAGACGCTCTGACGCACAAAGATTTGACCATTCCCGGCTGGCCGGTGACGGAGGGAAACTCCCCCGTCTCGCTGGATCCTCAAGTCCGTTACGCGCTCTTTCCCGGGCGGGACACGGGGACATCGCTCAAGCTGGGGCGTCTTCCCTCCGGCGTCCGGCTGAAGACTTATCGGGAGACCGACGAACTCTTGGTGCTGGAGCTCGCCGCGGCCGATCCTTCGGTCAAGAGCTGCGAGATCTCGCCGGACCTTCCCCCGGTATGGTCCCGCCTCTGGATCAACGGCCGGGAGATTTCTTCCCGCAAGGGTGTCCTCCGGGCGGATCTGCCGCTCTGCCTGTTTGCCGCAAGAGACCGCGAAACCACGGGCGGGAGCATCACGCTTGCAGCCGCCGGCTCGGGGCTCAAGGTGGGCGAACGGAAGTTCCCCACCGAGATCCGGCGGCGCATCGGCGGGCAGGATATGTACCAGATCGACGCGGGCGAGATCAAATACTGGGACCGGGTCGTCGCGGTGAAGAGTCCCGACGAGGTTTTGGAGTTCAGCTACATCTACCCCAAAACGGGAACGCGCCTCTCCAACGCCTCGAAAGTCTCCGTCGAGATCAACGGCGTCCCCGTCGGGACGGCGTTCACGGTCGCCCGGCCCAATCCGCCCCGGATCATGCCGCGCTACGTTTACGACAACCGCAAAATGACCTTCCGCGTCCCCCTGGGCAGCTATGTCGGAAAATCCGTTCTGGTCTCCATCCGGATCGACGACTGCGGCAACGGCTATGACGATTTCCAGTTCCTGTCGGTCCCCGCGATCGGAAAAGGCAGTCAAAATTGGAGCATGACCCCCCATGAAAAATAAGACCTCTTCCTGCGGTACGGACGGTTTCGACCGGTCCCTGAACTGGAAAGACATCCGTCTGGTCTGCGACGGCCGCACGCTGACCGTCGAAAACAGCCGCATCCGCCGGGTGTTCGACCTGACGGCGGGCGCGCCCAGCACGGTTTCCCTGCAGGACGGCCGGGGAAAAGAGCTGGCTCAGCCGGGGAGCGGGTGCGACTTTTCCTTCGCCGGACTGACGCCTGCGGATCCGGAACGTCCGTGGCGGTTGACCGGGATCGACCTGAAAGTCCGCGGAAAGAGCCTCTTCGACGGCGAACACGCCGAGGCGATCCTTTTCATGGAGGAGCCCGCGGGCGGCACGCAGTATGTCAGGACGTATTTCATCTATCCCGGTCTCGCCGCCCTCGGGACGCAGTGCGTCCTCCGCAGTCCCGTCGTGCCCAACTGTTACTGGTCGGCGCGGGGACTGCGCATGGTTCGGCGCCTGGAGAGCGTCGGCGACGCCGTGCGTCCGGCTCCCGGCATCCGTCCCCGCCGGGCGGTGGAGTTTCTCGGGCGCACCGATCTCGACGCCGTCCAGGTGAAGGAGCACCGGGCGCTCGGGAGCGAGCTCAACGGCAATCTGCTCTTCTGCCGGGGGCGGGGCGGTTCCGGGTTCTTCTTCCTTCAGGAGGCCATGCCCAGCGCCGAGAGAAGGGATATTGAGCCCTACGACTTCCGCATCGACGAAGAGGACGGCACGGTCTTCTCCTGCACCTGGGGCGTGACGCCGCAGGAGGCGGGGAGCGGCGCAACGCAGATCTCCTGCCGCCACGTGCTGTTCGTGCACGGTGAGGGGGAGGAATACGCTCTTTTGAAGCGCTACCTCGCCCTCCGTTTCGACCAGAGGCATTTCCACTCGGTCATGGTCAATCCCTGGGGATGCGGCCGGTTCCCCGAGCTGCTCTCGCCCGACTTTCTGCGCCGGGAGATCCGCGCCGCGTCGGAGGTCGGCGCGACCTGTTATCAGATCGACGACGGCTGGCAGAAGGGCCGTTCCCTCGCGGAGATTCTTGTCCGCAACCGGCACGTCACGCCCGGGTTCTGGCAGCTTTCGGACGAACTTGCTCCCGAATTTCAGGGGCTCATCGACCTCTGCCGCTCGTGCGGCGTCGCCCCCGGCCTCTGGTTCGCCCCCTCGGTCAACTGCGACTACCGGGACTGGCGGGAGTCCGAGAAGATCCTCTGGGATTTTTATGAACGCTACGGGATCGATACCTTCAAAATCGACGGCGTGATGATGCGCACCGCCGAGGCCGAAAAAAATCTGCGGGATCTGCTCCGGCGTCTCCGGACCCGTTCCCGGGGAAAGATCTGTTTCAATCTGGATACGACCAACGGTCAGCGGGCGGGGTACTTCAGTTTTCTGGAGTACGGCAACATCTTTCTCGAAAACCGCTACGTCCACGCGCCGCGCAGACACAATTATCACCCGGAGCACACGTTGAGGAGCCTGTGGCGCCTCTCCCGGTATGTCCGGACGCAGTCGCTTCAGATCGAAGTCCCGTGGCCCGGTGCCGTCGATCCCGCCGCGTACCGGGATTGCGCCTGCGATCCGCGGGTCTACCCCATCGAATACTGGGCGGCGGTCGCTCTCTTCGCCAATCCGCTGCTCTGGATGGCTCCTTCGCTCCTGCCGGAGGAGGACCGCGCCCGTCTGCGGAAGATGATGCATCTGCATCTTGAGATCCGCGACCGCCTCTTTTCAGGCGAGATCTATCCCGTGGGCCGTGAGCCGGACGGGAGCGCGTTGACGGGATTTTTCGCCGACGCGGGGTATCTGCTCCTCTTCCGGGAGCGGAACGGGAAAACGGGGGAGATCGCTCTCGCAGACGTTGTCCCCGGGTCCGGCGCGTGGCGCGTCATCGCCGGGAACGCCCGGGTCCGTAACGAAAGTATCTTCCTGCCCGAGCCCGCGTCCTTCGCGCTGCTCGTCCGGGAAACTTGAAATATCGATGGCCGTCCGCAGGGGAGAACGACAGATGATCACATTCGGCAAATTGGAGATATCCGGACTGCCGCCGGAAAACGTTTCGGACCGCATCTCGGGAAATGAGCGCCTCGTCACGCTTTCCGGCGCGGAAGGCGCAACTTGCGCGGAAGTCACGGTGAAACTTCATTTCCCGTACCCCCGGGAGGCCTTCAAGCTGGACGTCTGGACCGCCGCGGCGGGATTCCCCGCCAACCTCTGCAATGTGTGCGAGCGGCGCATCACCTACAACGACAGTTGTCACGGCACGGTGCTGCCGGTCCTGACGTTCCTCGATCACGAAGCGAAGCGGGGAAAGAGCATCGTCGTCCCGCCCGGGAGCGAGCCGGGGGGGAGTTTTTATTTCGATCTGGACGACTACTTCGGCGCGGGCGTGACGCTGGTCTTCCGAAACGTCCGCGTCACATTTGCGGAGCCGGTCGAGATCCGCGTCCTGCTGGTGGAGCACGAGGATTGCTACCGGCCCCTTTTGAAATGGCTCACGGAGACTTATCCCGACTGGTTCTACCCCGCGCTTCCCGAGGTCTGGCGCGACCGGGGACCCTTCGTCATGACCAATCCCGACTCCTCGGAGAGACTTCTGGACTTCTCCGCCGCGCAGGGGGCGAAGTGGTCCGAGATCCACAACCATTTTCCCCATTACGGCAACTACGCACCGGAGGAAAAGGAGTGGCTCAGCGTCACTTCCCGCGACTATCCCGAACTGCCGCCTCACCGCATCACGGTGGAAAAAATCAACGATCACATCGCCCGGCTCCACGCGCGGGGCATCGCCGCCATGCTGTACATCCAGTGCGGCGGCGACGCCTTCATCGACTGGATCTATGGCAAATTCCCCGAAGCCGTCGTGAAGAAGGAAGACGGCCGGGACGTTCCCACGTGGCGTTTCTGCGTCCTGGCCTTCGACGACGGACGCTCCGCCTACAGCCGCTTCGTGGAAGGGATGATCGACAGGTTCCTCGAAAATTATCCCGCGATCGACGGCGTGTTTCTGGATCAGCTGTGCTACAACACCCTCGATTACGCCCACGACGACGGCCGGTGTGCCGCGGACGGGGCTTCGGCGGCGATGACGGGCAGCGGTTACCGTCACGGCGCGGAGCACCTCGCCCGGGCGCTGCATCCCCTGGGTAAGCGCATCTGGGCCAACGGCGCTTTCAACCTCGCCGCCGCCAAATACGCCGACGGCCTCATGGCCGAGGGCGTCTCGGGGACCGCCGAAGTCCTGAAATATCTGTGTCTCAAAAAACCGCTGCTGGTCCACGCCTACTGCGAACAGCCGGAGACCGTCGAAGCCCTGATGAAAAGCTGTCTGCTCTCCGGCGGAAGCCGGTCACTGGGGGGCTCCTCCAAAGTTCCCGATCCCGGCCCGTACACGCCCGAGGTGGAGGCGGTCCTCGCCGCCTATCTGCCTTTGCTGGAGCCGCTGGAAAACACGGAGATCTTTCTTGAGCCTCACCCCTTCGTCCCGCCCGCGGGGTTTCGGGGGGAGATCTTCCGGAGCAAAACCGACGGCAGCTTGTACATCACGCTGGTCGGCTCCTCCGTCCGCAAGACGCTCACGGTCACCGTCTGCGGGTGCGATCCCGCGGGGGCCCGCTTCCGCTCCGCCGCGCAGGCCGACTGGGATTCGGCGGAAGTGCGGGGCGACACGATCGTTCTCCCCGGCGGGAGCTGTGCGTATATCGTCCATCTTCCCCGCGACGCGAAAGTTTGAAAAAAGGGGAGGGGCTCCTCCCCGAAAATATGTGAAAGGTGAGTTTCTTATGCTTGAAAAGATCACGGGCAATCTCGTCCTGCCCCGGCGCACGGCGTACGGGACGCTTTCGGTGGAGGACGGCGTCATCGCGTCCGTCGAAGAGCAGGGGCCGTTCCGTCCCGAGGCCGACGTCGTCGTCCCCGGATTCGTGGACATCCATTTCCACGGCATCGGCCCCTACGGGACTTTGACCGAGGAGGACATCAACGGGATCGCTTCTTTCGAGCCCTCCAACGGCGTGACGCTCTTCACTCCGGCCCTCGGGGCCAGTCCGAGAGATCTGCGCCTCGCGTTCCTCCGCAGCGTCCGGGAGCTGGCCCGCCATCCCCGCCCGGGCGAGGCCGTCTGCGGCGGGGCCCATCTGGAGGGCCCCTGGCTGGAATACGAACACCGGGGCGGCATGGGCGCGGACATGCTCGCTCTGCCCACGGACGAAGCGGTGGGCGAGGCCATTGCCGAGGCGGAGGGGACCCTTCGGCTCGTCACCCTCGCGCCGGAGCTGGACAACGCCATGAACGCCATTTCCCTGCTGAAAAAGGCGGGGTGCGCCGTTTCCATCGGCCACTCGGGTGCGACGCCGGAGATCTTCCTGAAAGCCGTCGACGCGGGGCTCTCTCACGTCTGCCACCTCTTCGACGCCTACTCCCCCCGGGAGGTGATCGAGGGCGTGACGCGCTACTGCCTCGCCGACGCCTGTCTCATGGAGGACCGGGTGACCGTGGAACTCATCGTCGACGGTTTCCACGTGCCGCCGGAACTGATCAAACTCGCCTGCCGTCTGGCCGGGACGGACCGCGTCGTCGCCATCACCGACTCCATGCAGGGGACCGGCCTGCCCAACGCCAAGTACATTCAGGAGGACGGCACCTATTATTATCTCGACAACGAGAGCGTCTGCCGCGCCGTGGACGGAAATCACGGCATCGTCGGCTCCTGCCTCACTATGAAGAAAGCCTTCTCCAATCTGGTCCGCAAGTGGGGCTTCTCCCTCGAAGAGGCCTCCCGCATGACGTCCGCCAATCCGGCCAGGGTCATCGGGTTCGACAAAATCACGGGCTCCCTCGAACCGGGCAAAGCCGCCGACATCGACATCCTCGCCGCTGAGGATCTCTCCCTCAAGCGCTGCCTCGTCAGGGGAAATACCGCCTTCGAGGCTTAGACCGGGAGATCGGCGATGCTCTGGCCTGTGATCGCATCTTTCCTTCTGCTGGCGGCGGTTCTGTGGGCGATCCCCGGGACCCGGCGGGCGGGGAGCGACCGGGCCATCGCGTGGAAATGCGTTCCCCCCGGCTGCGCCGTCATGCTCCTCGTGCCGGAACTTCTCACGGCGGCGGTGTGGCTTCTTGCGGGATACGGACGGGGCATTTCTTCCCGTTTCTTCAATTCCGGAGCGGTGTTTTTTGCCGTGACGATCGCGGGTGTGACCGCGGGGATCCTCCTGATCGTCAAACTGCGGAACTTCTGCCGCAGAAAGTATGCCTCCCCCGAAAGTGCGCCCGTCAACGGACCGTATCGCACCGTGTTCTTGCTGCTGCTTTTTGCCGCGCCGGTCATTTACGTCGCCGGCCTCTTCGCGGCAGTGGCCCTCATGATGAATATGCCCGGCGGCTATCACGGGCCGTGGCGGACCTATCCCGTCGCCGAGGAAAACGGCGTGGCGCTGGCTTTTCAGGAGCGCTCCATCCATCCCTTCCTCGCCGAATACGACTACCGGCTTCGTTTCAGGAAGGCGGGAAAGGACACGTACCGGGACCTCTGGTGCAACGCAGGCGGGCAGACGCACGTCAACGTCTTCCGTCTTTCCAACGGCCGGTTCGTTTTTTCCGACAAGGACGAGGATTGCCTCGCCGATCTCGGGACGCAGCGCGTTTTCGTCCTGAGGCGTTTCGAAAACAAATTCTGCGCGGGGCTCCTTCCGGAGGGCCCCTTCGACCGCCCGGCAAGCGTCGTGACCTCGGGCGGCCGTCCCGTCATCCACACCGGGCGGCGCAAGCTCGAAACGCACGTCGTCCCGGAGACCCCGGACCGGAAAAACTACTTCGGCCGCGTCTCATACGGTTTCTTCCCCGCGTCGGAAAAACCGTACCAGCCCATTCCAAAGCGGTGGTGAAAAAAAGCGGTCCTTTCAGGGGACCGCTTTTCGACCGGCGCTATTTTCCGAGCCAGGGAACGAGGGAGACGCCGGTGCTGTTCCGGGGGCGGGGCCAGTTCAGCAACTCGCACAGCGTGGGCGCAAGATCGACCGTCCGGCAGGGCAGGGTGAGCGTCTTCCCCTCCGCGATCCCGGGACCGGCAAAGATCCCGAGAGAGAGCATATTCCCGTATTGACTGCGGGCGGTGGGGATCTGTTCGGCGTGGATGGTCATGGCCGCGTAGCCCGCGGTGAGGCCGAAGACCACGTCGCCGCAGTTGGGGCCGCCGAGACCGAAGAAGCCCGCTTCCTCCCTGCGCACGGCGAAGGCGAGGAACGGACGGCCGTCGGGGCCCCGCAGATTGTCCTGCAAGGCGGCGATGACTTCGTAGACCGTGTCCTCATACTTTTCCTGCGGCACGATGCCGCCCTCTTCGCGGCCCTGCAGATTGATCCTGACGTGCCCGCAGGCGAGGCAGACGGCGCGGGTCTTCGCGACGTCGATCTTTCGGTTTTCGTCGTAAGAGAGCAGTCCCGCCTTGTTCAGAACGGCGTTGACGTTGTTGTCGGCGACGTGGCCCAGCGAACCGTGGTCCGAGGTCAGCATGAGGATGGTGTTGTCATCGGCGACTTCGTCCAGAAGGAACCCGAGATACCTGTCCGCCGTGGCGTAGGTCTCCCGGTAGGCGTATTCGGCCAGCTCGGCGATCTCCGGCGTGGAGTTGATGCATTTGCTGAAGACCTGCCAGAAGAAGTGGTTGACCGTGTCGGGCCAGGGGAAGTAGGTGACGAGGATGTCGCTTTTTTTCTGCGACAGCGCCCGGCGGAGCATTTCGATCTGCCAGTCCGTTTCCCGGTTGCAGCTCTCCGTCGCGATGCGGGCCGTGGCGGGACTGTTGAAAAAGGTCCACGCCTTGTCCAGCGGCGGCGGCGGGAGCTGTTTCGTGATCTCGTACATATCGGGCGTGCAGACGTCCCCAAGGTCGCCCGTCACGTCGGAGAGGATCAGAAAACCGTCGTCGAAGGCGTAGCAGCCGAAGCGGAAGGGCATGGAAAGCACCCCCGCATCGGAGGGCAGGTCGCGGAAAAAGGGTTGCCCCTCTTCATCGGGGAGGAGTTTTATCTCCTCCGGACCGTTGAAGAGCGTGAAGCCGTCTTCATCTGCCCGCAGTTCCCACGAGAAGGGCGGGATGTTGCGGTAGTTCGTGCCGGGCTCGAGGTCGAGCTTCATGTCCAGACGGAATCTGCCGTTCCCGAGATCGGCGACGGGAGAGGGTTTCTGCTGGGGCACGTCGGCGAAATTCTTCAGGGGCCCGGAGGGTTTCTTCTTCGTGTCGAAAAACCACAGCTGCATGGGGATGTCGTAGAATTCCCTGCGGTCGTCGGGTTTCGTATGGCGGTAGAAACAGAGCCCGCCGCACTGGCGGATCCCCGGAGAGACGGCGGGGCCCGAAAGGGGGATCCCGCTCACCAGCGCGGTTTTTCCCGCCCGGGCGGCGGCGTCCCAGAAGCGTTCGGCCAGAAGATGCTGACCGTTGTACGAGGTCACGATGTCGGTCACCTGTCCCGCTTTGTAGAGCCGGTCCGCCATGATCCCGTGGATCTCGGGCGTCGCGCCGGTCATGATGGAGGACCAGCAGGTGGGCGTGATGCTGGGATGGGCCGTCCGCAGTTCCGTCAAGCGGGTCCCCCGCGCAAGAAGACGGGCGAAGTTGGGGAGATTCCCCGCCGCCGCCTCGCGGGCGATGTAGGAGTCCACGCCCCCGTCGATGCCCAGAAAAATCATTTCCGGATGGTTGAGTTCCCCGAACTCAGAGGGCTTCGTGACCGCCCCCCGGGCGTGTTTTCCGATCTTCGAAGAGTGAAGTTTGCGTTCCTGCAGTTCCTGCTGGTTCATGATGCTGTTCCCGTACGAAATTTGAGATCCGATACAGAAAAAGCGGACCGGAGACGGTCCGCTTTCCGAAAAGGCCTGCGATCTCCTTACGGCATGACCATGAAGGAGAAGATCAGCGCGAAGATGGCGCAGGTCTCGACGATGCCCAGCACCATCAGGTAGTTGGCGAAGCCCTTGCCGCTTTCGGCGAAGGCCACGCAGGCGCCGGCGGCCGCTTTGCCCTGATAGAGGGCGGAAACCATCAGCGCCACGCCGCCGAGGACGCCGATGACGGCGTAGACGGGCATCTGGCCCGCGTTGTCGGCGACTTTGCCCTTGATGATGACCATCATGATCATGGCGTAGATGGTCTGGGAGAGGGGCGCGCCCACCATGGCGAGAAGCAGGAACGGCGCGGCTTTGCCCTGCTGGTAGCATTTGCGCCACGCGCCGATGGCGGCCTGTCCCGCGGCGCCCGCGCCGAGGGCGGAACCGATGGCGGCAAGTCCCACCGCGACGTAACCGCTGGCCAGCGCGATGCTCTTCATGATCTCAAGTGACAGTGACTGGTTCATTTTTCTTTTTCCCTTCTTTTTGACGAGGTTATTTATCGGTTTTGTTTTCGAACGGATGAAATTGTTTGCCGCTCCAGGTGAGCCCCGTGTGGTTGGAAAACTCCAGCGTATTGAGCCGCACGGCGTGGACCAGCACGCCCATCATCGCCATGGTGAGGTTGAGGATGTGCCCCGCCAGCAGGATGAGGATGCTGAAGACGATGAACCACGGCGAGGCCTTGGCCACGTTCACGGCCATGCCGTTGAAACTGGCCGCGATGCAGGCGCCCGACATGCCCACGGCGAACAGGCGGATGTAGCTCAATATATCGGTGAAGCTGTTGATGATGGCAAAGGGGAACTGGAACACGTCCGCGATGTCCTTCCAGTTGACGCCGAAGAGGATCACGAGAAGCAGCCCCGCGCCGAAGAGGCCGTACATGAACTTGGGGAAATCACCCTGCCACACGATGATGCGCAGCGTCAGGATGAAATTGCCCCACAGAATGAGGATCCAGCCCAGATCGGACAGCATCTTGCGGTAATTCCGGCTCCGGATGGAGCTCCAGACCCGCCCCATGGTGAGTTGGGCCACGGCCAGCAGGAAACAGAAGGCCTGGATATTGGCGTCCTTGACAGAAACGTCGGCCAGACAGGGGATGCCGCCCCAGGACACGCCGAACCAGCTGCCGCACAGCGCGCCCCAGATGATGGTGGCGCAGCTGAGGATGAAAAAGAGCCGCAGAGGCACCTTCGCCGCGGGCTTTTTGCGCAGCAGCCCCATGGCCGCCAGAGTCCCGGCAAGGAAGAGCGCGCCGTAGCCCGCGTCCCCCACGATCATGGCGTAGAAGATGGTGAAAAACACCAGCACGCCGCCCGAGACGTCCAGCTCGTTGTACCCGGGGGAGATGCCGAGGAAGTCGAAAAGCGGCTTGATCCAGCGGGTGAATCGGTTGTACTCCAGCAGAACGGGGACGTCGTCCTCCGGACCGGGATCCTGTATCAGCAGGCCCCAGCCCTGTTCCGCGGCCTTGGCCCGCAGTTTTTCCACGGCGGGGCAGGGGACGTATCCCTGAAGCGAGACGATCTTTTCATGGGTCCCCAGAGAATCCCGGACCCGCTCGAACTCAAGCTCGGCAAGGAGCTGTTTCTCGTAGGCCGAGACGGCGTCGAAATTGGCCGCATCCGCTTTCAGGGCGGCGGAAAGGGTCTCCTTCTCCTTTTCCAGAGAGGCGATGTCGCGGGCGAGGGCCCGGGGATCGTCCTCCGGCTGGAGCTTCACCTCGGGCAGCTCTTCGCGCTTCCCGCCCACAACGGCGAAGAAACATTTGCCGCCTTCGGAAGAGATCAGCTGACAAAGCCGGGTCTCCGGGGCCTCCGAGATCTGCTTGAAAACATCCGGGGTCGCCGAACAGAGGACGACCTCGATTCCCTTCTGCGCCAGCTCGTCCAGCAGGGAGCGGTCGAAGTCGCCCCACATGGCCAGGGCCTTTCTGCGCTGGTTGAGGGAATCCAGCTCCGTCTCGACGCGGGAGAGTCTTTCCAGATGTTCCGCGGCGTTTTTGCACGCCGTTTCGCCCTGAAGAAAAGAGGGCCCGACCGGCGTTTCGGGACGCAGTTCCTCCAGAGAAGCGAGGACCCGGCGCGCTGCCGCGACCCGGTCCGCCAGCGAGGCGGAGGTGCCGGAAACGGCTCCCGTCATCTCGATCTGCATCACGCCGAGCTCCCGCAGTTCGGAGAGGACTTTCGCCTCTTCCGCCGCCACGGCCAGCAGCGTGATCTTTTTCATCGGTACGATCATTGTTCTTCTCTATTTCCTGATCTGCCCGTTCCCGCGGACGATGTACTTGTAACTGGTCAGCTCGTCGGCGCCCATTGGGCCCCGCGCGTGGAGCTTGTCGGTGCTGATGCCGATCTCCGCGCCCATGCCGAACTCGCCGCCGTCCGTGAAACGGGTGGAGGCGTTGACGTAAACGGTGGAGGAGTCCACCCGTCCCGTGAAGTAATCGATGTTTTCGGGGATCTCGCTCAAGATGCCGTCGCTGTGGTGCGAACCGTAGAAATTGATGTGATCCACCGCCATCTTGACGTCGTCGACGACCCGCACGGCAAGTTTGAGGGACTGATACTCGGCGAAATAATCCTCCTCGGTGGCGGGCAGCGTCCGGGGGACAAATTTCCGGAAGACCGCATCTCCGTAGAGCGTCACTTTGTTCTGCCGCATCGTCTCGGCGAAGCGGGGGGCGAACTCCGGCGCGGCGTTTTTGTGGATGAGCAGCGTCTCCAGCGCGTTGCACACCCCGGGGCGCTGACATTTGGCGTTGACGATGACGGCCAGCGCCGAGTCGAAGTCGCACTTTTCGTCGACGAAAAGATGACACACGCCCTTGTAGTGCTTGAGAACGGGCATGGTGGCCTGGCCGGTCACCGCGCGGATGAGGCTCTCGCCGCCCCGGGGGATCACCAGATCGATGTATTTATCCATCTTGAGCATGAGCGGGACGGCCTCGCGGCAGCTCCAGGGGACGAACTGCACCGCGCCGTCGGGCAGACCGGCTTCGACGGCGGAAGCGTTGAGGATGTCGGCGATGGCCATGTTGGAGTTGAAGGCCTCCTTGCCGCCCCGCAGGATGACGGCATTGCCCGCCTTGAGGCAGATCCCCGAGGCGTCGGCGGTCACGTTGGGACGGGATTCGTAGATGATGCCGATGACGCCGAAGGGAACGCTGATCTTGGTGATCTCCAGCCCGTTGGGCCGGACTCTGCGGTCGAGGATCCTCCCCACGGGGTCGTTCTGGGCGGCGACGGTCCGCAGCCCGTCGGCCATGCCCTCGAAACGGGCGTCCGTCAGGGTGAGCCGGTCGACCATGGCGGGAGCCAGACCCACCGCCGCGGCGTTGCCGAGATCCTTTTCGTTGGCGGCGAGGATGCGCTCCCTGTTCTTCAGGAGGGCGTCGGCCATGTGTTCCAATCCGGCGCGTTTGACGTCCCCGGAGAGGACCGCCAGCGTCTCCGCGGCCTGTTTCGCTTTTTTGCCCATCCGCTCCAGAACGGCGGACATTTCATCTGTTGTCATAAGGCAGCCTTTCAGAAATCCTCAGAGTCTTTATAAAACCACCTCTTAAAATAACACCGGTCCGTCGAAAATACAACCTGTTTCCGCCTTGTTTCCGGCACGAAAAGGCAAAAAAATGCCTCCCGGAAAAATTTCCCGGGAGGCGCTCGATCGGACAGGTTTACTGTTCCTTGTGCCGGAGTTTGGCCTTGACCGACTCCCGGATGCGCTGGAACACCGCGTAGAGGGCCGGGACGAAGATGATCCCGACGAGGGTCGAGAGCAGCATGCCCGAGAAGGTCGTGACGCCGATGGCCTTGCGGCTCCCCGCGCCCGCGCCGGAGGCGACGACCAGCGGGAATACGCCGAAGAGGAAGCTCCACGCCGTCATCAGCACGGCCCGGTAGCGCATGCTGGCGCCCTGGAGGGCCGCTTCATTGATGGGCAGTCCCGCTTCACGCTGCTGCTTGGAAAACTCCACCATCAGAATGGCGTTTTTGCCGGAGAGACCGATGAGCATGACCAGTCCCAGCTGGGCGTAGATGCTCAGGGTCATGCCGCACTTGCCCATGAAGACCGCCAGCGGCGAAACGCCCCAGACCGTGAGGCCGATCAGCGCGCCCAGTGTGGCGAAGCCGACGGAGAGCATGACCGATACGGGGATCGACCAGCTTTCGTACTGCGCCACGAGGAAAAGGTACGCGAAAGTCAGCGCCAGCGCCATCAGGAGGACGATCTGGCCTTGATTTTCCCGCTCCTGATAACTCATGTTGGTCCAGGAGACGGTGTAGCCCTCGGGGAGCTTGATCTTTTCGATCACTTTCATGAGCTCGCTGCTGCTCACGCCCGGCTTGGCCTGGGCATTGACGTCGGCACAGATCTGCTTGTTGAAGCGCTGGATCTGCCGGGGCCCCACGATGTAGCGGAAGGTCCCCAGAGAGCTCAGGGGCACCATGGCGCCGCCCGCGGAGCGGACCTGGATGTTGCGGGCGTTGTCCACCGAGACGCGCTCGTCGGCGGTGGACTGGATCTTCACGTAGAAGGCGTAGCCCATGATGTTGAAGTCGTTGACGTAATAGCTGGCCAGCTGGCTCTGCAGCGCGGAGAACACGGCGCTGACCGGGACGCCCAAGGTTTCGGCCTTGTCGCGGTCCAGCTCGAAATAGAGCTGCGGTGTGTCGGCGTTGTAGCTGCTGGTCGCGTAAAGCGTCTGGGGCTGGGTCCGCAGCGTCTGGAGCACCTGTTTGGCGTCGGATGAGAGTTTCTGCGCCGAGGTCCCGCCGGGGGCGCAGAGCATGAAGGTGGCGCCGCCCGTGATGCCCAGTCCCATGATGGCGGGGGGCGTGAAGCAGATGATCCGCGCCTCGGGAACGCTTGCGCCGATGGCCTGAATCTTGCCCAGCATCGCCTGCAGCTGGAGATCGGGGGACTTTCTCAGATCCCAGTTCTTGAGTTTCACGATCATGAAGCCCACGTTCTCGGCTTCGCCGCTTAAGACGCTGAAGCCGTTGACCGAAATGATGCTCTGGACGCCGGGCAGTTTCCTGATCTCCTCGCGGAAGCGGTTCACCACGTCGTTGGAGCGGGCGAGGGTCGCGCCGGGAGCAAGTTCGATGTTGCACATGATCGCGCCCTTGTCCTCGGTGGGCAGGAAGGAGCTGGGCAGGTGCCGGAAGAGGAAGTAGTTCAGCGCCAGCACCCCGGCAAAGAGGATCAGCGTGACGACGCCGTGGCGCACGAGGATCCCGACCGACTTGAGGTAGATGCTCCGCGAGGAGTCGACGATGAAGTTGAAGGGCTTGAAGAACGCCGGCTTCTTTTCGCTGACGGGCCGCAGCAGCAGGGAGCAGAGCGCGGGGCTCAGCGTCATGGCGACCACGGTGGAGAGGCAAAGCGAGATGCACATGGTCACGGCGAACTGCATGTAGATGCGTCCGACCATGCCGCCGTAGAAGGCCAGCGGCACGTAGCAGGCCACTGTGACCAGCGTCGTGGCGATGATGGCGCCGGTGATCTGCTTCATGCTCTTGGAGGCGGCCTCCTTGGCGGAGAGTTTTTCCCGTTCCATGAGGGACTGAGTGTTTTCCACCACGACGATGGCGTCGTCCACGAGACTGCCGATGACGAGGATCAGGCCGAACATGGTCAGCACGTTGATGGAGTATCCCATGGCCCACATGAAGGTGAAGGTCGCGATCAGGGCCACGGGGATGGAGAGCGCCGGGATGAGCGTGGCCCGCCAGTCCTGAAGGAAGAGATAGGTGATGAGCACCACGAGGATGAGGGCCAAAATCAGAGTGATGACGATCTCGCGCAGGGAGATCAGGATGAACTCCGTGGGATCGTAGGCCTTTTCGCAGGTCACGCCCTGGGGGAAGTTCTTCTTGGCGCGCTCGATCTCGGCCTCGACTTTCGCCACGGTCGCCAGCGCATTGGCGTCGTCGTTGCGGTAGATGGCAAGACCCACGCACTCGCGGCCCTCGAAGAACACCTGTCCCTTGTTGGTTTTGGCGCCCAGCTCGACCCGGGCGATGTCGCGGA
>Ga0310696_10005213_pt1 | contig 15719 bp, 16 predicted proteins | sample AusTroGonzalo_MG_4_FD_203885 | JGI IMG/M metagenome (GOLD analysis project Ga0310696, IMG submission 203885) | Bovine rumen microbial communities from tropical cattle in Woodstock, Queensland, Australia - Gonzalo_02 (v2) (version 2) | ecosystem: Host-associated > Mammals > Digestive system >...
CGGGGAATTTCATATCGAAGTTCGTGTTGAAAACGAGACCGTCTGGCTCACGCAGGCACAGATGGCAGAACTGTTTTCCAAGAGCATTTCTGTTATTTCACGACACATAGCCAATGTCTTTGCGGAACACGAACTGGAAGAGAAAAGCAATTTGCATTTTTTGCAAATTGCAAATTCAGACAAGCCGGTCAAGGTTTTCAGCTTGGACGTCATCATTTCGGTCGGTTACAGAGTAAAATCATACCAAGGAACGCAATTCCGCCGTTGGGCCAACAAGGTACTTAAGGAGCATTTACTAAGGGGTTACAGCGTCAACCAACGACTAATTTCTCACGAAAACAAGCTGGAGAATCACGATTCCCGCATAATCAATCTCGAAAAGCAAGTGGATTTTTTCGTGAAGACGAACTTGCCGTGCAGTTGGTGCGTTCCGCAAAAAAGGAACTCGTCATCATCGACCCGTATGCCAACGACATGGTCCTTTCGCTTATGGCAAAACGCGCCAAGGGTGTGAATGCGACAATCTATTCCGCTAGAATCACTCACGCCATGAGAGAGGAAGAGGCACGACTGAATCGGCAATTCCCGACGGTCCACTTGGAGAATATGCGAGATGTCCATGACCGTTTTGTCATCGTCGATGATGTGGTTTATCACGTAGGGGCTTCGTTTAAAGACCTAGGAAACCAAATGACGGCGTTCTCGGTGCTGAACTTCGTCACCAAGGAACAAGTGCTTGCAATGGTGAAATAGAGAACCGCAATTTAAAACTTCGGGGTTTTAGGGGTTGCCCCCTAGGCGAGAGGGTAGCGGAAGACCCGGCTGAGTAACACAGGACTAGATCCTTCGACTCCACTGCGTTCCGCTCAGGATGACACGCAGGCCGGGGCTGAAGCGAGGGGGATTCTTCCCCCACAACAAAAGAAAAAAGCCTCGGTTCATCACCGAGGTTTTCTTTTTTACTCAAAGTTTGCCGGATTACACTCGCTTGAATATGAGCGATGTGTTTACGCCGCCGAAGGCGAAGTTGTTCGACATGATGTATTCCGTGTCAAATTCACGACCGGAGCCCATGATGTAATCGAGCGGAGCGCAGGCGGGGTCAACCGTTTGAAGGTTTAGATTCGGGTTAAACCAGCCGCGGTTCATCATGTTAATGCTAAGCCAGGATTCAATGCCGCCGCACGCACCCAGGGTGTGACCGATGTAACCTTTAAGGCTCGATATGGCGACAGCGCGTTCCTTGAAGGCGCCGTAGGTTGCCCAGCTTTCGGCCACGTCACCGTGACGCGTTGCGGTTCCATGAGCGCTCACGTAGCCAATGGCATCGGGAGAAAGGCCCGAATCGGCGAGTGACAGTTCAAGGGCAATCTGCATGGTTTCTTTTTTCGGCTGCGTAATATGGTCGCCATCGGTATTGTGTCCGAAGCCAACCAGTTCTGCGTAAATGTGTGCGCCGCGGGCCTTGGCATGTTCAAGTTCTTCGAGGATGAGCGTTCCGGCACCTTCGCCAATCACGAGACCGTCTCGATTGCTATCAAAGGGAGCGGGTGTCAGTTCCGGAGTATCGTTTTTCACGCTTGTTGCAAAGAGGGTATCGAACACGGCCGATTCTGTAGCATCGAGTTCATCGGCACCGCCAGCAATCATGACATCTTGCATGCCATACTTGATAGCTTCATAGGCATAGCCGATAGAAAGGCTTCCGCTTGTGCAAGCGGTATTTGTCGTAATAATGCGGCCTGTGGTACCGAAGAATACGCTCACGTTTACAGCACAAGTTTGCGGCATAGAGCGGATATAGGTCGTTGCAGTAATCTTCGAGCAATCGTGAGGCGGCTTCAGCATAGAGAAAAAGTCGAGCAGCGGATTGATGCTACCCATGGACGAACCATAGGCAACGCCTACGCGACCAGACTTCAGGAGTTCCGGTTCTTCGGAAAGGCCTGCACATTGAATGGCCTTGTCTGCAGACGCAATCGAGAGAAGAGCGACTCGGCCGGCGCCGCGGATTTTTTTGCGGGGATATTCCGGCAGTTCATACGGGATGGGGCTAGCCAAGCGCGTATTCATTTGCGCGTACATGTTCCATTCATTCATGCGGACGACGCGGTTTTTCAAGCTCTTGAGGGCCGAGAATACTTCATCGACTTCCATGCCCAAGGACGAGATGCAGCTGCCACCCGTAACGACGACACGACGACTCATGCCAAGCCTCCGTTCACCGAGATGACCTGGCGGGTAATATAGGCGGCCCCTTCGGAGAGAAGGAACACGACGGTCGCGGCCACTTCTTCGGGCTTGCCCACGCGCTTCATGGGAATGGCGGGCAGAATCATATCAAGCGGAGCATCCTTAATCATTTCAGTTTCGATAACGCCGGGGGCGACACTGTTCACCGTGATGTTTCGGCTTGCAAGTTCTGTGGCAAGGGCCTTGGTGGCACCGATAAGCCCTGCTTTCGAGGCGCTGTAGTTGACCTGTCCGCGGTTTCCGATAATTCCAGATACAGAAGAAATCGTAATGATGCGGCCCTTGCGCTTACGGCACATGGGCATGACCAGCGGATGCACGACGTTGTAAAAGCCGTTCAAGTTCGTATTCAAAACCTTGTCCCAATATTCATCGGTCATGGCCGGGAATGCAGCATCGGCACAGACACCTGCATTCGTGATGACGCCGTAATACACGCCGTTTTCAGCGATGTCTTTTTCAAGAACTTCGCGGCACTGTTCACGATTGCTAATGTCAAACTGGATCTTTCGAATGGAGCCCCCGTTTGCATTTACTCGTTCAGCAAGGGCATCGATAGGAGCGGAATTTCTATTGTAGTGGGCAACAACTGTATAGCCTTCCTTTGCGACTGCTTCTGCAATCGCAAGGCCAATTCCACCACTAGCACCTGTAATCAAGACTGATTTTGCGTTTTCCATGTTCTTACCTCAAATTCAATTAATTCCTAAAGATTCCTTGGGATTGTCTACTTCAACCGTATTGAGCGTTGCTGTTACAACTGTTTTTCCGCCGACGCTTGCCGTTCCGTCAAAAGTGACTGCGGAATCCATGCGAATGGTTTCGTGCACGGACACGACAACGGTTTCGCCTTCTTTAAAGGCCGCGACATCTGTCTTGAAGCCGCTTACGCTCATGATAAAGCCAACCTTGGGCTTGTCGCCTTTGGAGCGGCCGTAAATGCCCGACAAGGCCGAAATACTTTGAGCCATATATTCAAAAGCGACCCAAGCCGGCACGCCGCCCAAATCTTCTTCGTAAAAGAATGTATCCCGAGAGATGTCGATTTCGGTCGTAATGGAGACCGATTCAATGCTGTAGTTTTGCACGCGGTCCAGCAAGAGCATTTTGCCCTTGTGCGGCACGAGTTCGCTTACACGTTCTTTCGTTTTAAATTCTTCTGTCATACCAAACCATTTTCAATAACCAAGGACACATTGCAACCGCCAAAAGCAAACGAATTGCTCATGCAATACTTAAGATTCTTCACCGATTCGCCGGGCTTTACCAAATGTACCGGCGGAATGTTCGGGTCAGTAACGCCATCAAAGAGATGTGCGGGCAGCAAGCTTTCGCCATTTGCATTCTGGCTCTTTAACGCAAGACAACAGAAGGCGGCCTCGAGAGCGCCTGCAGCGCCGAGGGTGTGGCCCGTCAGAGCCTTTGTGGAGCTGGCGGGAACTTCTACATGATTCGCTTCACCAAAAAGGCGATTGACGGCGCGCGATTCCATGGCATCGTTCAATTCTGTGCCTGTACCATGAAGGTTCACATAGCCCACATCGGAGGCGCTGATTCCAGCATCTTGTAAGGCGGCCTTCATGGCCTGATAGGCACCTTCGCCATCGGCGCGCGGTGCGGTAATGTGGTCGGCGTCAGCACTTTCTCCGAGGCCTGCAATCTTTAGCATTTCACAGCACGGCGCGCAAAGGTCGGCACAGGGTTCCCGAGTCACGACAAAGAATGCAGCGGCATCGCCAAGCGTGAGGCCCGAACGGTTTGCGCTGAAAGGATTCGTGGGGCGGTCGCTCATGGCTTCAAGAGAAGCAAAGCCGAGAATCACCGAAAGCGATGCGATATCGACGCCGCCTACAATTGCCGCGTCGCAATTTCCGGCGTAAAGATTGTTGCGGGCAGACACGAATGCGCTTGCGCTAGAGGCACATGCCGTAGAATGCACCGAAAGCATTCCCGTAATTCCGAAACGGCTTGCAATAAATTGTGCCGGGAAGTCAGCCCGCTGAAAATCGAGTACGTAGCCGTCAGGGAATGCGCCTGTTTCCTTGAAGCACCTGAGGGCGGCAACCGAAGCTTCGGAGCCATTGTCGCAAGAACCGATGAATATTCCGACGCGATCCGAGCCGAATTTGCGAATGACCTTGCGGATGGTTTCTTCGATGCCGGAAAGTGCCGCCTGCGAAAGGCGATTCACGCGGTTGTCAAACTTCTTTTCGCTCACCTGCGGAAGCGAATCAGGATCGATTGTTGCTGCAGGGCGCATGACGCCCGCGACATCGTACTGCGAAAATTCACCACGAGTGCCCTTCGAGATTTTGTCGAAGACCTGTTCCTTGTTACCGCCACAAATGCAATAAAGGCCAAAATCGTTGATGTACAAAGGGCGGTTCATTATTCATTACCAAGGGTTATATGATACTTGTAATGGCGAAGTTCATTCACCAAGTCAATTTCGTTTGCCTTACGGGTAATTCGCATAATCTCTTTCCCGTTTTCGGAAAGGATTCGCTCGAAGGAATTGCTGTCCCCCGCTAGATTTCGCTGTTCACGAAAATCAAAACCGGACTTTTCGAAATTTTCTTTCAGGACTTCGAAGGGGTAAAAGCAGGCTTGATAGTCAGCGAGAATATATTCCGCCTTCACTTTTTCGACATCCAACACAGAGCTTGCAAATGCGACAGAATCGTTTGCATAGGTCAATTCGGCAATGGTCGTTCCGAAATCGTTAAAGAACGTGATCGAAAGAATGGTGTCGTTTGCAAGCACCCAAACTTGCCCGCTAAAAGCGGTCTTGCCAAAGGTTCCTTCAAAGCGCTGGGCACCATCGATCGGGCCCGAGACCGCCTTTGTCGGCAGCAACTGGATGTATTTGGAATCGGAATAATAAACGGGATTCGAATCCGGCGTCACAAGCGCTCGATGGCAGGAAACCAGGCATGCAACGCACAGCATGCAGCCTGCAAGCACAAGGAGTTTGCGTCCGGAATTCATGGCAGCAAAATTTAGTAAATTATCGTTTACCGCTCAATGGGGAAAGCAAGAAACAACATGCAATACCCAGTAATACAGCGAAGCCGAAAGTGGATACAGGAACAAAGGCACTGCATACCAGGCTACCAAACGAAATCAGCGTTGTCATGGCAGAAAGCATGACCGCAAGAACCGTCACAAGATTATTGCGACCGCCTTCCCAGAAGAACAAGGCATAGTCAATACCAATGCCAAGCGTCAAAATCACTCCGACAATGGCAAAGAAGTTAAAGTCGATACCGGCATAACCAAAGAAGGCTGCCACAAAAAGGCTTGAAAGAACTGGCGTACGAATAATCTTTAGCGCAACCGATAATTTGTACACAGCGACAAGAACCAGGAACACGACAAGATATGCAATACCGACAAGGGCAAGGGACATGCGGGAAATCTTGGTCAAAGATGCATTCACGTTCTTGATTTTATTCACCGCATAAACATGGGGCATATCCCCCGCAATCTTTTGAGCATCGAATTGCGCAGACACATGAAGCGGCAACACGGCGCTATAGAATTGGGTACCCGTACTTGTTTCAACAGGTCCAATCCAAAGCATTTGCAAAATCAAGCGAAGCGTTGGCGGAAGCTTTTCCGAAAGACTTGCCGGAGTAATTTGCGAGGGCGAAAAACCAGCGACAAACTGCGAATCCTTTTGCACGCCAATTTCGGCCAAATAGCTTTGAACGGCGGGAACGGGCAAATTCGCTGAATCTAAAAGCAAGCGTTTGATACTTGCAGACGTTGCCAACTGAGTTTTAGCCGACGGAATGAAATTCGACAGAGCCAAATGGGACTGCAGCAAGCTATCACTTTCTGCAAGCCCCAAGCGTTCTGAAAGAAGTTCTTCTCGCTCAAGAACTTCTTCTTCGCTAGAGCCTTCCACAATAAAGTAATTCGAAGACACGCCCAAATTGTTCAACCTCGCCGCAAGCGATTCAGCGGCTTTGGATTCTGGGCTCATGGAATAAAGGCTTTCAAGATCGGTATGCACGCAAAGCATACCAAGGCCAGGAATCAACGCCAGCGCAAATACAATCAGCGCCCAGCGAACACCCTTTTGCGGGAGCACAGAATACCATTTAAGGAATCGTTCCGGAATAGCCAACGGAAGATTTGTCGGCACATTCGCAATCGTTTCCGAAGAATCCCGTTTATCAAATACCGCATGGAACAGCAGCGTAATCGAAAGGAAGGAACTCAGCAATCCGACCATCGAGAAAACGGCCATTTGACGCAACAGCGGGAATCCGGCAAAAGTTAGCGCCAGATAGCTCAATTCTGTGGTCAAGAATCCAAGCAGAAGGCCCTTAAAGATAATGGAGCGCACATTGCATTTCCCGGACTTCAAGCTCGTAAAGAAATGCACCGCATAGTCAATGCTCACGCCAATGACCGTTGTTCCAAAAACAAAGGTAAAGACATGAATGTCTTCAAAAACAAACCACGTAAACGAAAGCGCGGTAAAAGCAGAAAGGGCGATAGTCGAAACCGTCGCTACAATCGGCAGCGGCGAGCGGTAAACAAACAACAGCAGCAAAAGAATCAAGGTGATAGAAACGCCCGAGATCCAGGCAATTTCAGACTTGGCCATGCCGGAACTTTCATAGCTATGGAACATGGCGCCCGACTTGGCAAATGTGAGACCCGCATTCGCCTGTTTCAGCGAATCCAGCACGCCATTCAAGCGTTCAAGCACATGACCGTCCGAAGCCATGGCCGAGACATTTTCCGAAAGTACCGCACTCCACATGACATAAGTCATGCCAGAATCCGTTGCCGCAAGCACGCCATCGAGAATTTCAAAAGAGCCCGACATTAAAGGCGAATGATTCGCGAAATAGTCAAAAGAAGATTCGCCAAGCAAGAAGGGATCTTCATCAAGGCGATTCAAATCGGACATGGAAAACGAGCCGTATATCTTTTGGAGAGCTTTATTCTTTAGCGACTCCAAATTACCGGTCGCAACAGCTTCGCGAACGGGCTTGCCCTGAATCAAATAGCGGTTTTTATAAAAGAAACTGCGGGTTTCGTTCAGCGAATTTTCATCGACAAAAAGGCGAGTTTCTTCGAGCGATGCGTTTTCTTTGAGCAAGCTATCCAACGCAACCGCCGCGGCGCGCGCCACCTCGAAATTTTCATGCCCCACAAGCACAGAAATATTGCGCATGGTTCGGGCACTGAGCTTTTTTTCGGCAGCACTCACATTTTTCGTTTCACTTGAATCCGGCAAAATGGAATAAAGGTCCGAATTCATTTTCCAAGGGACAGAAACGCCGAGAGCAATCAAAACAGCATGAACGACAAACCAGAGCAGCACTCCGATTTTAACATTCAGACTATTTAGACTCAAGTGCTTCATTTTCTCTTATGGTTCGTGAATTCGTAAGTTACAGGAGACCCTTCGCCATCGGTAATAACGACCTTGTCCAGATTTGCAGACATTTCCATGACAATGTTTGCTACGACCTTGCGGATCGTCGCTTCGCGGGGAACAAGCCCGATGCGGCTACCGTTCGGAGTCTTTTCGTAGAACAGGCTAAAGCGCGATTCCAGCTCCGAAAGGTTTCCGAAAAACACAGCCTGAATGACTTTTGAGAACTGTGCAAAAACGGGATTGTCCTTTGTCGATATCGTTTTTACCGTACCATTCGCGCTACGTTCAAAAATTCCGGAATCGTTGACGGTCATTTCTGAAACAAACGGCTTTTGCATGCTCCAGACAATGCCCGATTTTTTCGAAATACGGAATGTACCCGAAGAGACAAATTCGCGGTTCAGTTTTTTGATGGTCTTGATTTGCTTAAAGTCGCCCGAAACCTCGTCGTAGCTAGTCACTTGCGTTAAGACTTGAGACAGTTCCTGCTTGGACTTTTCATTCACCGGATTATCAAAAACGGCGGCTGAAGACAGCGTCACGCCAAGCCCAACAAGAATTGCCAACAATCTCAAACAAGTCATTTTAAACCGCCTTGATTCGCTAAATAAGCACGTACTTTTTCGACAAAGCAGGCGGGACACGCCCAAAGGGATTCCTTGGTTTTCATGTCCACAGCCATCTGGGTACTTTCGGCCTTGGTAAGAACCACACCCGATTCAGCATCCTTAAACTTGTAGGAAAGCTTCATGCAAACTTCGTATTCTTCGAGCGTTATCTCGGCACGAATTTTCTGCATAAAAATCATCGGGCGAATGTATTTGATATGCATGTCAACGACAGGCCAGACATAACCGCTGCGGGTCATTTCATTGTAGTCATAGCCAATCTTGTGCAACAGCGCGCAGCGTGCAACTTCCATGAACTTCACATAATTGCCGTGCCATGCCACCTGCATGGAATCCACGTCGTAAAATTCAATCTGGAATTCAACCGATTCTTTGATTTTATTTACAGCCATAGGTGAACCCCTTACACCGTATAGAACTTGCTACGAATGAGTTCCAGAGTATTGCGCAAATCTTTTTCAAGCTGACGGTCGCATTCCAGCGGGCTGAACTTGGAGAACACTTGATCGTAAGTATCCTTCAAATTCTTGATGCGGTCTTCGGAAATTTCATTGCGTTCCAAGCGAATGCGCAGAGCCTGAGCCGAAGCGAGAAGCGTTGCCGCAGCCACCTGTTCCGTAAGTTCCAGCACGCGAATGCAATCGCGGGCAGCGATAGTACCCATGCTCACCTTATCTTGGTTATGGCATTCCGTAGAACGGCTGAACACGCTCATAGGCATGGTAAGGTGAAGCGCTTCGGCGGTCCATGCCGACACGCCAATCTGTACTGCCTTAAAGCCATGATTAATGTCATAGTCGCCCTTGCTACCGGCAAGATTCGGAGGCAGGTTGCGGTTAAACTTGATATCCACAATCATGGCGAGCTGACGATCCAAAAGGTCTGCAATATTGGCCACCATGTTCTTCAAGGTGTCCATGGCAAGGCAAATGTGGCCACCGTAGAAATGGCCGCCGTGGAAAATGTTTTTCGTGAACGGATCCACAATCGGATTGTCGTTTGCGCTATTCAATTCAATTTCAATAAGCTGGCGCAAGAAGGCGCTAGAGTCGTAGAACAGGCCAATGATATGCGGAGCACAACGCAGAGAATACGGGTCCTGGATTTTTTCGGGAACCACGTTCTTCACAACATCGAGATTCAAGGCATCACGCATTTTCTTGGCAGCGCAGCCAAGGCCCGGATGCGGCTTTGCTTCGAACAGGCGTTCATAATAATGGTAGGCGTTACCCTTCATGGCAACCGTAATCATGGCTGTGATTCGGCAAGCAAGATCCGAAAGGTATTCGGCACGGGAATAAGCCATGCAAGCCACCGCATTCATGGCAGCCGTACCGTTCATAATGGCAATCGCTTCTTTGGGGCGGAACTTGTGGGGAGCAATTCCCAATTCCTTCATGACATCCAACGAAGACCTGCGTTCGCCTTTATACAATACATCGCGTTCACCAATCAAGGCGCCCGCCAAATACGAAAGCGGAGTCAAGTCACCGCTTGCGCCAACGGAACCTTCTTGCGGAATCAAAGGCAAAATATCGTTCTGCAAGAACAGCACAATCATTTTCAGGAGCGCATAGCTCACGCCCGAAAATCCTTGGGCCAGCGTATTCAGGCGAACCGCCATAATCGCGCGAGTCGTTTCAGGATCAAAATACTGGCCGAGGCCGCAACCGTGAAAACGAGTCAAATTAATCGGAAGCTGGTAATAATGTTCCGGCGGCAGCACCTGCGTGCAGGAATCGCCATAGCCAGTCGTTACGCCGTAAATGCCACCGTGTTCAGCAAGCGCTTCGTCCAAGAATTCTGCACCAGAATCAATCTTCTTCTGGAATTCAGGAGAACCGTCCAATTCAACGGCCACCTGTTTCTTGGCGATTGCAACAATGTCTTCAATAGAAAGTTTTTCTTTTCCGATAACGACTGTTTTCATAAGAACTTTTACCTAATTTTCAATTCGTTCCCAAAAATTGTAGAAATTATACCACTGGTAAGGATGCTCCTTGCAGAGCTTTTCCAAAATACTTGTGTATTCCCGCAACAACGCCTTCATTCGCTCAGGGCGTTCCTTGCGCGGGCATTGCAGAGAAGTCTTTGCACGCATCACGTGCAGTTCGTAAGTCGAGCGAATATTGAAATCACTCTTGCGAACAACAAAGACAAAGAAAACGGGTTCGTTTAAAATGCCTGCCAGCGAGAAGGTGCCTTCAGGAAAGTTTGCAGGCTCTCCCAAAAATTCCGTAGCAATCGTGCGGTCGCGCGAATTTGCAGACGTGCGGTCGCCTGCAATAACCACCAGGTTTCCAGCAGAAATCTGTTCCTTCATCCATATGGCAGATTCAATCCCGATGCCGTTTGCATCGACAATGTGGTCCATCAGGCCCGGGTTCAGCTCGCGAAGCAATCCGTTAAATTTTGAGGTCACCGAGAAATCAATCACCGGAAACACTTCGAACTTTCTTTCGGTCATAAAGCCATCGTATGCCGTAAGCGAGCGAAGCATTTCCATATTGCCCAAATGCGAGCAGAGCATAAAGGCACCCTGACCGCGGTTCAGCTGATCCAAAAACATTTGCAAGTCATCGTCTTGCTTTTCAATTCGGTTGAGCTTGATAGCGCCTCTCCAGCCGAGGAGTTTTTCCATCATGGACAGCGCAAACGAATAGATATGCTTATAGGTGCCAAACAGGCCAATCTTTTTACCGCTCACCTTGCTCAGGTGATCCAAGTAAATTCGGGAACGGGCGCGCACCGGGGCTGCCCCCAGCCAAAAGAAAAAGCTTCCGACGGCCGTTACGATTTCGACCATAAAAAGCGGCAAATGGCATGCGACCCAAAGCATAAAACGGAAATGCCACAAGCCACCGCCCACTTCTTTGAGGTCGGCCCAGTGCCCGTTTACAGCATCATTCTTGCTTTTATTTTCGGTCTGTTCCGCCATACCCTATTTCTTGCAAAACAAACGGCGGCCAAGAATCAACGGAAGTCGAACAAGCATACCAAAGAACAGCATCGAATGGGTCAACGAAATCGCGACATTATCGTGGAACATTCTAAAGTTCGACACGCCATCTTCCGGGTAATTCACCTTGATGGGGTAAAAACGCATGACAAGTCCTGCCCACGAAAGTCTTACCAGAACTTCGATATCAAAGCCCATGCGATTATTGCGGAAGCGGCGCACGATAGGCCAAGACTTTTTCAGCGGGTACACACGGAATCCGCACATGGCATCGGGAATTTGCTTAGAAAGGGTTTCAACTGCAATCCAGAAATTCGTAATCTTGCGGCCTTTTTCGCGAGCCTTAGGGACAGAATCATCGTACTGCGGGAATGCGCAAATCATGTCCTTCGGATGCTTTTGGGCTGCCTTGACAAAGAACGGAATTGCTTCCATATCGTGCTGGCCGTCGGCATCTACCTGGAGTGCGTGGGTAAAGCCCATGTTCACTGCGGTTTCCATACCCGTGCGAACGGCGCCACCCTTGCCGCGGTTGACCGCGTGGGTTACAAGATTGACATGCGGAAATTCCTTGGCGATTTGCACCAAGATTTCGTGGCCTTCGGGCGCATTGCCGTCATCGATCAGAATCACGGGGAGATTGAACGAGGCCAGCTTTTCGACGACCGAGCGCGAAGCCTTTTCATGCCTGTACACAGGCACAATTGCACAAACGTTAATCGGGGTATTATCTTTAGCGTTCTTAGCCAAGGGACTGCTCCGGATTCATAGTGAACGAACCGCTCGAATACTTTTTATCGCCCTGCTCACTCGTATAACCAAACGTCACCTTGGCGGCATCGGCGTCGTAGGTAATCTTCAATTCGACAGGAGTTTCGGGCATAATCGGGTTTGCAAATTTGGTGCGGTGAATCTTCGAAAGCATCTTGGGCACTTCCAAGAAGTTTCTAGCAAGGCGAAGCACCAAGTCAACCTGCACCACAGCGGGCAACAGCTTGAATTCCGGGAAATGTCCGTCGTAATATTCGCTGGTGGCCGGGATCACAAGCTTTGCCGTGAACACACCCGGTTCCCGGCGGAATTTTAAAATCTTGAAGTTCGGGCTTTCCGCCAAACCGAAAAGAGCCTGGATATCGCGCATGCGGATTTTGCCTTCCGTATTCTGCGGGAGTTCTTCGAGGTAGCGCCACTTTTTGGGCAATACCGTATTCTCGATGAACTTTACCAGATAATCATGGAAGTAATTGTTGATGGCAAGCTTCGGCTGGCCCGCGAAATGTTTGCGACCTTCTTCGTTCAACACGATTGCTGCCGCAAGGTACTGACGTTTGCCAGACATAGGCACCACGCGCACATCTTGCACAAGGCCCGTCTGCTTGATTCGATTTTCGACTTCCGGAAGAGAGATTCTCTTTTCTTCGATTTTCACGATAGAATCGGAGCGGCCCTTCAGCAAGAATCGACCATCGTCATAAAGGTCCACCAAGTCACCCGTCGTAAAGCCTTCGGGTTCGAGAATATAGCTCGACTTGACATTCAGACATTCGTTTTCGGCAAGGCTCATTTTGCAGACTTCAAATGGAGTCCACACTGCGCCATTTTTAGATTGCCTATAGGCAATGCCGCCGGTTTCTGTACTGCCATAAATTTCCATAGGCCATGTGCCCGTAAGTTCGCTGGCCGAGCGTGCCACCTCGACAGGGAGTGGGCCGCCAGAAGAATAAATCACCGGAGCACATTTAAAGCCGACAGGCTTATCGGCCTCGGCAGCAAGGCGTTTCAAGAACGCCGGGCTAGAGGCCATGACGGCCGATTCAGAGGCAATGCCCGAAAGTTCAGACGGAAAGTCGATACGACGCCTGCGGAACGGGAGTCCTGTTGCAATCGGCAAGAGAGCGGTAAACAGGAGGCCGTAAATGTGGTGATGATTCACGGTGCTGTAAACCTTGCGATTCACCCAGTCGTTACCGAAAACTTTTACCAGTTCGAAAAGTTCATTTTCAAATTGCAGGAACAGCTTGTAGACCGCCTTCGGTTCGCCTGTCGTGCCAGAGGTGTACATCACCATTTCGGCTTTCGACTTGTCGAACTTTCCGAACTTGACGCTATCACCGCTATCGCTTGCGGCAAGCACATTCTGAATCAAGACACAAGAGCTATCGCCTGCGAAAGGTTCGTCGGTCAAGAATCCATATTCCGGCTTCTTGATTTCTTTAATGAAAGCTTCTTGGCGGTTCGCAGTCACGAGAGCGCGAAAACCGCTCTGGAGAATTGCTAAAAGCGAAACCGTAAAGTAGTAGGAATCTTCGCAATGCAAAATCCAAGACGCTATATTTTTTTGCTCCAGGTAATTGCGGACCTTAGAAACATCGCGCACCAGGTCGCCCCAGGTTTTGCATTCTTCGCCAGCATTCGAGCCCGCGCCAAAACTAACAAGGGCACCCTCGGGCCTAGAATCTTTTTCCAATTCACATACGGGAATGTACGATTGCAATTTATTCTGCACCATTTTACGAACCAAAAATTCCACGGTAAAAATAACCCCGATTAAAATGTAGGAAATTAATCCATTGTACAGCACCCAAGCCCTGTCCGATTCCATGAAAACCGTGAGTGCGGCAATGCCTGCATTTACTGCAAAAAAGGCGCACCAGACAAGCGTTACTTTGGTACAATAGCTTTCTACCTTGCGCCTAGAAGGCGAATCGTTCAACGACTTGTCGGCAAGGCATGCCATGCGAAACGCAAAACTTGGCGGCCTGATAAGCGTAAACGAAAAGAAGGCCAGCAGACTTGCGCTCACCAGCACCGGGTAGAACTTGACGAACAAAACGTTGTCCAAGAAAAACGCGGTGAACGCACAGGCAAGCACAAGAATCACCAGCAGAATAATTCGCCCGCGATCCAGTTTTGACTTGCTGCGAGTAAGCCCCAGAAAATGGCTGAACGCAAGGACCAAAAGCAAAAGGCTCAAACGCCGCGGCGAGAGCCCCCAGAATTCGAGCCCGCAATAGACAATAAGCGGGTACAATACAGAAATCGCGGCAAAGAAAACCTTTCCCGCCACCGATTTCATTATTTGCTTTCCGTGCTGTGAATCAGGTTATAGATAGCATCGACCACATCTTGCAAGGTGCGGACAGCCTTAAACACTTCGGGATCGATATTTCTCGGCAAAAAGGATTTCAACTTGACAATCAAGTCAACAGCATCGATGCTGTCCAATTCCAAGTCTTCGTAGAGCTTGGCTTCGGGCACGAGCTTTTCTTCTTCGATATCAAAATCGGTTGCAAGAGCCGACTTGATCTTTTCAAAAATTTCCTGCTTTTCCATAACTTAACCCTCAGTATGTTCTGCAATGTAGGCCGAAAGAGTATCTACCGACGCAAAATGTTTTTTGGCTTCTTCTTTAACAGAAGAGAAAGAAACTCCGAACTTTTCCTTAATGGCAATGCCCAATTCAAGAGCATCGATAGAATCCAGACCGAGACCTTCGCCCTTTTCGTTCTTACCGAAAATAGGGGCAGAATCCACGATATCGGCCGGAGTCACATCTTCCAGTTCCAAAGATTCAATGATAACTTCTTTTACGCGATTGTTCAAATCGGACATATTTTACAGACCTCAATTGAGCATTGATTTTACGGAACGCAATATAGTAAAATTTTGTTATATTACGGGTTAGGAATTACGCATGCCCGAGAACAAACTTACACCAAAAATCTTTATTCAGAACTTATCGACCTTTGTACCGACGGAAACGCAACCCAAGCCGGACGTTTCGTTTGTTCCCATGCTCACAAGACGCCGCCTGAGTTACCTTTCGCGAATGGTCGTTCTGGTTAGCGACCAGGTTTCGCGTGACCACGACGGCAACAGGCTCGACGCATGCAAAGTGACTTTTGCCTCGCAATTTGGCGAAATTACGCAACAATTGAAGATTTCCCAGGCGCTCATTGAAACCGGCAACGTCTCGCCCGCCCACTTTAGCCTTTCGGTATTCAACGCTTCGGTCGCAAACGCTTCGATTCTTGAAACGAACACCGCAGGCTATGCGGCAACTGCCTCCGGAAAGGATTCTTTCGTTTCGGGCCTTGCAGACTGCATTGCCGCCCTCGAAAACGAAGAAGCCGACACGCGCACCTTTATCTTTGCCGACGAACCGATTCCCGAGACCTACGCCCCCATTGCCGGAGTCCCGTACCCCAATGCCGTGTGTGCGATAGCCCTCAGGCTCACGACCGACGAATCGAAGGCAGACGCCGCCTTCAAAAAGATTGATGTGGCAAACCTGTTCCAGAACTTCAAAGCCAAGCAACAGAGCTTTGACACCGCCGCCGAACAAGCGCTAGAATTTCTACGCGAACTAGACGCGCAAAAGGAATAGTCCCATGTTCCAGCGCATCTGTTACATTTGGCATGTTATCGCCAAGACGCTCAGCTTTGTCATTTTCGGTTCATTCAGTCTGACCGTTGC
>Ga0310696_10005214_pt1 | contig 15718 bp, 9 predicted proteins | sample AusTroGonzalo_MG_4_FD_203885 | JGI IMG/M metagenome (GOLD analysis project Ga0310696, IMG submission 203885) | Bovine rumen microbial communities from tropical cattle in Woodstock, Queensland, Australia - Gonzalo_02 (v2) (version 2) | ecosystem: Host-associated > Mammals > Digestive system >...
TGTCCAATTACAATTGGAACGCAGTTCCTCCCACTCGGCGGCTGTAGGCATCCTCCATTTCCCACCTAAAATGGAATGCGCCACATCATCTGCCTGCTCTAAGATTGTCTTGTTATCTACTGTGGCCCCATAAGAAGAGTTTGTGTTGTATTTAGTCAAGTTGTAGGAGGACCCGCCGTCGCACCACTTGTAGGTTGTCCAGGAATAATCCTCTTTGTATTCAACCTCCCCCCAGGCATAGTAATCGCCATAGTCTTCCGGAGCGTTGCCGCCTATATTGAAGGAGGCCCATTTGACGCTGAGACCCAGGTCTACAGCTTCCGGCGTTTTCTGTGTCTCGACCGTAACTTCACAGGAGGCCTCCTTACCGTCAGCGCAGGCCGTGATGATTACGGTTCCTTCAGAGAGGGCAGTAACAAGGCCTTCTTCTACCGAAGCTAACTTGGAATTGGAAGATGTCCAAGTGACAGAGCCATTGGTGGCCCATGCCGGTGTGACGGTTGCCGCTAAGGCCAATGTTCTGCCCACTACCAGCCGGGCCTTTTCTTTGTTCAACGTAACACTTTCAACCGCAACAAAATCAAAGTCCATAACAGGACGAATGGAGAGTCCTGCGCTGCGGGAAAACTCTGAGACAGAGTAGCTTGACCAGGCATCTGTGTACATATACCGCGCGTCGTATGGATAACTGGTCGCAATAGTTGAGGACCAGTAACGGCCGTATGAGCCTGCGTCTTTAAGATTTGAGCCTGACTGATATCCTACAAAAGGAAGGAAAATGCTGTTTTCGTTTACTCTACTGGAGATTCGATATCCGGCAACATCATTTTCGGTTGTTCTTGTCCAATTACAATTCGCGCGCAGTTCTTCCCATTCGGCATTTGTCGGTATCCTCCATTTAGAACCGCGCTGCACGCTGGCCGCATCGTCCTCCGGCTCCAAAACAGTCTTTCTGTCCACGTTGGCACCATACAAGTTGGAAGTGTTGTATTTGGTCAGGTTGGAGGAGGACCCGCCATCGCACCACTTATATGTGCCCCAGGAATAGTCCTCCTTGGGTTCAATCTCGCCCCAGGCGTAATAATCGCCAGCTTCCTCGGGAACCGTTGCGCCCAAGTTATAAGTGCCCCAGAGGACTGACAAGCCCAAATCCACATACGCAAATTCGGGGAAGACGGCCACTTCGCAGGTGGCGGTGAAGTCGCCGGCGGTGGCGGAAATGGTGGCCGTGCCTTCGGCGATGGCGGTGACCAGGCCGTTGGCCACCGTGGCGACACTGGCGTCGGAGGTGCTCCAGGTGACGGTCTGATCCGTGGCGTAGTCGGGCTCTACCGTGGCGGTGAGGGTGAAGGTATCGCCCTCAATGAGGTCCAGCGCCTCCTTGTCCAGGACAACGCGGCTCACGGCCAGAATCTTCTGCGCTACCGTTACCTGGCAGGTGGCCTTTTGCTTGTCGACAGTAGCGGTAATGGTGGCGGAACCGGCCTTCAGGGCCACCACCTTGCCGTTCCCGTCCACTACGGCCACATCTGAGTCGCTGCTGGTCCACTCCGGATACTTGTTGGAGGCATCGGCCGGGGCGATGGTAGCAGAAAGGGTGTACGTGTCGCCCTCCGTGAGTTCCAGGGCGGTTTTGTCCAGGGTGAGGCCGGTGGCTTCCACGTAGGTGGTGACCACGGTCACGTTGCAGGTGGTGCTTTTCCCGCCGGCCGATGCCGTGACGGTGGCGGTGCCTTCCTTGAGGGCGGCTACCAGGCCGTCGCTGCCCACCATGGCCACGGCGGCGTTGCTGCTGCTCCAGAGGACGGTCTTGTCGGTGGCGTCAGCGGGCTCCACCGTGGCTGTCAGTTTCGAGGTCTCGCCAATGACCAGCGTCAGGTTGGCTGGCGTCACTTTGACCCCGGTAACGGCAATGGCCGGTGATTCTTCCTTCCGGCTACACCCGGCCAGGACCAGCAGCACAATGGTTGCAAAAATGGTTGCTAGTTTTTTCATAATATGTTGGTTTAAAGTAATTAGCAATGCTGCTAATTGGGTCCGTCCTTTCGGTTTCTACAGGCTCATGCAGAGGGGGTTGGGTATAAAGAAAGTGTGAGCCGATGCTTCTCACTGCTCGAACTGGGCTCTGGACAAGCCGCTGATACGGAATGGGAGATCTGCTCACACAGGCAGTACCAGGGCCGTGCCCTGATAAAGCTGCATAAGCGTTGTCCCTTATTCCCGTATCATGTAGGTGAATTGTCCAGATTCAGTTCGAACGGAATAAGCGAAACGCTTTCTATGTCAGCCGCAACCGTTTGCGACGATGGCGGCGCTCATCAAAGGTAATACTATTTCCCGGAAATGCAAAAGATTCCTCCATTTTTCCGCTTCCTAAAAGCGGCGCCCTCCTCAACGCACTGTCTTGCCCGTGGAATGGAAGTTGCAGACAGCCAGCGCATTACGCAAAAAGCCCTACCTGTTTTTCGGTAGGGCTTTTTGCATAAATGGCTGATTTTCAATCATGTCTATTCGACGGGCCTGCGGCCAGGCTCGCTAGGACGCAAGGGCAAAAAGGTCAATCCGGCGCCGTGTCCGCGAATGGGGCTGGTTTTTGCGGACAGGCAAGGGGATGCGATGCGTTCCACGCCAGAGTTCTGTTACTGGATTTCTTTAGGCTCCAGGGCAGCTTGAATCAGCTCTTCTTTTACCCCTAAGGCCCTCAACCGTTCAGCCATTTCTGCCATGCCTTCCACTTTGCCTTTTTCCAAGCCTTGTTTCACCCCCTCTTCCCTCGCGTAATTGTTTTCAGCGATACGATCCAGTTCGGTTCTCATAATGGTACTGACTTGCATTTGTTTTTGTACATCCAGGTTTGCGTACTCGCTGGCCCGGAACAGCAGGGAGAATAACTTGTTCTCAAATGCTTTGGGGCACTCATCGAGTTCGCGCATGTACTTTAGGCTATAGGCCAGTTGTTCCGTCAGGTTCCGGCATTTGCCATCTTCTCCCAGCTTTGCCTCCAACCGTCCCAGTTCCAGATAGACAAACTGCAGGCTTTCCGTCATCACCTCTCCGGTCCGGGGAGAGCAAATGCAGTACCGGCTAATCAGTCCGTCCTGCAGAATGGCGTCGTCCAGATGACCGATGGAGAAGTTGACAAAACTGACCACATAGATGGGCAGCAGTCCGTAATCCATCGGTTTGCCTTTCCCTTCGTGCAGGTCTTTCAACTTCTGCTCCAGTTGCATCCGGATGGGGAAAGATGCATAGCAGACCATACGGTCGGCGTAGCTGTTCTGCGGCAAGCCCTGCATCTCCACGATGAACATCTCACCTGTGTCTGAGGTACATACCGCATCAAAATTACTGATTTTATCGGAAATCGCCAAACCGTGCTGTTCCGTTGGGCGGAACTCCAGCGAGCGGATGGTCTTTCCGGGGAGGAGAACTTCAATCATCCGGGCCATGAGCTCCTCATTCCCGGGGGTGAAGATGATCACTTTGAAGGCGTCGTCGTTCAGAATGTTTGCGTATCGTGCCATAATCAATCAAGTTTATGGCGGCAAACTTAGCTAGGCCCAGGCGCGCTGTCAATGCCGTGGGTGCAAGAAGTGTTGTTTCACCTGAAAGACAGAGCTGTTTCCCTGTTTTAAGGGATAAATCAACAGAATTATAACAGGGCCATTCCTTTTTCTCCATCCGCAAATACCACCTCTGGCTCTGGACAGAACGCCAAAAATGCGGTCCGTGTCCGCGATTTGGGGTTGTTTTTACGGACAGAGGGGGACAGTAGAATGCCGGTTGTATTGGATTGAACATTACGAAAAACGCCCTGCCTGTTTCCAGGCGGGGCGTTTTGTGTAAATGCGGATAAACCGGGAAAAGCTTACTTCACGCGCTGGCCGTAGGAGCGGTCCGTGGTGTTCACGGTGATGATTTCGCCGGTTTCGATGAACAGGGGAACCATGATCTTGGCGCCCGTCTCCAGGGTGACTTCCTTGAGGGCGGAAGTGGAGGCGGTGTTGCCCTTCACGGCGGGCTCGCTGTAGGTAACCTCCAAGGTTACGTAGGTGGGCAGCTCGCAGGTGAGGCAGCGCTCTTCGGGCTCCGTCATATACATCATTTCCACGCGCTGGCCTTCCTTCATGAGGTCGGCGTTCTCCACCACGTCGTGGGGCAGGGTAATCTGCTCGTAGGTTTCCTCGTGCATGAAGTTGAAGGCTTCGCCGTCGTCATAGAGGAACTGGTAGGGGCGGCGCTCCACGCTGATGGTGTCCAGCTTGACGCCCGCGGTGAAGGTGTTCTCCAGGATGCGGCCGTTCTCCAGGTTGCGCAGTTTGGTCTTGACAAAGGCAGGGCCCTTGCCGGGTTTTACGTGCTGGAAGTACACTACAACGCAAGGCTTGCCATTGTACATGATGTACATTCCGTTCTTCAGATCAGCAGTTGTTGCCATAAGGGTATAAATTAGTTAAATGTTAATTCCAAAAATCTCACAAAAATAATTATTTATCATTTTTTCTGCAAATTTTCTTTCATGCCACGGCTACTCGCCCTTAGGATATTTCACGGTGAAGCAGGCGCCGCCCAGGGTGAGGGAGCGGGCGTAGGAGATGGTGCCGCCGCAGTGCTCCACGATGCGTTTGCAGATGGCCAGGCCCAGGCCGCTGCCGCTGGTCTTGGTGGTGAAGTCCGGCGTGAAGATCTTGTTCTGGTTCTGTTCCAGCACGCCGGGGCCGTTGTCGTCCACGGCAATTTCATAGAAGCCGTCTTCGGTGGCGTTCCGGAGGGCGATCACGATGCGTTTCTCCCCTTCGTTGCCGTCCACGGCCTGGATGGCGTTGGTGATGAGGTTCACCACCACGCGCGTGAGCTGCGGGCGCGGCCCGGTGACGGCCGCATGCTCCAGCCCCAGGTATTCCAGGGAAATATCGTCCCGGGAGTTGAACAGGTCCACTTCCTGCTGCACCAAAAGGTTCAGGTCGATGGGCTCCGTCTTCTGCTCGTACATCTTGGCGAAGGTGGAGAACTGGTCCGCAGAGTCCGCCAGCAGGTCCACGTGGTAGAGGACCGTGGAGGCCACTTCGTCGAAGCGGTCTTCCCAGGCGGGATTTCCCGTCTGCTTCATGCGCATGAGCATCTGCAGCTGCAGCTTGATGGGCGTGAGCGGGTTCTTGAGGTCGTGCGCCACGCGGCGGGCCATGTCCGTCCAGGCCTTGTCCCGCTCCACCTGCGCCAGGCGGCGGGAACTCTCTCCGAGGTCCTTCACCATGCGGTTGTAGGCATTCACCAGCGGGGTGATTTCATCCTCTTGCTGGTATTCCAGCGGCTCCAGATGGTCCACGTCCGTCACCTTCATCCTCCGGCTCATTTCCCGCAGCGGGCGGAACATACGGCTGATGACTTCATAGGTGAGCACCCGCGCCATCAGCAGGAGTAGCAGGAAGATGGTGATGACCGTGGCGATATGGGTGGCCGCCTCCGTCTCCAGGTCCTGCGTCACGTCCGTGAAGGGCGAAGAGGCGATGGCCACCATCTGGCCGCCACTGTTGAAAACGGGGGCGTAGAGCGCATAATAGCTCCGGCGGCCCACCCGTTCCCGCTGCATATAGAACCGCATATGGCCGTAGAGGATGTTGTAGTAGGCCTGGGCGTCGATCCGCTGGCCCAGGATCATCCTTTCATATACTTCCGGTGTAGTGCTGAACGCCATCAGTCCGTCCGGGCTGAAGAGCGTGATGTCACATTTGAGGTTGTTGCCGATGCCCTCCATCTCCGCCTGGGTCTCCGGCGAGCGGAGCTGGTCGTCGTCTTCCACCAGGCGCAGGCGCTCCTGCAGCATGGACTGCAGCGTGTTGATGCGCGCCGTCATAATGCCCTGCATATCTGCGTTGTTGCGCTTGTACACGAACCATACGCTGAATCCGGCCATCACCACCAGGGTGAGCAGCAGGGAGATGTACAGGGTGAGGCTGATCCGCGTCTGGTAGTAGCGGGAACCGCTGCTGCGGCGCCCGCGCAGGGACAGCAGGGACAGCACGAAGAAGGCCAGGATGGCCAGCAGGATGCCGCAGACGGCGTAGAGGAGGACCTCCGTGCTGGGCCGGGAGATGACGATGACCTCGCCTTCCGACACGTTATGGACGAAGTGGCAGAAGCCGTCCAGTTCCACGTGGCCGTCCGGATGGACCTCCGCCAGCCGGGCCATCTCGCCCGAATAGAGGGTGGGGTAGGGGAAATTGCCCTTGTACTGGACCAGGTGACCGTCTATGTATTTGGCCCGGGAATAGACCGGCGGGATGGAGACCTTGCCGGGCTCCGCGATGCCCAGGAGGCTCATATAGCCCCGGTCCTCCCGGTTGTGCTTGGACTCCACCGACATCAGGATATGGACCGCCCCGTAGCCCTCCACGTAATAGGAGAACAGGCCGGAATAGCAGGTGCGTCCGCTGCCGATCTGGCTGTAGAAGAAATGGGAATTGTCCGACAGGCGGACGCCGCCGCGGATACGCTCCTGGAAGAAAGGATGCACCGTCACGTTGCCGCCCGTCTGCAGCACAGAGATGTCGTAGTCCTGGGAGATGCGCCCCATATAGGTGCTGACCAGGCGGTTGCGGATCAGGTAGGGCCCTCCGTCCAGCAGGGCCAGCGCCCCCATCATAGGATCCGAGGCGATGGAAGCCTCCACGGACCGCAATTGGATTTCCAGGCCGATGTCCCGGTCCATGGCCAGCCGGTTGGCCCAGACGTCCACGCGCCGCTGTTCTTTGCGGAAGCCCAGGACGGAGGACATCGTCACGAAGTAGGCGCCGATGGCCAGGGAGAACAGGGCCCGCCCCGTCACGGTGAAAAGGTTGATGCGCCAGCCCGTCAGCGGGCGCAGCAGGGTGGCGAGCATCTGCATCAGCGGCGCCAGGGAGAGCGCCAGGGCCAGGTAGGAGGCATAAACCGCCGCCGTATAGATGTTCAAAAGGCCAACCTTGAACAGTTCCAGGCAGATGTCGGCGTTGATCAGGAGGCTCCTGAAACTCAGGTGGATATAGACGGCGATGCCGGCTATCAGCACTGTGATGAGTCCGCAGAGGGCCCACTGCCAGGCCCGCTTGTTCCGGAGGAGGATGCGCTTGAGCAGCACCCGGCGCATCAGGTAGAAGTCTGCGACGAAGAGGGTGATGGCCAGGTTGACCACCAGCACGGCGCCCAGTGAGTAGAGGAAGGGGCCGTCGGCGTAAAGCAGCGGAGAGAACAACTGGGTGGCCGTTTCCAACTGGCGTCCGTAGAGATAGATCCAGCCCAGGAAACCGGCCTGGCACACCAGGTTGACCGCCAGCCACAATATAGTGGTATGCGTGGCCAGCATCAGCAGGAGGGCCCCCAGCAGCAGCGCCAGCGTAATGAGCGGCGGGGCGGACCGGCCGGTGGCGGAAGGGGTGAGGTCTTCCAGGGTAAGCTTGAAAAGGGGCGTCCCTCCCACCAGCACAGGTTCGCCCACGCTGGTGGACAGCGGCTGGATGGTATAGCGGTCGCTCACGCCCAGGCGGCGGTTGACGCCGTTCAGGGAACCGGCCTGGAGCTGGTCCACGATCATCAGCCCGGCGATGACCTTGCAATCCCCCCGGACCACCATCTTCTCCAGGAACCATTTGTGCCCGTGGTTGACATAGCACAGCTGCTCCCCGGCTTCGCTGAGCGGGGAGAAAATGTCTCCCCGGTATTCGCCCAGGCGCTGGACCAGGGTGCGGGGGTGGATGTCATCCGTCCTGAGCGGGAATACGTTGGCCCAGCTCTGGAGGGAGTCTTCCACGTACCGGTACACCACCATGTCCGCTGGCAGCCCTTCCAGGAGCATCCACTGGGAAGGGTCCTGCTCCAGGGCCTGGCCGATGAATCCGTCCAGCATGCGGACGCGTTCCTCCACCTTCCGGCCCAGGTCTGCTGCGGCGGCCCCGGCGGCACTGGCGCCGGATTCCGGACGCCGCACCAGCGACACGATCACCAGCGCAGCCGCGGCCGCGGCCATCAGGGCCGCGGCCAGGTGGCGTATGCGCTGCCGGGATCTATTCATGGTGATAGGGCTCTCCTTTTAATATGGTACACGCGCGATACAGCTGTTCCGCGAAAATGACACGGACCATCTGGTGGGAGAAGGTCATCCGGGAAAGGGAGAGTTTCCCGTTGGCACGGGCATACACCTCCGGGGAGAAGCCATAGGCCCCGCCGATGACGAACAGGAGGTTCCGGGCGCCGCTGCCCAGCTGTTTTTCCAGCCAGGAGGCCAGCTCCAGGGACCGGAATTCCCGGCCGTGCTCGTCCAGGAGGATGAGCGTGTCTCCCGGGGCGGCGTGGCGCAGGATCAGTTCCCCTTCCTTCTGCCGGATCTGCTCTTCCGTGAGGGCCGACGCCTTCTTGAGTTCCGGAATTTCGACGATGGAAAACGGCAGGTAATGGCGGAGGCGGCCCGCATACAGGTCCAGTCCTTCGCCCACCCACTTGACATCGGTTTTTCCGACCGTTAGCATCGTCACATTCATGTTACAAAAGTAACAATTCGGCTCAATATTTGCAAGAATGATGCGACGTATGCAGAAATTCGTGCCCGCCCTCCTGAAGATGCTCGCAGCCCTGTGCCTGACGGCCTGTGCTGCGGCGGAGGCCCAGGTATCTCCCGTGAACAGCTATGTCACCCAGATGCCGGACAAGGAGTTCGCCGTCTTCAATTCCATCACCAAATACCTGGCGGCCGGCGATGCCGCCTCCCTGTCCAGCTGGTTCGCAGACAATCTGGACGTGACGGTCATCTCCTCCTCCCGGAACTGCTCCAAGAGCCAGGCCCGGCAGATCCTGCGTACCTTCTTCGCCTCCTATACCCCCCGTTCCTTCGAAGTGACCCACAAGGCTTCGGAAGCCAACAAGAAATACCTGATCGGCCTCCTGAACGCCGGCGGCGAACTTTTCCAGGTCACCATCTATGCCACCTCTTCCGGGGGAGAGGCCTATAAGATCCAGCAACTGAACATTTCCCGCCAGACCAAACTCTATTTGTACTAACCTATGTCCAGGGTCCTGCACGAAATCACCCCCTTAACCAACAAAGACTGTTTCTATATCGTCGAACGCTACAAGAGCGAATTCCTGTATCCGCTGCACAGCCACGAGGACTACGAACTGAATTTTATCGAAGGCGGCCGCGGCGTGCTCCGCGTGGTGGGGGACAGCATAGAGGAAATCGGCAACTATGAGCTGACGCTGGTGGCCGGCAAGGGCCTGGAGCATGCCTGGGAGCAGGGCAACTGTACGCAGCAGGACGTGCGGGAAATCACCATCCAGTTCCCGGCGCACCTGATTCCGGACGACCTCCTGTACCGCAACCAGTTCGCTTCCATCAGCAAAATGCTGGAGCGTGCCTCCATGGGCCTGAACTTCTCCCTTCCGGCCATCATGAAGGTGTATTCCCTGCTGGATAACCTGGCTTCCATGACGGATCACTTCGAGCAGTTCCTGTCGTTCCTGCGCATCTTGTATGACCTGTCCCTGGATACCCAGTCCCGCACCCTGGCTTCCACGTCTTTCGCCCATTCGGACGCCGACAGGGACAGCCGCCGGATCAACAAGGTGAAGGATTACATCGCCGTCCATTACGCGGAGGATATCGGGCTGGAATCCATCGCGGACATGGTGGGGATGGCCCCGTCGGCCTTCAGCCGCTTCTTCAAGCAGCACACCGGCCGCAAGCTGGTGGATTACCTGATTGACATCCGCCTGGGGAATGCGGCGCGGCTGCTGGTGGACACCACCACTTCCATCTCCGAAATCTGCTATGCCTGCGGTTTCAACAACCTCTCCAACTTCAACCGCAGCTTCAAGGCACGCAGAGGGTACACGCCGCGGGATTTCCGTGCACTCTTTACCAAGAGCAGGGTGTTCGTTTAGCGCCTATCGTTTGCGCAAGTGCCGTTTGCCCAACATTTTAAGGGCATGTCAAAAAAGTATCAATTTTTGACATTTTTCTATTTGTTTGCGCCGCTATAATGCTGTATTTTTGCAGTGTTAAAACAATTTATGTCGGCCAACATAATGAGAATAACACTGAACATGCTGCCGGGCGTGTGCCCGCTCCTTTCATCCGTTTTTCCAAACCTTATACTTTCGTCCTGGACCAGGACGGGCCTTTCGCCCGTGTTGGCCGGTTTTGCTTTTCCGCACAATCTAAACCAAACCAAATATTAATTAACCAAAAACAAGTAGCATGAAACAAAAAGTTGTGACCTTCATGCTGGCGCTTCTCGCCACGGCGGTCGTCCTGTTCGCCCAGAACAGGACGGTCACCGGTGTCGTCTCGGACGACCAGGGACCGGTGGTGGGAGCCAGTGTCATGGAGAAGGGTACCAACAACGGTACCATCACAGACCTGGATGGTAAGTACACGCTCTCGGTGCGCCCCGGCGCCACCCTCGTGTTCTCTTCCATCGGCTATGCAGCCCAGGAGATTGCCGTTGGCAGCCAGTCTGTCATCAACGTGCACCTCTCCGAAGATGCCGAATTCCTCGACGAGGTCGTCGTCGTGGGTTACGGTACCATGAAGAGGAGCGACCTCTCCGGTGCTTCCGTTTCCATGAAGGAGGAAGACCTGAAGGGCTCCATCATCACCAGCCTGGACCAGTCCCTGCAGGGCCGCGCCGCCGGTGTGACGGCTGTGCAGACCTCCGGTGCCCCGGGCTCCAGCTCCTCCATCCGCGTCCGTGGCCAGGCTACGGTGAACGCCAATGCGGAGCCGCTGTACGTGATCGACGGCGTCATCATCCAGGGCGGCGGCAACTCCGGTGCCGACTTCGGTCTGGGCGATGCCCTGGGTAACGGCCGCGTCTCCACCATCTCCCCGCTGTCCACCATCAACCCGGCGGATATCGTGAGCATGGAAATCCTGAAGGACGCCTCCGCCACCGCCATCTACGGTGCCCAGGGCGCCAACGGTGTGGTGCTCATCACCACCAAGCACGGTAAGGCCGGCGACGCCAAGTTCTCCTACGACGGCATGGTGGCCGTTTCCCGCCAGACCAGCCGCATCCACATGCTGAACCTGCGCGAGTTCGCCGAGTATTATAATGATATGGTCAGCCTGGGTGAAGTGGAGGCCAACGCCCTCTACGCGGATCCCTCCATCCTGGGCAAGGGTACCAACTGGCAGGACGAGGTCTTCCGCACCGCCCTCCAGCACCAGCACCAGGTGAGCGCCACCGGCGGCTCCGAAAAAGTGCAGTACTATGTTTCCGGTTCCTACATGAACCAGGAAGGTACCATCATCGGTTCCAACTTCGACCGTCTGAGCTTCCGCACCAACCTGGACGCCCAGCTCAAGGAATGGTTCAAGCTGGGTGTGAACGCCACCTATGCGGTCACCCACGACAACCTGAAACTGGCCGACGGTCAGGAAGGTGTCATCTTCTACTCCCTGACCTCCCTGCCGGACATCCCGGTCTATGACATCGACGGCAACTACTCCACCGTCGTGCGCGAGGGGTACACCACCAAGAACCCCGTGGCCATGGCCATGTACAACGAGAACAAGCTGGAACGTCAGAAACTCAACGGGAACGTCTATGCGGAGCTTACCCCCCTGAAGCACTTCACCTTCCGCAGTGAGGTGGGCTTCGATGTCAGCTCCTCCAAGGCCGATACCTATAAGCCCAAGATTTCCCTGGGTACCTTCCAGCAGGGTAGCAACTCCATCAGCGACCAGCGCAACGCCAGCGTATACTGGTCCATCAAGAACTACCTCACCTATGCCAATACCTTCGGCAAGCACAGCGTGACCGCCATGGTCGGTCAGGAAGCCTGGGAAAGCAGATGGAATTACCTGCGCGCCGCCAGCACGGACCTCCCTTCCGATGAGATCCACAGCATCGGCCTGGCCACCAGCAAGTCGCCCACCATCGGCGGCGGCTTCGGCTCCAGCGCCATGGCCTCCTTCTTCACCCGTGAGACCTACAACTACGACAACAGATATCTGCTCACCTACACCTTCCGTTACGATGGTTCCTCCAACTTCGGTCCCGATAACCGTTGGGCAGGCTTCCATTCCGTAGCCGGCAGCTGGCGTTTCACCAATGAGAAATTCTTCCCCGCCAACGTGAAGGCCGTCCTGAACGACGGTAAGATCCGCCTGGGCTGGGGCCAGACCGGTAACGCCAACATCGGCTCCGGCGCCTGGGAGTCCGGCATGTCCAAGATGCCCAGCGCCCTGGGTGACAGCCAGCGTCCCGCCCGTATCGCCAATACCGGTATCCATTGGGAGAAGCAGGTGCAGACCAACGTAGGTTTCGACCTCAACTTCTTCAAGAACCGCCTCAACGTGACCGTGGACCTGTATCAGAAGACCTCTTCCGACATGCTCATGACCATGACCCTTCCTTCCTACATGGGTACCCAGGGTAATGGCTCTTCCGTGCTGTCCGCCCCCAGAGGTAACTACGGTACCATCCGCAACCGCGGTCTGGAAATCACCCTGGATACGCATCCCATCGACAAGAAGGACTTCGGCTGGGACAGCAACTTCCAGATTTCCTTCAACCAGAACAAGCTGGTTGCCCTGGACGGCAGCGCCAACGCGCAGCTGGTGGGTTACGGCCAGTGGGACGACATCGTGTCGGTTACCGAAATCGGCGAATCCCTCTATAGCTTCTACGGCTACAAGGTCGTGGGCGTGTACAAGGACTTCGACGACATCATGAACTCCCCGAAGGCCGAGAAATTCCCCGAGGACGGCGTGTTCGACCGCAACACCACCGTCTGGCCCGGCGACCTCAAGTTCGAGGATGTGAACAAGGATGGCAAGATCAATGAGCTGGACCGCACCAACATCGGTTCCCCGCTGCCCCTGTTCACTTTCGGCTGGAACAACACCTTCCGTTACAAGAATCTGGACCTGACGATCTTCCTCAACGGTTCCTACGGCAACAAGGTGCTCAACTACAACCTGCTGGGTCAGGGCTGGAACGGTCTGGTGCACATGAACAGTGTCTGGTACAACCAGCACATCAGCATCTCCGACCGCGCCCGTCTGGAGCAGATCGATCCGGAAAAGGTGTATGCCGCCGGTGAGAGCTGGCAGTACGACGTGACCAATGTCCGCGTGGCCAATCCGGACACCAAGACCCCCCGTCCCACCATTTCCGACCCGAACGACAACGACCGCCTCAGCGACCGTTACGTAGAGGACGGCTCCTACCTCCGCGTGAAGAACATCACCCTGGGTTATACCTTCCCCAAGTCCCTGCTTGAGAAAGTGAAGATTGAGAACATCCGGCTCTACATGAACATCCAGAACCTCTATACCTTCACCAAGTACCAGGGCTACGACCCTGAAGTGGGTGCTTCCACGCAGGATGCCAATGGCCTTACCTTCGGCGTGGATAACGGCCGTTATCCTTCCCCGATGACCTGCTCCTTCGGTGTTAACATTACTTTCTAATGGAGGACAGCAAGATGAAAAACACAGTTAAATATATTCTTACCGCTGCCGCCGTCGTCCTGATGGCCGCCTCCTGCTCCAAGTTCCTGAACCGTCCGGCGGAAGACAGTTACACCACTGCCAACTATTACCAGAACGACGCCCAGGTGGAGCAGTCCGTGAACTACCTCTACAACTCTCCCTGGCTGGACATCATCCGCTTCTATATCTATGGTTCCGAAACCATGTGCGGTAACGTGTACCAGGGCAACAACGCCTATTCCACCCTTACGGTGAACGGTACGGATGCGGACCTGAAGAACATGTCCTACTCCCTGTGGGCCGTCAACGCGCACTGCAACACCGTCATCAACAATATCCTCTATTCCACCGGCACCGCCAGCCAGGAAACCAAGAACAAGGCCATCGGCGAAGCCCTGGCCTGGAAGGCCATGGCCTACTTCCTGCTGGTGCGCACCTTCGGCGACGTCCCCATCATCCATGACAACACGCAGGTGATCAAGGACGCTGCTTATAACGAGCAGAGCAAGGTGAAGATGGCCGACGTCTATGAGTATGTGGTGATGACCCTGGAGAAAGCCATGGAGCTTCTTCCCAAGGATGCCTACATCGGCCGGAACAACCGCATCGACTACTATGCCGCCGAAGGCCTCCTGGCCAAGGTGTACCTCACCAAGGCCGGCGTGAACGGTTCCATTACCAGCGCCGAAGCCCTGGCCGACCTGGAAAAGGCCAAGACCTATGCCCTGGACGTGATCCAGAATTCCGGCCGCAGCCTGACCCCTAATTACGCCGACGTGTTCCGTCTGAGCCCCAGCCTCTACCAGCAGACCGGTGAGAACCTGTTCACCTGGCAGTGGGTTTCCGGAACCGGCATCTGGACGGCCCAGAGCTACATTCAGAGCGACGTAGGCCCGCTGGGTATCGACGAATTCGGTGCCACGTGGGGTGACTGGAAAGGCCCCAGCGTAGACCTGCAGGACCTCTTCGGCGTCTCCGCCGAGACCGAGCCTTCGCTCCGTCCCAACAAGGATGACCGCCGTCAGGCTACCATCATGATGTTCGGTGACTTCTATCCCCAGTACTGGATGGACAAGGGCGGTTTCGACATGTACCGCTTCTACTTCGACCCCAGCTACTATCCTACCGGCCTCGAAGCCAACGGTTCCAACGCACAGTGGTGCTGCCAGACCGGCGCCCTGTATGCCAAGCACCTTTATGGTTGCGGCTCGGACCACGTAGCCGCCCTGGGCGTCAGTGCCGACCGTATGTGCAACCAGCTGCCCACCCACATCCTGCGCCTGTCCGACATCTACCTGGTGTATGCCGAGGCCTGCGCCCTCACCGGTGACAAAACCGGCGCCCTGGAATATGTGAACAAGGTGCGCGCCCGCGCCCACGCCAAGCTCCTCACCGCCGTTACCGTACAGGACATCTGGAAGGAGCGCCGTCTGGAACTGGCCCTGGAAGGCGACAACTGGTACGACTATGTGCGCCGTTCCTACTACGATGTGGATTCGGTCATCGCCGAACTCAAGGCGCAGCGCCGCTCCCACTGGGACGGTATCTCCGATGTCTACAAGAACTATGTGATCGCCGACGGTGAATACAAGGGTCCCGGTGCCCATCCCTGGGATGACAGCACGATCAGCTACAACGCTTCCGATGAGCTCACCGACGTGAAGCCTTCCATGTTCATCATGCCCTTCCCCACGGAAGATGTGGTGATGAACCCCCGTGTAGGTTCCGACGTAGAAGCTGTTTCCGTGGACGTCCGTGCCACTTTTACCTATGACTTTTAATTCCTGAATCCATGAAAGCAATGAATAAATATATTGGTCTGCTCATGGGTCTGGTCCTGCTGGCCTCCTGCAAGAACCTGGATTATCCGGACCGCTTCCAGGAAACGCCCGGCATTCCCACCGTGCACTATGTCCGTTATGCCGACAGGGATCTGGTGATTTCCCAGGCTGCCATGGCGGAAACCATCTGCATCGTGGGTGACAACCTCACCAGCGTCCATGACATCTATTTCAACGACCAGGCCGCCGTCCTGAACACCAGTTACATGACGGCCCACACCATCGTGGTGGCCGTTCCCAAGAATCTGCCCAAGGAGCAGGATGACAAGATGCACCTGATCACCCGCGACAGCAGCGTGGTGCTCTACGACTTCAAGGTGCTTCCTCCCGTTCCCAAGGTAAGCGGCATGTCCTGCGAATGGGCTCCTGCCGGCGAGACCGTGACCGTCACGGGCTCCTATCTCTT
>Ga0310696_10005216_pt1 | contig 15713 bp, 10 predicted proteins | sample AusTroGonzalo_MG_4_FD_203885 | JGI IMG/M metagenome (GOLD analysis project Ga0310696, IMG submission 203885) | Bovine rumen microbial communities from tropical cattle in Woodstock, Queensland, Australia - Gonzalo_02 (v2) (version 2) | ecosystem: Host-associated > Mammals > Digestive system >...
GGCGGCGGGGTTCGAGCCGTATGACGCGTGTGTCGTGGAGAGCTACGAGCTCTTGGCGCGCAAGGCAGGCGAGGAGGTGGGTGACCAGATCTACCATTTCTTCGACAAGAGCGACCGGCACATAGCGTTGCGCGCCGAGATGACCCCAACGCTCGCGCGCATGGTGGCGCAGAGGCAGGGTTCCCTGCCGTTCCCGATCAAGTGGACTACGATCGCGCAGTGCTTCCGCTACGAACGCATGACGAAGGGCCGCAAGCGCGAGCACTACCAGTGGAACCTAGACATCGTGGGCGAGGAGAGCGTACTCGCGGAAGTGGAGGTGCTGGGGGCGGCTTGCGACGCGCTCCGTCGCATGGGACTTTCAGACGCAGACTTCAAGGTGCACGTATCGAACCGCGCGCTACTCTCCGAGCTGCTCGCGGCGAGCGGTATTCCGGCGGAGAGGCACGCCCAGGTGTTCCTCGCGCTCGACAAGCGCGGCAAGATGCCGGACGCGGAGATCGCTGCGATGCTGAAGGACGGCGGCGTGGACGATGCGGGCGTGGCGAAGACGTTCGAGATCCTCAATCTCAAGTCGCTCGACGAGCTGCCTGACGGTCCTGCGAAGGCCAGTCTGCAGGAGCTCTTCCGCCTCGCGGACATCGCCGGGTTCGGGAAATGCCTGGAGTTCGACATTTCCGTCATCCGCGGACTAAGTTACTACACGGGCATCGTGTTCGAGTGCTTCGACGCGCAGCGCGAGTTCCGGGCCATATTCGGCGGCGGACGCTACGACAATCTGCTCACGACGATCGGCGGCTCCCCGGCGACGGCGGTCGGCCTGGGATTTGGCGACGTGGTGGTGACGGAGCTCCTGAAGACACGGCTTGGCGCTGATGCCGCCGCGCCGAAGAAGGGCGTATACGTCGGCTGGATGTTCCCCGAGCAGCGTGACGCCGCGCTCGCGCTCGCAGCCAAGCTGCGGGCTGCTGGCGAGGACGTGAACCTCGCGCTCAGGAAAGCGAAACCTAAGCAGTTCTTCGCGCGGGCAGGGGCGTCGTCATGCGCAAAGGCCGTGTTCCTCGGACCGGACGACGTGGCGGCAGGAACGGCGAAGATTAAGGACCTTGCCACAAGGGAAGAGGTGACGATTGGCCTATAGCGCTGACAGAAAGACGGTTGCTGCATTGGCGGCACGCACCGAAGGCGTGCGTGCCGGCGTCGATGTCGGCTTCGCAGACGTCGATCTCTCAAAGACAGTGCGCCATTCGCATGCCGGCGTGTGGATGACCGTAGAGGACGGTGCGGCGGCGCGCAATGCTGCGGCAAGCGGGCTCGACCCGAAGACTGTCCTGCAGCTGGGAGCCGGCGGCGAGCTGCCGTTCGAGGATCACCAGTTCGATGTCGTGCTTCTGGCGGCGGCACTCTTTGCACAGTCGCGTCAGCGTCTCGGCATGCTGGTACGCGAAGTCCATCGTATCCTTCAGGGCGGAGGGTGCCTCTTCTTCACGGTAGACGAGGTGGCAAAGGACGGGATCGGATGGACCCAGCGGGCCGTCTATGAGCTTCTGCGCGACGGGTTCGACGTTGTGGAGATCAAGCGTCCACCATGGTGGAGATTTGGTACGGCTGGGCGGACGCTGACCATCTGCGCGCGCCGCAAGAACTGGCGGAATCGCGGAGTTCCGATCGTAGGCGCCGCCTTGCCGGTTTCGTCCGCAATGCTGTCTCCAAGGGAAAGGTATAAATGAGGAGATTTCCTATCATGCACAAGAATAGGCTATTTGCATCGATGCTCGTGCTGGCGTTGTCCGCAGGTCTTGCTGCGCTTGCGGATCCTGCAAACGCGATCATGCGGCTTCTCAACTCCCGTGCCTCCGGATCGCGGAAAGAGTACGCTGCCGCCGCCGAGGAGGTGGCGGAGAAGGCAAAGGCCGGAAGCCCGGTATACGGCTTTGTCCTGGCGCTCGTATCGCGCGAGCAGGATGCGCCTCCTGCCGCTCGCATGGACGAAGAGACCCGCAATAAATACCTAGACAGCTGCCGCGACAAGATCAAGCATCTGGCGCTGGAGAAGAACAATTCCATGGCCTGGTATCTCTTGTCGTTGGAAACCAGCGACACGAACCTGCTTCACCGCGCGGCCGATGCAGGCAACATACAGGCCCAGAACGCCTGGGGAGCTTTTATCCTCACGCGCGCGATGGGCGAGGATGTGTCAACGAACGAGCAGAAGCGCGTGATGGGGCTGGCGTTCGACTACTTCAAGTCCGCAGCGCGGGATGGAGACGCGAATGGCCTATACAATCTCGGCACCTGCCATGCGCGCGGATTCGGCACGCCTCAGGACGACCAGAGCGCATTCAACTGTTTCCGTGCGGCGGCGGACAAGGGGCATCCAGAGGCGCTCAACAATGTCGGCTGGTTCTTCCGCGAAGGGCGCGTGGTGGAGAAGGACCTCGCAATGGCCGCGCAGTGGTTCAAGAAAGCGGCTGAATGCGAGAACCCCTACGGGCAGTTCAACTACGGATTGGCGCTCCAGCGCGGCGAGGGCGTCGAAAAGGACGTCAGGAAGGCGGCCGAACTGTTCCGCATAGCGGGCGACAACGGCTGCATCGAGGCGATTGACGCATACGGGGTGGCGCTATGGCGCGGTGAGGGCGTGAAGGAGAACCACCGCAAGGCATTCCAGCAGTTCATGCGTGCGGCCAGCCTCGGCTATCCTCCGGCGATGGAGAACATCTCGACCTGTTATTCGCGCGGAACTGGCGTGCCGGCGGACGAGAAGCTCGCCACCGAATGGAAGATTCGTTCCCGCGCTGCGCGCGGCGACCGCAACGCCCAGGCGTGGCTGCGACAGAACGCGAAGTAGATGGGTACGCATGATGGCGATGGCGGACAATGAAGAAATGGCGCCGCGCAAGGCGGCAATCGTAGGGGTGGTCGGTCGCACCAACGCAGGGAAGTCTACGCTAGTCAACAGGATGGTCGGGGAGAAGGTGACGATCGTAAGTCCCGTGGAGCAGACCACCCGCAACACGATTCGCGGCATCGTGGAGGATCCGCGCGGTCAGCTCGTGCTGCTGGACACGCCCGGCCTCCACAAGGCGGTCGGCCCGCTAGGCAAGCTGCTCAACGGCATGGCGCGCGCATCGTCAGCGGGCACGGATATCCTCCTCGTCGTCTTCGATGCCGCGCATGAACCTCAACTCGAGGACGAAGGCTGGATGCGCCGCGTGGCGAAGGAGCAGCCGGGGAAGTGCGTGTTCGCGCTGAACAAGTGCGACCGCTTGCCGTTCTACGAGACGATGTTCAAGGACCTGTGGAATGAGGTGCTTGGTGCAAAGTGCTTGGTGCCTGGTGCGGAACAGAAGTCCATGGATGTGCACGAGAGCAATGCACCAAGCACCAAGCACCAAGCACCAATCTGGGTAAAGGCGTGCGGCGTTAAGCCGGGCGGTTGCGATGCGCTCTTGGATGCGCTTTACGGACTCGCCGAGCCGGGCCCCGCGCTATTCCCTGACGACATAGTGACGGACTACCCGCGCAAGCTGGCCATTGCGGACGTTGTGCGCGAGAAGCTTATCCAGCATTTGCACGACGAGGTGCCGCATGAGGTCGGCGTGCTGGTGGAAGACATTGACGAGCGCAAGGGAAGCTGGAACGTTGCCGTGACGATCTACGTGAACAGGCCGTCGCAGAAGGGGATCGTGATAGGCCAGCGCGGCTGCAACCTTAGGGCCGTACGGATGAGCGCATGTCCGGAACTTTCCGACATGTTTGGCGTGAAAGTGAATGTCGAGCTTTGGGTCAAGGTTGAACCAAACTGGATGAAGAACAATCGCCTGTTGGCTGAGATGGGATACCTCGGGGCCGAACTATGACCATGCGCTTGGCCACATGGGCGCTAGTCGCCGCGCTGTCTTTCGCCGCTTGCGGCGAAACGGCGACGAATGCGCTTGTAGTGGCGCGGCGGGCGTTGGCGGACGGCCTCCTGTCGGTCGCGGAGACGAATGCGATAAAAGCGGCGTCGGACAAGAGATTGCGCACCACGGCGCGTCTGGTGCAGCTGGAGACTCTAGCTCGTGCCGGACGAGCTACGAATATCGTTGCCCTTGTCGAGAGCTGGCCGGAAGAAACGTCGGACGGCGTCCGCTACTGGCACGCATGGGCGCTCGTTGACGGACATGAGCTCGATAATGCCAGGACTCTGCTGGCTGAACCATTTTCCGATTCCGCCTACGCCTCGCTAGCGCTTCGCCTAGCGGCGCGGCTGGAAGTTGCGGCCGGAGACCGCGCCGCAGCCGAGGCGCGTTTCAAGCAGGCAGCTGCCGCATTCGGCACGAACAGCGTAGAGCGAACCGAGAACGCCGTCGAGTGGGCAAATGCCCTCGCGCAGTTCGGGGACATCGCCGGTGCGCGCAAGGTGCTTTCCGGCGAGAATGCGGTCGCCGCAACAGGAGCCGCAGGAGACATGGCGCGCTTGCTGGCGGCCGATCTGGCCGATCGCGTATCCGACACGAACGCTGCGCAGGTGTTGCGTCGTCAGCTGGTGGACGGCGGAGATCGCACGGACGAGCGCGCCTACGTGATGGCCGCGTGTGCGCTGGCGGGAGACCTCTGGGAAGCTGGAAACACGAACAAGTCTATTGCCGTGCTGTCAAACGCCTTTGTCCGCGCGACGCACCCCGATCTTGTGCGCCAGGCTGGATTCCGTCTCGGCTTCGCGCTCCTGCGCCGGCCGGCATCCCGCGCGGCGGGCGTGGCGCAGATATCGGAACTGTTGCGCCGATTCCCCGGCACGGAGGAGTCGCGAGCTGCGCATCTGCGCTTTGCCGATACGCTGCTGGCGGTAGGCGAGTCTGAAGCCGCTGAGCGCGAGTTCACAGCCTTGCTGCAAGCCTATCCTGAGCACGCACTAGACGTCCACGTGATGGTCGGCCGCGGCTGGGCCTTGTTGGAGTTGGGACGGCGGACCGAAGCCGTCGGTCTTTTTTCAAGGGCCGCGCAGGCCGCTACGAATGCCACCGACAAGGCTGTGTGCATCTTCAAGCAGGGCGATGCCCTGCTGGCGGACGGACGCTTCAAAGAGGCGGCGGACGCATATGCGCGAGTGTCGCCGGAAGGTGGCACGAACCTCTTTCTCCGTGCGCGTTTCCAAAAAGCCGATGCGCTTGCGAGAGCCGAGCAATCCGACGACGCGCAAAAAATATTCGCGGAGCTGAGCGACATGAAAGGGGACGCGGAGCTGGCGTTTGCCGCAGGCCTGCGAATGGCAGCCCTGGAGTCTGCCGCATGCCGTTTCGAGCGCGCGATCGAAATATACACGAAGTTGCTCAAAAGTGACGGCTCCATCACCGACACCCAGCGGGTCGACGTCCTGCATAGGCGCGGGAAGGCGCTCTACGGCGCATACAGGTTCGGTGAGGCAGAGGCCGATTTCGCGGCGGTTGCGAAACTGCAGCCGTCTCGTGCGGCGGAGATGGCATACCTTTCGGCTCTTTGCCTCTATGGGGCCGGTCGCGACGAGGATGCCGCAGCGGCCGCGAGGAAGCTGCTGGCTTCCGACAAGGTTGCCGTAAGCCTTCGAGCGGAGGTTGAGTTCTGGCTTGCGAAATACGAGTTTGCGCACCGCAACTATCCGGCGGCGCTGGCGGGATTCATGTCATGCGCGACTAACGCATCCCTTTCGGCAGGGAGCAGGATAGAGTCCTTGGGCAGAGCTGCTCGATGCTGCGCAGCGCAGTCCGACTACTCAGGCGTAGTGGAGTTCGCGACGCGTGCCACGACAAACGCGATCGCGGTGCGCGCCATCGCGAAGAAGACGCCGGAAACTGCGGCCGTGGCCGAGGCATTCGTGCTCCAGGGAGAGGCGCTGATGGAGTTGGCCAGGTTCAACGAGGCGGTGCTTGTGCTTTCGCGCGCCCAGCGCCTGGAGGCTCCGCTGAAGCTTTTGAGGCGTGCGGCAGTGTTGAAGGCAGACTGCCTTTTCGCCATGGGGGCAGACGACGACCGGCGCTATCTGCAGGCGCTAGACGCATACCGCGCACTGCTGCGCGACGAGTCTCTCACCCCGTCGCAACGGCTAGCCGTGGCTTTCAAGGTCGGGCGTACGCTGGAGAAGCTGCGACGCTTCGAGGAAGCTGCGGACCAGTACTACGCTCAGGTGGTAATGGCATACTACGACGGCGTGAACGCGAATACGTGGTTTGATGGCGACGCGTGCGCGTTCTTCACCAGGGCTGTATTCATTCTGGCAGACTACTACGAGGCACGCGGAGAAGTGCGTCCAGCCATCCGCGTGCTCGAGTATCTTGCTGGCGTGCCTGCGGCACGCGAGGCGCGCAAGCGTATTCAACGGCTGGAAGCGAAGAAGAAAGGCGGTGTGTGGTGAGCATATGGACTTTGGCAGGTGGCCCAGTGTTCGGGCTTCTGGTATTGCTTGGGTGCGTGGCCGTGTTCCTTTTCGCGAGCCGGCTTCTCAACCTGCGTCGAGCGCAGATTGACTACGTAGATTTCATCCGTGGCGTCGGCAACGTGCTGTCGCGCGGCAACGTCGACGAGGCCCTCGTCCTGTGCGACGACACGCCTGCGCCGGTAGCGCGCGTCGTGGCAGCGGCCATACGCCACCGCGAGAGTTCCGCGCGTGTATTGCGCGAGGCCGTGGACGCCACTGGCCGTGCCGAGGTGAGCCGCCTCGAGCGACGGCTTGCGTTGCTGGCCATCATAGCGCAGAGCGCACCGTTGCTGGGCCTGCTGGGAACCATCCTCGGCATGGCTCGCCTCGCGATCTCCTTCAACGGACACGTGCTTGTGACGCGTGCTGATCTGCTAGGCGGAGCGCTCCAGTGCCTGACGGCTGCAGCAGGCGGACTGGTCGTCGCCGTCTCCGTGCAGGTCATGTACGGCATGCTGCACGTGCGGCTGGAGCGTGTTGTGGCGGACATGGAGGCGGCAGCCAGCGACATTCTTGCGATGTTGGCTCCGCGCAGGGAGACCGTAGCGTGAGCGCACAGAGCAACTGGGGATGGCGGCCTCGCCAGGCCGATGGCATCTGGCGACATGGATGTGCCTGGACGAAACCGCTGTTTGCGGCGGTACCTTGGATCACTCTCACGCTCCTTCTGGCGCTCTTCGCTTTCATAGGCGATCGTCTTCCACAGGTGCCTGGAATCCTGTGCGACCTGCCGCAGCCTGTGGCTGGGCAGGCACAGGCGACAGGACTCGCCGCGCTTGTACTCCCGGGCGCAAGCGCCGGCGAAGAGACGCTGGTGTTCTTCGATGACGCGCGCTACTCGCTTTCTGACGAATCGTCCGTCTCGACCCTGAAGGAACGTCTTGGCGCACGTTCTCTGGCTGAGCCATCGAACACCTTCCTGCTGCTGGCTGACAGACGCGTTTCCGCAGGTGACATCATAAGGTTGGTCGGCATTGCGCGCGAGAGCGGTCTTTCGCGCGTCCAGATCGCGGAGAGGCGCGAATGAGGCGATTCCTCCATGCGTGGTGGCCAGTCGCTGCAGTCGTGCTGTTCACGACTGTCCTTGTACTGCAGATTCCGCGCAAGGCGCTCTTCTTCAAGCCGGTCAACTTCGAGTCTACGGACCCATTTGTTTCCTTCGTGTCTTTCGGCGACGAGGAGTATGCCCAGCTTGTCCGCAGCATCAGGATGTCCTGGCAGATGCGCCCGATTCACGGCGACACCGCCGACAGCAGCGCTGACACTCTAGATTTCACGGAGTCTTTGCCTCCGCCGGAATACCTGCCGTTGCGCAACTTGTCCGAGGCCACCTCGCCGCCAGCTTTCAAGGTGCGGCCTTTCTCGCTCATGCCATCCTCGCTCGGCATTCAGGTTCCCCCTGCGTCTCCTTCCGCTGCTGCCTCGGAGCGAGATCCGGACCTTCTGGCAATACCAGGCGACCTGGCGTGCGAACGCCCGTTCGGCGACTTTAAACTGAAAACCCCATGGAGCATCAAATGACAGAACAGGAAATCCTCGATATCTTCTCACAGACCGGAGCCTTGCTGCAGGGCCACTTCGAGCTGCGCTCGAAGCTCCACTCCGACCGCTACTTCCAGTGCGCGAACGTCCTGCGTTACCCGCGCATCGCCGCCCGCCTCTGCGACGAGCTGGTCGCCAAGCTGAAGGCCTCGGCCGACATCGGCGCCATCGACGGCGTGATCTCGCCCGCCGTGGGCGGCATCCTCGTGGGACACGAGGTCGCCCGCGCGCTCGACACGAAGTGCGTCTTCGCCGAGAAGGTGCAGGCGGGCGACGAGGTGGACGCTACCGGCAAACCCGTGACCAAGCTTGCAATGCGCCGCTTCTCGCTGAAGCCAGGCGAGCGCTATGTGGTGGCCGAGGACGTTGTCACGAAGGGCGGACGCGTCCAGGAGACGATTGACCTCGTAAAGGCCGCTGGCGCCGAGGTGGCAGCCGTCGTGCTTCTAGTGGACCGCTCGAAGGGCGCAGTGAAGTTTGGCGACATCCCGATGGTTTCCCTGGTGCAGATACAGCCCACCACGTGGGAACCAGCCGCCTGCCCGCTCTGCGCCGCAGGCGGACATCCTGTCCATCCCGGTTCGTGAACCGTCAGAAACTGACACGTTTCTCGCTGGTCATGCCGCTTGCGCGATCGCGGCAGACGACACGGTACGCGCCAGGCGCATCGTTGAGGTTCGTGCGCACCGCGAGCTTGCACACGCCGTCCCTCGCGCATACGTAGCCCGCGCCGTCCAGTTCGCGGCCCGCCGCGTCATATACGCGAATCTCTACCGGCAGCAACGCCGGTATCGGTTCGCCAGCCGCGTCGCGCACCGTCATCGTGATGTCGATCGCGTCCTTTGCCGCTGCGATCTGGGCATCCACTGCGGCGATCGTGCGCGGCAGGAAGAGGAACAACCGTCCGTCGTTCGTATCGTATGAGACCGGCACCGCGACACGTCCGTCCGTACGCCGCTCGAACTTCACTTCGCCGCCGCGCGAGAGCTCGTACACGGCGCCAATCTTTCCTTCGGTATCGGCGAGAGTCACCTCGCCCGCGAACGGCAGGCCTTTCTCCATCGTAAGACCCCACTGCCCCACGTAGTCGCCGAACGTGCGTTTGTCGTTGATCGCGAACACGTATGGCGTTCTGCGCCACGCGCGCGAATACGTCACGATGTCCGGACTGGAGCTGTCGGCCTTCGGCGCGTAGCCGCATCTTTCGGCAAGCGCCGCACGCAGCTTCTCCGCTTCCGCGAGCATCCATGCCTTCTGCTCCTCCGTGAAGCGGCGCGCCGCAGTGTTGACCATCGTCTTCGTGGCGGCGTTAACGTCTTCAGCATGGTCGGATTTTGGCGGCGTCTTGTACGCCATAACCGGCACCACGACGTCCGCCTTGAGCACGGGCAACAGTTTCTCGTCCGCAACGAGGATGCCGCCCGACTTCTGGAACGCCTTGATCTTCTCCACCACGGGCGCGGAGAGGAATGGGCACTGCGGCGCGTATAGGATCTTCGTGCGTCCGAACCCGTCGCGCATGATCGTCTCCTCGTACACGATGCGCGGGTCGAGTCGTGCGCGCTGACAGAAGGTGATCGCGGGCGATAGCCAGCCCCACGAGGCCGGACCGCCCATCGCCGCCGTGGCGAAGCTCTCGAGCACGGCCACGTCGGGTTCTTCGCGTCCAAGGTTCTTCAGCGTGGGACCGAGCGGCGCGACGAGCCCGTTCAGCAGCTGGCGCAGGCGTTCGGCCGATTCGGGCGAGGTGTAGGTGTAGCCGGTCTCGCTGCCCGTCTCGGCGATCGTGCCCCATCCGTGGAACATGATGCCTTTCACGGGCTTCGCGATCATCGACCACACCGCCTCCTGCAGCGCGTCCGCGGGGATGGTCGGGAAACCGGCGCGCGGACGCTTCTGCACCCATGCTGGTAGCGGCGACACGACCACGTTCGACGGCGCGATACGGGCGCGGTAGCAGATGAGCTGCGTCATGATCATCGGGTGCTGGCCGGGACGCCCCGCAGCCATAGCGAGGATCTCCTCCGCCGGCCCCGCCACGTTCATCGGCTCGGGCTGCGCGTACACCCACTGGTTGAGCGCGTCCACGTCGCCGCCGGAGCCCCACCTGGGCGGACACCGCACCGCGGGATCCCAGAAGCTGAAGAAGGGACGTCTCCGCTGCGCGTCGCTTCCGTCTCCGTAGCGGCCGGCCGTCTTGCGGTATTCGTCCGCAATCGCCCCCGTGTATCCTGGCCAGCCGTCGCCGCCGCCCCAGAACCAGCTGTAGTAGGCGTAGATTGGGTCGTCCGTCGGCACCACGCCGTCGGGGAAGCGCGCCTCGGCGGATTTGAGGTCGAACGTCTTGCGCTTCACCTCTGGTGGCACCTCGCGTCCCGTCTCTGCCTTGTAGCGCAGGTGCTCCATGCGGAACGAGGGGGACGTATGGTCGCGCAGCTCGGAGCAGGGGAGCACGCCGGCGAACGCGGGATGGTCGCCGACGCATGCCGTCTCGGCGGCGACGATCCGCCGCGCATAGTCCACGAGTTCGGGGTTCGACACCTCCGCCTGCTTCTGCTCGCGTGCATTCGCGGGAGCCGTCCCGTCGCGCTTGCAGCGGTAGAACTTTTCCACATCGCCATCCGGGTAGCGGACGCCCTGCGAATGCATCGTGCGCATGCCGGCCGCGAGCGCGCGGTCGTACATGTCCGTCATCTGGCGTGCCTGCTCGCGCGAACATTCTGGCGACGAGAGTCCGCCGTAACGCAGCACGTGCGTGAAGCCAAAGTCGCGCACCACCTCGTCCGTGCCGCTCGACCCCCACATCACCGCGGGCATCCGGTCGGGGAAGACGGGGCCGATCGCGACATCGAACGCGTTCGTGGCGGCGACGGCCGTTCCGTTCGGCGCACAGCCCGTGAAGCGTACCGCGACGGAATAGGATCCCGTGCGCAGGTGCGTTTCAAGCGGCAGGTCCAGCGGCGTCCATGCGTTGCCGGGAAGCGCGCCCAGCTTGCGTTCGGCGCGCGCCCAGACGCGTCCGTCGACCGGATCGCGCTGCTCCAGGATGGCGGACACGTCGCGCAGGCCTTCCGGTGCGCGGACGAACGCCGCCACACGGAAAGTGGCGTTCGCCTCGCCGCGCTCGAACGAGCGCCGTCCGTCGGGGCGCATCGCGAGGGCCGGGCATTCGAGCGGCGTGATGGCGATGCGACGGATGTATCCGTTGAACGGCCAATAAAGGCTGCAGATGCGGTCGCCGACGATCGGCCTGTACTTCGGATCGGGGACAATCGGTCCGGCCTTAGCGAGGTAGCTCTCCTGCTTCTGTCCGTCGAGGTCCCAGCGAACGGTGCCGAGAGCGTCGTACTCGAGCTTCAGGCGCACGGGCACGCCTGCCTTCGGCATGAAGGACGGACCTGTGGCGCGGCACGTCATGTCGCCGAGACCCGCGTAGAGCAAGGCTGTCCACCTTTCGCCTGACTGGTGGAACATCACCTGCAGCCCCTTGTCGCGGCACTTCGGCTTGTAGTTGACGGCCATCGTGTCGAAGACGTGCAGCGACCGCGAGCCTGCGGCCGTCGCGCGGTCGGCCTCGTTCGTCCACGCTACGAACGGCACAAACTCGGCCTCGAAAGTGAAAGCCTCAGGCAGTTCGAATTTGGGTAATTCGACGCCCGCACCGTCCTTGCCCGTCACGTTCTTCGTGATCTGCGAGGGCGAGAGCCCGTCGGGGCCGAGGACGGCGCACGCTCGCAAACGCCCGCCTTCCGGCAGACCCTTCGTGAAGTCCCATTCAATCGCGCCTGCCGCGAGCGCGAGCGCGACGGCGAATACGGTCAGTTCATTTTTCATGGCGGAAAAAGTATACCATAAATCTCCTATTTCCTTCTTGCGATTCACGCTTTACGGCAGGACCTCTGCTTGGTATACTGCACGCATGAAACGAACAATTCTTGTCATGGCTGTGGCCTCGTGTGCCGTTCAGATCGCAAGCGCGCTTCCGGCGAATGCCGTGAAGGACGCTCTTGAAACCCCTGAGCTTAGGAGGACTCGCATCCAGGGGCCGATCGGAGCGAAGTTCGACACGTTCATGCATGAGCGCTGCCTCTCCGACTTCGCCCGCAACGTGGTGGTGCGCGAGGCGCGGGAGGCGTTCGCGCATCCCGATGACGACATCTTCAACGCGCCTGTGGGCATGTGGAAGGGCGAGTTCTGGGGCAAGCTGATGATCTCGTCAGCCCGTGTGGCGGAGTACCAGGACGACCCGGAGTTCCGGTCCTTCCTGCGCGAAGAGGCGCACCGCCTGATGCGCTTCCAGCGGCCCGACGGCTATCTCGGCACCTATGTCAATCCGGAGTTCGTGATTCCCGGCGATCCTGAGGCGGCGCGAAAGACGATGGGCTGGGCGTGCGACTGGTGCTGGAACCTCTGGTGCCGCAAATACACGATGTGGGCGCTGCTGATGATCTACAAGACGACTGGCGACCGCGAGATACTCGCCGCCGCCGACCGCGCCATGACGCAGCAGATCGAGATGCTCCGCAAGATGGGCGTGAAGCTGTGCGACACAGGCACGGCCGCGATGGTTGGCATGCCGAGCTGCTCGGTCCTCAAGCCGCTCGTAATGCTCTACCGCGAGACTGGCAAGCAGCTCTACCTGGACTACGCGCGGGAGATCGTCTCGTACTGGGACCGCCCCGGCAACCCAGCCCCCAACTTCTTCCAGAACGCAGCCAAGGGACGTCCGCTCAACGAGTGGTATCCCGACCGCACCGGCCGCTGGGGCAAGGCGTACGAGATGATGAGCTGCCTTGACGGCGTGCTGGAGTTCTACCGCCTTACGGGCGAGGCACGCTGCCTTGAGATGGTGAAGCAGATGCAGGACATCCTGTGGGCGACCGAGCGCAACCTCGTGGAGAGCGTGGGCTACAACGACCAGTTCGTGGGCGCGACGCGCCACCTGAACGGCACCTCCGAGCCGTGCGACGCGATCCATTGGATCCGCCTCAACCTCGATCTCTACCTCATCACGGGCGACAGGAAGTACGTTGACGCCATCGAGATGACCTATTGCAACGCGTTCATCGCGGGCGTGTTCCGCGACGGAAAGTGGGGCGCGCGCGAGGTGCGTTCGCACGGACGGCACATCGCACGCTTCGGGCAGAGCGGCATGCGCCACCAGCACTGCTGTGTGAACAACATGCCGCGCACGTTCATGGACATAGCGCAGCTGGGCGCGACGCGCGAGGCCGAAGGCGGGGCGCTGCGCGTCAACCTCTACTCGCCGTTCACGACGAGCTTCGACGACGTGTCCGTCACGCTCACTGGCGATTTCCCGGTTGCGGACAAGGTGACGGCGATGGTGGAGGCGAAGGCGCCCCAGACAGTGAAGTTCCGCGTACCGACCTGGTCGAAACGCACGGTCTTCCGTCGTCTGCCGGACGGCAAGGAGACAATCGCCAGTTCGACGGACGGTTGGCATGTCGTGCAGGTGCCCGCTGGCGTGACGGCGATTCGGGTTGCTTTCGACATGACGCCGCGGCTGGAGGATTCGGACCGTCTCCCATCTGACGATAAGCGCGACTACCGCTTTGGTCGCTGGAGGGTTGGACGCGATTCGGACGCGCTCTTCCGCACGACGCCTGCCGCGCGGCTTTTCCGCGGTCCGCTCCTGCTCGCGAAGGCTAAGGTCGTAGGTGACGACGAAGCCGACATCCTGCGCACGGATCTCAACAAGGGCGGCTGGAAGGTTACGCTCAAGCCGTTTGGCAACGACTTCGTGATGGGCGCGTGGGAGGCCACATTCACGCGCGGCACCGAGGTCTACCGCACGAAGGTATGCGACTTCCCGTCCGCCGGCGACAGCCTGCTGCCAGACGGCGCGAACGCCTTTTCAATCTTTTTCTGAAGGGAAGGAGACATTCATGGATCGCTGGAGACTTGTTTTTTCGCTGCTGACAGTGGCCTTGGCAGTGCGGGCGGGGGCGTACACCGACGCTCGCGTCGACGAGATCGCCGGCTGGCTGCCGGAACGTCCGGCGGCGTGCGGCGCGCGCATCGGCGACCGTGCGGCATGGAACCGCCTCGCGGCGTTGCCGTCCGCGGCCGCGCGCATCCGCGCCGCCGAGAAGATGCTGGGCGACCAGATCCCCGAGCTGACCGACGACATGTACATGGAGTTCTCACGTTCCGGTAACCGGTCGCGCTACCGCCAGAAGTACGACAGGATCTACTTCGGGCTAGCCGACCTGACGCTGGGCGAGTGCCTCGAGAACAAGGGGCGCTTCCTGCCCGCGATCGTCGCCCACATCGAGGCAATCTGCTCCCTGCGCAGCTGGACGTACCCTGCGCACGACCAGAAGCTTCTGAGTTTCAACGGCTCGCCGCACATCGACGTGGGCAGCGCGCGCCTCACGGCGTATCTCGCCCTGGCCTACGACTGGCTGCGCGACGTGCTGCCGCCGGAGGTCCGCGCCCGGCTCCTCGCCGAATGCGACCGCCGGTCCTTCCAGCCCTACCTCGCGACCTGCCGCAACTTCTCCCCGAAGGATTCCGTCATGGCGCGCCGGAACTGGTGGTTCCACGGCGAGAACAACTGGAATTCGGCCTGCAACTCCGGCATCGTGCGCGCGGCGCTCGCGATGGTGGAGGACCGGCGTGTGCGCGCCGAGTTCATCGCCGCCGCCGAGGAGGCCGTGCCGTACGCCATGCGCGGCTACCTCTCCGATGGCTACTGCACGGAGGGCATGGGCTACTGGGGCTACGGCTACGGCAACCTCCTGATGCTCGGGCTCACCGTGCGTGCGGCCACGGGCGGGAAGGTGGACCTCTTCACCGACCCCAAGCACCGCGCCGTGATGATGTTCCCGTACGGCAACAGGCTGATGGGATGGCAGTCGCCGCACTTCGCGGACTACGCCGCGAACCCAAGCATCCCATTGCTCGCGCTCGAGCGCCAGGTGTTCCCCGACATCACCTCGCGCCGCGCGTCCGAACTGGACCTCCTCGCGGGCGACGAGGGCTGGTCGCATAGCGACCTGACGTTCATCGCCCTGCGCGCGTTCGGGCAGGAGCCGCCTCCCGACGGCACGGACGGCTTCGACGCGCTGCCGCCGCGCACCTGGTACCCGGAAGGGCAGGTGCTGATCGCGCGCGGCGAGCGGCCGGAACGGACGATGCGCCTGAGCATCGCCATCAAGGGCGGACACAACGGCGAGCTCCACAACCACAACGACGTCGGCTCCTACGTGATCATGCTCGACGGCGACGAGATGTGCGGCGACCCCGGCCCCGAGGTCTACCGCGCCCAGACCTTCTCCAAGGACCGCTACCTCTCGAAGGTCCTCAACTCCTACGGACACCCCGTACCGGTCGTCGGGGGACAGCTCCAGGAAACCGGGCGCGCCGCCGCCGCGAAGATCGTCCGCACGTCGTTCACGGACGCGCGAGACGAGATCGTCATCGACCTCACAGGCGCCTACTCCGTGCCGACGCTCGCGTCGCTCGTGCGCACCCTGACGTTCGACCGCACGACCGCGACGGTCACGGTGTCTGACACCCTCTCGTGCACCGAACCGACGGCGTTCGAGGTCCCGGTGATCACCTACCGCGACTACACGAAGGACGAAAAGGGATTGCAGTTCGCGTTCCGCAAGAAGAAAGGGCTGCGCACGCTGGGGATGACCGTCGAGGCGTCGGGGCCCGTGGCGTTCCGCCACGAGGTGATCGAGAACAAGCCACGACCCGACGTCAC
>Ga0310696_10005218_pt1 | contig 15709 bp, 13 predicted proteins | sample AusTroGonzalo_MG_4_FD_203885 | JGI IMG/M metagenome (GOLD analysis project Ga0310696, IMG submission 203885) | Bovine rumen microbial communities from tropical cattle in Woodstock, Queensland, Australia - Gonzalo_02 (v2) (version 2) | ecosystem: Host-associated > Mammals > Digestive system >...
TTTAATACATTTTTTGGAAAAATATGGCAACACTTAAAATCATATCGAATAAAGATTGCAAACTATATATCGATCAGGAATTTGTATGTGATATGTCTGCAAATAAGTTGGTCAAACATGCAATAGATACTGGGATTTATCTAATTGATGTAATAGCCAATGATGAATCGCTATTGACCAATAGCGAATCTTTTGATTTGGAAATTGTTGAATCCGAGCAACAGATATTAAAGAGAATAACATTTGCTTCTGCTAAAGAACCAGTTGTAAGCAAAGAAAAAGAAAACGAAGAAGATTTCTCAAACAATCCAAATCTGATTTTTTATAATGGTTTTGCTCGTGTCTCAAAAAACAACAAATATGGTTTTATTGACAGATCATATAAATGGGTTATAGATCCACAATTTGACGAAGCAGAAACATTACGTAACGGTTATTCGTTAGTATGCAAGAGCTTTGATGGAAAAATGAAATTGACATTACTGGATTCCCAATGCAAACTAACATTGGGAATGTGGTTTGATGAAATCTTATATAAATCTATTGAAACGTTTGTTGTTCGCCGTCAAGATGAATTGTTTAGAGTGGATATTCAAAAGATGATCTATACTGACGTATGGCATTTAGAGGGTCAAGTCTTCAATAATAAGCCTATTCCTGTCTCTATCACTGATGGCGTAAGTAAACGATATGGATATATAAACAACGAAGGTAGTACCGTTTTACCATTTATATATGATTATGTTTCTGATTTTAGTGATAGCGGATGGGCAGAAGTTGAAAGATATGGTATCCGAAGATTTATTAATTTGGATGGGGATATAAATGTTTTAAATACTTTAGAAGATATTGAAGTAAATACTAAACAGTTTTATATATTAAAGTTAAGAAAAAATTATGATTGGGAAGAGCCTTATGAGTGGTGTGGTTCATTGGAATACCCTGATAAAGAAGACTTGTTTCTTGGTGGCGTATATCGTTTCCCGATTAGAAAGAATGGGAAATGGGGATATGCGTGTCTTAAAGAAGAGCGATATAATGGTCCCAATACAATAAAAATGATGATAGATTGCAATTACGAACAGTTTTTGTCAGGCTCAAAATTTGGATATGTAATTGCCAAGAAAGGAGAATATTTAGAAATTGTTAATCTTATTGGCGCAAAATATGCAAGAGGAGAAAAGGAAGGGCAATATGTTTATGGCGCAATGGGAGAAATTCTTTTCAAAATGAAATGCCAAGAAATGTATCCTATAAATGAATATTCATATGAATGGGTTGATTATGGAGGAACAGGATTGTATGAACACAAATCAACGTTTAGCAGTGTCGTTGTTAAAATAAACGGTAAGTTTGGCCTTGTCAATCGTCAAGGACATTTTATTATAGAGGCCAAATATGATGACATTTATTATCAAAAACAGGATGAAAAGCCTCACAGAATGTTTGATAATAAAGTTATTATTATTGAAAAGAATAATTTAAAAGGACTTTGCTGTTCAGATGGAAATATACTAATTGATACCAAGTATAGCGAAATATATGCAACAGGTGATATGTGGTGTGTGAAAACCGGGATTGATTATCAACTATTCGATATCCATCAAAGAACTCTTTTATCCCCCCATTTTGATGTCGTAAATAAGTATGAAGATATAAAATATATAGAGACAAATGTAGTTCGTGAGCATTTTATTTGCTATCTTATTACAAAGGAGAATAAGATGGGCTGTATTAATGCGGACGGGGCTTTGGTTGTTGAATGCAAATATGATAAAATAGAGATATTAAAACACATAGATTTATCGTGTACTAAGCTAAAAATACGTAAAGATAATCATGTTGGGTTATTGACTAATGATGGTTCTGTTATAATTCCATGTCGTTATGAAGAAATTATTCCCGTGGACGGAGTTTACCTAAATAATCCCATCTATTATATGGTTAGAAACAATGAAAAGTATTCTATATGGTCGACAGAAGGCCAACAATTATCAGACTATTTGTATGAAAAATGCTCATATATTACTGATGATTATGATGAAAACTACAATTCGTGGAATGTCTTAATGGTAAAAAAAGATGGTAAATACGCACTAATAAAAGACGATTTCACAAAATTGACTGATTATGTTTTTGAAGAATACAAGGATTATTGGATAAATTCATTCGGTACTATTGTTTTCGCAAAAGTTAACCAATTAATGGGTATTATTGATATAAAGGGAAATATACTTGTAGATTTTGAATATGATGATATGCATTTCCTTACTGAAGGTAATCCTGAGATAAAAGTAAAGAAAAATAATAAAGTTGGAGTTATTTCATTGAAAGATTATAATGACATCGAATGCATATATGATGATATAGAACGTCTTAGCGGGAATTATCGCATTGCATATATTGCATACATAAATAGCACAAAACTATTGCTTGATAATAAAGGTAACATTATTATTCCTAATTATATATATGATGAAGCTGTAGTTTTTTATGACGATGATATTGTTGTAGGCACATCAGTAAAAAGCAAAGACTCTTGGGGATTCGTAAATACGAGAGGTGAGATTCTGGTCCATTGCATATATGAGAAAGTAGAACCATGTGTAGTCAACGGAGAAATGGTAGCCTATATAATAACAAAAGGTGGAAAAGTTGGCGCTATTTCTCTTATGTCTGAGACACTTATTGATTGTGTTTATGATAATATCGATTTTGAGAAAACAGATAAGAATTATTTCTTTTGCTATAACACTGGTGATTCATGGAGCGGTAATCCTCGAAAGGCAATGATATTCGGCTCTTCGCAGGTGATTCAGTTAGAAAGCGTACGACCATATGATTGCGTAAAAGAATTAGAGGAATTGGGCTATTAGTTGCAAATATGAGCACTTTGTATCACATTTTTAAATCTTCTTCAACGACAGCAAATTAACCGAAATAATATTTGGGGCAGTATGATTTATTGTAATAATGAATTAAAAGCAGATGGATTTGACCATATAATTGCTATGCAACGTTATCTCTATAAATACATTAACCATAAGAAAGAATTTCATAGATTAAAAGCACATGAGAAAGATTATGCATTTGGTTGGATGAATGCGACATACGATGATAAAGGTAAAAAAGCTTTTAATTTGTATAAAGATGTGGAAGCTTATGAATATGTTTTTTTCAACATTATATTAACCTATGGAGAAGACATTGCCTCCTTTGAAGGTGAGTTCTTTGGGCCGAGTGGGAAAATACCACATTCCCAAGTCCTTAAAGATAAGTCCTTTTTTGAGATGTTCCTCCAAATATGGAAATCAAACCTAAGATTACACAAAGGGCCATATCTTAGCATTATCGCTCCAATGTTTCAACAGAAATTGAAGGAACTAAAAACTATATGTAAATCGGAGCAAGAATTGTTGTCTCGTGAGTTATACTGCTATGGAGTGTTCTTTTATATCTATTATAAAGCCAAGTTATATTTTGAAGAGAAAGAGAGCAAATCGATAATATTCAATATTAAAGGGTATTCATTTGTTGCCAACATTTATACTTATTGTCATATTTTCAACAGACATTATGTCCCTAGTTTAAATAGAGGATTAAACAGTACAATGAATGATAATCTTCCGATGATAGATGTTAATTCTTTGCTTGAGAGTATACAAGATTTAATTGTGAAATATTTCTCTGTGTGCAGTTCTCTACAATCATCAACAGAATATCTTCTATTTAAGTTGAATGGGGATAAGTATATTCTATGGATAAAGTATAAGCAACTGGATGAATTATCAAAATCTAAAGGATTTGAAATTCGTTCTTTTTATAAGTGTGAAGATACTAAAGACTTGTCTTTGTATGATAATACTATTGATATTGCTATAGAAAAAGGGATTGTGTGTTCGATTCCTAAGTAAACTCTGTTATAAGTATTGGGATTGAAACAAAATATGTAATTTTGCAAACAAATATGGCAAAAAAGGAAAATAACGAATTGGAGAAAAGAAATCAGGCATTCCTGATTTACCAAGATGAAAACGGAATAGCCCGAGTTAATGTACGATTCGAGGGTGAGGATGTATGGCTCAATGTGGAGCAGATGAGAGAACTGTTTGATGCCTCGCAACAGGATGTGAGCTACCACATCAATCAGATATATGATGAGGGTGAACAGGATCCAAATCGAACTCACAAAAAATTTTTGTTAGTTCGCCAAGAAGGCAATAGAAGTGTTCGAAGAAACATGAGCCATTACAACCTGGATATGATTATCGCTGTGGGCTTCCGTGTAAAGTCACAGGTGGCTACTCGTTTCCGTCAGTGGGCCACGATTCATTTGCGTGAGTTTATTCAGAAGGGCTTTACGCTGGACGACGATAGGCTGAAAGGTAAAGGAAGCAGGTATTTCCGTGAGTTGTTACAAAGAATCCGTGATATTCGTAGCAGTGAGCGCAACTTGTATCAGCAGGTGACTGACATCTTTGCTACCAGTATAGACTACGACCCACAGGACAACTTGACTCGCATGTTCTTTGCCACAGTGCAGAACAAATTGCACTATGCTGCCCATCAGCATACGGCAGCGGAGGTGATTTATGAGCGAGTGGATGCAGAGAAGCCGATGGTGGGCATGACCAACTTTAAAGGCGGTTATATCACTAAGGAGGATGTGCAGATAGCAAAGAACTACCTGACGGAGCAAGAGTTGACATATTTGAATCTGCTAGTTTCGCAATACCTCGATTTTGCAGAAATACAGGCTTTGCAGCAGATTCCCATGAAGATGGTGGAATGGATCAAGAAACTGGATGACTTGATGACCTTGTCAGGTAGACAGTTGCTTGTGGGTAAAGGAACTATCTCACATGAGGAAGCCAAGAAGAAGGCTATAGCTGAATTTGAGAAGTATCGTAAGATGGAGATGCTACAATATGAAAGCGATTATGACCGTGCTATCAAGGAACTGATACAGAAAGAAAATAGTCTGCCAGCCAAAGGTAAATCTGACAATGAAAACTAATAAAGACAAGACAAAACCGCATTATTTTCCATTGAAGGACGTAGCCTAATACGCACTTTTCTGGCAGGTGCCACAAAAGATGCTGCTGTATATGAAATGAGTATTGAGCAAGCTCAGAACAAAAAGTTGAGTATGGATTTGGTTAATTGAAATAGAATGGTTACCTTTGCACCCGATGATGAGTCATAAAACGGCTGGTGGAACATCATCGGGTGTTCTTTGATGCATTTCATAGCAGAATGTGGAATTGAGTACGGTTGCCAATTCGTAACCCAGTTTTTCCTCAATCTCCCAGACTGCCTTTATACAAAGAAAAGCTGAGAAATCTTACAAAGTTACGAAAAAAGTCTGTACCTTTGCAATAAATAAGAAAATAATAACAGATTTTATGATTGAAAATACTTCAACAGTTGGTTTTACATATGATTCCCTTGGGGCATTAAAAGCTGGCTACAAGCTCTATATGGATAATTTCATGAAACTACTTAAGCGTTCATGGATTACCGCTCTTATATACGCAATTGCCGTAGGTGCCTACACAACAGCTTATGTAAACAATATGGGTTTTATTGCGACATGCTTTTTATCACTACCATACTTCATCATGGTAATTGCCATGATGTCGCAAGGCTATTCTATCCTTAAAGAACATCAGGAAACAGGAAGCATCCAATCCTGCAAGAGGTGGTTTGGCGGATTCGAATTCAGAGTATTCATAAGACTGCTCATTTTACTTTTGACGGTGATTCCAATCATCTTGGCATCTGCTCTTATCATAATTGCAATGACGTGGCTCACAATGCCACTTGGAAAAATGCTGGGTATTTTCACCTGCCTTACAACAGCAATCATCATTTCGCTTTTCATGTTACCATTATGTTATGGAGAATACAAATATGTGCTCAACAAGGAAACAAAAATATCCGCTGTTTTTGGAAAATACTACAAAAAAGGTATCAGCCATTTCCCCGCAATATTCGGAACTTTATTTTTGAGTAGCATCTGCATAGTCATAATAACCTCATTCCTGCAACTACCGCAAATCATACTGATGATATCAAATACTTTGGCTCTGCAGAATATGATGATGGGGGATATTGTCATATTGCCAGACTACATGGTTTGGTTGGAACCATTAGTATTCTCAATATCAGGTTTCATTCAAGGGTATCTGCATCTCTTCATGCTATATCCACTTTATTATGTATACATCAGCATTAATAACAAATAAAAACAGACTTAACAATGAAAAGAATTCTATTCATCGATCGTGACGGAACAATAGTAGAGGAGCCAAAAGACGAGCAAGTTGACAAGCTTGAGAAAATAAAATTTAAACCAGGGGTTTTCAAATGGTTAGGATTTCTCAGAGAGAAGACCGACTTTAAGTTTATTATGGTTAGTAACCAAGATGGACTTGGAACCACATCTTTTCCAGAAGAAACATTCTGGCCTGCTCACAACTTCATCCTCGATGCCCTAAAAGGAGAAGGTGTCACATTTGACGAGATACTCATTGACCCACACTTTCCCGAAGACAACGCTCCAACTAGGAAACCGGAAATCGGGCTCGTAAAGAAATACATAGAATCTGGAGAGTATGACATTGCCAACAGTTATGTGATAGGCGACAGAGAAACAGATGCCCAATTTGCCCGAAACATAGGTTGTAAATCTCTGATTCTCGGAGAGAATATGAATTGGAAGCAAGTAGCAGAAAATATCTTTGACGGAGAACGCATTACAAGTATCAAACGCACGACGAAAGAAACAGATATCGATGTATGCATTGCACTAGACGGAACAGGCAAATGTGAAATAAGCACTGGGCTGGGATTCTTTGACCACATGCTGGAACAAATTGGAAAACACGGTATGATGGACTTACGTATTCTATGCAAAGGAGATCTAAACGTGGATGAGCACCACACCATCGAGGATACAGCCCTTGCACTTGGACAGTGTATTCACGAAGCCCTTGGTTCAAAAAGAGGCATAGAGCGATATGGTTTTGCCCTACCTATGGACGACTGCAATGCACAAGTATGCCTTGACTTTGGGGGACGTCCTTGGCTAGTTTGGGAAGCGGAATTCAAGCGCGAAAAGATCGGTGATGTCCCCACCGAGATGTTCTTCCATTTCTTCAAAAGCCTATCGGATGCTGCTCATATGAATCTGTTTATTCATGCAGAAGGAAACAATGAACACCACAAAATTGAAGGTATTTTCAAAGCACTTGCAAGAGCTTTACGTCAGGCTGTAAGACGAGACGTGTTCAATTATCAACTTCCATCAACAAAAGGCATGCTATAATAATTAGAAATGTGTTAATTTTTAGATAAAAACTTGGAGGTTTCAAATATAATTTGTATCTTTGGCCTGAAAATCAAAAAATAACAAGCTATGGCAAACAAAAAATCTTTGAAGCACGCAATCAATATCATCTGTGAGGAACTCTTTGCAGAGGCAGTGGCAGCATCTCTCTATGGAAACGAAGTAAATAATGACAATGCAGAAGGTCTTCTGTATGCAATCATCAAAATGCAGAGCGACTTTGTCAGTCGTGTTTCCCATCCAGAGCCAGGATTAACGCCCAAACTGTATTATAAAAAACTAAAAGAGGACTTTACTTCGCAAGCAAGCGAAATTATTGACCAGATCAATAATCTTTAAAAAAGGAAGGAATAAAATATTCAATGTGGAAAAAATTCTGTAACTGGTTACTATGCCAAAAACTAGGATGGACAATAGAAGTAACCGAAAAGCATCCCGAGAAGTTTATCATTTGCCTAGCTCCACACACTAGCAACTGGGACTTCTTCTACGGGCAGTTATATAATGGGGCTATAGGGTTGAACAGTAACTTTATGATGAAGAAGGAATGGTTCTTTTGGCCTTTAGGTCTATTATTCAAAAAAATAGGAGGTATTCCAGTACACAGACAGAAACACACCAGTATGACAGATTCTATTGCCGAGTCTGCCAAGGCTGCTAATAGATTCATACTTTGCATCACTCCAGAGGGCACACGAGCTCGTGTTGAAGACTGGAAGAAAGGTTTTTATTTCATTGCCCTTAAAGCAGGCATTCCAATTCTCCTCTACGGATTGGATTATGAAAAGAAACTCATCAAGTGCACAAAAACAATCATTCCATCAGGAGACCTTGAGAATGACATGAGAGAAATTAAGCTTTATTTCAAAGATTTCAAAGGGAAAAACCCTGAAAACTTTACTATCGGCAATGTATAAACAAGTTCTTTCTGTTTTTCTCTACATCATAATATCATTACCCATAAATGCTCAGACGTCATGGGGGAAAACTCATCACGAAGGTGAGCCGTGGGTAAAAAACATATCAAGACCTCACATTGCAGAAAAAGGACTAGAAGGACACCATCTTTCTGTTTGGGCTAGTCACGGTCGTTATTATGACAAAAACGAGCATAAATGGAGATGGCAACGCCCTGCACTATTCTGCACAAACGAAGATTTGTTCACCCAGACCATCGTCGTCCCCTACCTCATCCCCATGCTCGAGAATGCAGGAGCAGTGGTTTTTACGCCTCGTGAACGAGACTGGCAACGACACGAAGTAATTGTTGACAATGACGATCACAACTCCATTATCACTTACCGCGAGATTAATCATAAAGAAATATGGACTGAAGCGCCTAATTGTGGTTTTGCTCAACATACAGGAACATACTGCGATGGCGAGAACCCATTCACTGCAGGTACCGCTCGAATGATAAAAACGACCCATAACAAAAACGGACAAAGTGCGGTCTATTATCAACCAAGAATCCCTGAAGATGGGAAATATGCAGTATATGTGAGTTATCAAACGACTCCAGAGAGCGTTGATGATGCCTGCTATATTGTCTGCCACAAAGGACAGCACACTGAATTCAGGGTAAACCAACAAATGGGAGGTAGTACATGGGTTTATTTGGGAACATTTGAATTTGAAAAGGACAACGGCGAACGAAACCATATCATAGTAACCAATCACAGTCGTCATAAAGGTGTAGTGACAACCGATGCCATACGACTAGGAGGTGGAATGGGGAACATCCAACGAAACAACAAAATTAGCGGATTGCCTAGATGTCTGGAAGGAGCCAGATATTATGCGCAATGGGCAGGTATGCCTTATCAAATATATAGTTCCAAACAAGGAAGCAACGACTACGCTGATGATATCAACGTACGTTCACTAACCACCAACCTCTTAACTGGCGGTTCATGCTATGCACCAGACTCTATTGGCAGGAAAGTACCTATCGAACTATCATTAGCAGTTCATAGTGATGCAGGCCATACGCCTACAGGCGAAGGCATCTACGGCACATTGAGCATCTGTACGACTCAATTTGGTGATAGTCTTTTAGCAACAGGTATGAGTCGTACTGCTTCACACGAATTGGCTTCCAATCTGCTTAATAACACCACAACGGATTTACAATACCGATATGGTCAGTGGTCGAGACGCAATCTATATGACAGAAATTACTCAGAAACGCGTCTCCCAATCGTCCCAAGTTCTATTATTGAAACACTCTCCCACCAGAACTTCGGAGACATGAGATACGGTCATGATCCAGACTTCAAATTTACCCTGGCGCGTTCTATCTATAAAACTATATTAAAATATATCACCTCACACCATAATAAGGAGTTTATCATAGAACCATTGGCACCGGACAACTTTCATATTGAGTTTACCAACAAAGCAGGCGAAGTGAGAATAAGTTGGCAAGGTATCATCGATGGCCAAGAGCCAAGTTCGAGTCCAACAGGATACATTTTATATATTGCACAAGAAAACAATGGTTTTGATAACGGGACAGCACTGAAGGGGACATCATGCACATTGAAGCTTACGCCCAACGTCCTCTACCACTTCAAAGTCGTTGCAACCAATGACGGTGGCCAGAGTTTCCCGACAGAGACCCTTTCTGCGTTATATCAACCAAAGGCTACTCATAAAGCACTTATTATAAATGGTTTTCACCGTTTGTCTTCCCCCGCAATAAGTAATACCGGACTTGGATTTAACATAGACGAAGACCCTGGTATCACATATGGTAGAACTGCAGGATGGCTAGGACGTCAACTTGTATTTGATGCCAGCAAGATAGGTATTGAAGATTCTACAGGGCTTGGTTTTAGTAGCGAAGAGCTAGCTGGTCATTTTGTGGCAGGTAATGATTTCAACTATGTAACGACACATGCAGAAGCATTACGTCATGACACAAGATTCAGCATTGTAAGTTGTTCATCTCAAGCAGTAGAGAATGGTAGTATCAAGTTGGACAACTATCAGGTCGTAGATCTTCTCTTGGGATTAGAAAAAGACGACGGTCATAGCCTAGTGTATTACAAGACGATTCGCCCCACTATGCAGATTGCCCTAAAGAAATACACTAATCATGGCGGTAATCTTTTAGTAAGTGGAGCTTATATCGGCAGCGATCAAACTTCCGACGAAGAAAAAATTATGTTATCTGAGCTATTGAAATGTGAAGCTATGGGCGTAAATACATCGCCTTCTGCAGCAGTAAGAGGACTGGGACTACATTTTAATTTTTATAAGTCGCTGAATGAAATTCATTATGCTGCTACACATACAGACGTTCTTCTACCGACCTCCTCGTTCTCATTCCCCGCTATGGTCTACGAAAATGATGAATCGAGCGCTGCCGTTGCATATAACGGAAACGACTATCACGCATTCACAATGGGATTTCCATTTGAATGTATCACTGATAAAACAACTCGTGCAAAAATAATGAAAGGCATCATGTCTTTCCTCATTAAATAATTAATGACTATGAACAAAATACAGGCTAATGCTTCTGGCACTAGAAGCATCGAGGTGTCAGAGCAGCATCTTACAACGATCGACCAGTATCAACTGTTACGTGACCTCATTGATTCAAATGGGTATGTAGATGAACAAGTGTTGGACAAACTTAGACTCAACATCCGTTCTCTTCTAGAGTCTAGTGCAGGCGAAGACAGCAAGCAATTATTAGACTTATGTCTTGATGTGATATACCATCCAAACATGAAAGCCCTTGGTCTTCACAACCTCCTCAATCTATATTTAGACTGGAAAAAGCAACAAGTGAATGAACCTACAACTGACTGATTTTCTTCCTACTACAAAGAAAGAGATTGAGCTTAGGGGATGGAATGAACTTGATATCATTCTGTTCTCGGGTGATGCGTATGTAGATCATCCATCATTCGGTGCTGCAGTTATTGGACGTACGCTAGAAGCTGCTGGCTACAAAGTTGCCATTGTTCCCCAACCTGATTGGCATGGAGACTATCGTGACTTCAAGAAGTTAGGACGTCCTCGTCTTTTCTTTGGCATATCGCCGGGTTGTATGGATTCTATGGTTAACAAATATACCGCAGCTAGGAGATTAAGATCTGAAGACGCATACTCCCCAGACGGACGTCATGACATGCGTCCTGAATACCCGACTATTGTTTATTCAAAGATTTTAAAAGAACTATATCCTGACGTTCCTGTAGTATTGGGTGGTATTGAAGCATCCTTACGCCGCCTTACCCATTATGACTATTGGCAAGACAAACTTCGCAAATGTATTCTTTGCGATTCCGATGGCGATATAATTATATATGGTATGGGCGAGAAGCCTATTGTTGAATTGGCACATCGGTTGGAAGAAGGATATAGTATTCAAGATATCAAAGACATACCTCAAACAGTCTACCTTACAGACAAAAAGAATATCGAAGGAGGTATCTCTGATTCTGATATCATCCTTAATTCACACGAGGAATGTCTGAGAAATAAACGTGCAGAGGCTGAAAACTACAAATATATCGAAGAGCAGTCAAACATGATGCATGCTCAAAGGCTCATTCAACAAGTTGGAAATCAATATGTGGTAGTTAATCCACCCTATCCACCTATGACAACAAGTGAGATTGATGCTTCATTCGATCTTCCCTATACACGTCAACCCCATCCGAAATACAAGGGGAAGCGCATACCTGCATTTGAAATGATCAAATTCAGTGTAAACATTCATCGTGGTTGCTTCGGAGGATGTGCTTTTTGTACAATATCTGCTCACCAAGGTAAATTCATCGCCTGCCGATCCAAAGAAAGTATTCTTAAAGAAGTCAAACAGGTTTGCATGCAACCCGATTTTAAGGGATACTTAAGTGATCTTGGCGGTCCATCAGCCAATATGTATGGTATGCATGGACGAAACACAAAGGCATGTGAGAAATGTAAAAGACCAAGTTGTATTCATCCACAAATATGTCCTAATCTAGATACCAATCATTCAAAACTATTGGATATTTACAAGTCTGTAGACGCCATCCCTGAAATCAAGAAAAGTTTTATCGGAAGTGGTGTTCGCTATGACCTTCTATTATATAAAAGTAAAGACGAAGAAGCCAACAAGTCTACTCAAGAATATACACGTGAACTTATCTGCAAGCATGTCAGCGGTCGACTAAAAGTTGCTCCAGAACATACTAGTGACCGTGTATTATACCTCATGCGCAAACCTTCATTCCATCAATTCGAGGAATTCAAGCGAATCTTTGACGGAATCAACAAAGAACAAAACCTACGTCAGCAGATTATACCATATTTTATAAGTTCGCATCCTGGGTGCCACGAGGAAGACATGGCAGAATTAGCCGTTCTCACAAAGAAGCTTGACTTCCAATTGGAACAGGTACAAGACTTTACTCCTACCCCTATGACCATTGCTACAGAAACATGGTACACAGGCTACGACCCATATACCTTAGAGCCAGTTTTCTCTGCAAAAACGCCAAAAGAGAAAGCAGCACAAAGACAATACTTCTTTTGGTATAAACCAGAAGAACGTAGAGGGATAGAACAAAGTCTAAGAAGAATTGGTCGTACAGACTTAATCTCTATGTTATTCCCCAACTCTAACAATTACAAGCCTTCACCTTATCATGACAATCATAGAACAAACAATCGTTCCGAAAGATCCAAAGAAGAAAAGCGAGGACGGCATCGTCGTAACAAATGATTTTATAGCAATTATTGATGGTTCAACCTCAAAAACGAATCGTCGTTATAGTATCTTTCACTCCAATGGAAGATATACAATGAAGTTGATTACACGATATATCAACAAAATGAAGAAAGACACTAGCTGCCACCAGTTCTGTGTGGGAGTGTCCAGCTATATATTCAAACAATATAAAAAATCTGAACTGGGACGACTCATAGAACATCCGGAAGAAAGGCTTACTGCAAGTGTGATTGTTTACAGCAGACTTCGTAGGGAAATCTGGATGGTTGGGGACTGTCAATGTTTGACCAATGGGGCTTACTACGATAATCCGAAACCTGACGAACAAGAGTTAGCAGAACAAAGGGCTTCAATTATTAAACATAGTAAAAATAAACAAGCGGACTTCCTCAAGGATGATACAGCCAGACAGCAGATTATCCCCCGAATGCTTGAAACTATGAAAAATCAGAATATAACCTACCCTGTAGTTGACGGCTTTCGCATCCCAGAAGACAAAGTAAAAATTATAACTCTAGATTTTAACCCTTGGGAAATCGTATTAGCATCTGACGGCTATCCATTTCTATGTACGACACTAAAAGAATCAGAGGAAAAGCTGAAAGAACAAAAGGAAAAAGACCCATTGAATATCGGAGAATTCAAAGCAACAAAAGCTGTTATCGAAGGAAATAATTCTTTCGACGACCGATCATATATCAGATTTAAGGTGTAAAATTTGGCTATTTCACAAAAAATAGCTACCTTTGCACCCGCAAAATTGAATTACATTCAAAGAAAGCATGATGGTTCCGTAGCTCAGCTGGATAGAGCAACAGCCTTCTAAGCTGTGGGTCTTGGGTTCGAGTCCCAACGGAATCACAAAAAGAGCACTGATTTCTCAGTGCTCTTTTGTTTATATATATTAGGATGTAAAAAATGAATGAAAAAAAATAAAAAACGACTTAACACAAAAATAAAACTCCAATTATGCTTATATAAGAATATTATTTAGTAACTTTGCATCGCAAAACGGCAGATGCCTTATAACTAATAAAAATGGCTTAAAGATGAAACTTATCATCCTTACGAAAGCCACGTTTTTCGTGGAAGAAGACAAGATTCTGGCAAGTCTTTTTGAAGAAGGCATGGAGAATCTACACCTTTACAAGCCCGGATCAGAACCCATTTATTCTGAACGGCTCCTCACCCTTCTCTCTGAAGACTATTACAAGAAGATTACTGTTCACGACCATTTCTACCTTAAGGAAGAATATGGTTTACATGGTATTCACCTTGATGCAGCAGACATAGAAAAGCCTGAAGGATACAAAGGTCACATAAGTTGCACCTGTCATCGTATCGAAGAACTTCATGACGCCAAGAAGCGTAGCGATTATGTTTTTCTAAAGACTATTTTTGACAGCAACAGCAATCCAGAGGATAAACAAACACTTGACATGGAGAGTCTGAGAATTGCAGCAAAGAGGGGCTTGATTGACAGACACGTATATGCGATGGGTGGTATGACTCTTGACAATATTAAGGAAATGAAAGATTTGGGATTTGGTGGAGTCGTGATTTGTGGCGACCTGTGGAATAGATTTAGCATTCATCACGGTCAAGATTTCAAAGAATTGATTACCCATTTCCAAAAACTTCAAAAGGCAGTAAGTTAATTTTCGATTATACAACACAATTAAACAATGAGCACACAAAACTCCTACATGGTATTTTCAGGTACAGCAACTAGGTACCTAGCTGAAAAAATCTGCCAAAGCCTAGGCTGTCCACTAGGAAAGATGCAGATGACAAAGTTCTCTGATGGAGAATTCGCAGTGTATTACGAAGAATCTATTCGTGGTCGTGATGTTTTCCTAGTACAGAGCACATTCCCCACCAGCGACAATCTGATGGAATTGCTGCTTATGATTGATGCAGCAAAACGTGCTTCTGCCCGCACAATTAATGCAGTTATTCCATATTTCGGATGGGCACGTCAGGACAGAAAAGACAAACCTCGTGTTTCGATTGGCGCGAAACTCGTAGCCGATTTACTAAGCACAGCAGGAGTTAATCGTGTCATCACTATGGATCTTCATGCAGACCAGATTCAAGGTTTCTTTGATGTACCTGTTGACCATCTTTATGCATCTGGTGTTCTTCTTCCTTACTTGAAAAGCTTAAAACTGAAAGACTTGGTGATTGCATCACCAGACGTTGGCGGTTCAAAGCGCGCAAACACATATGCTAAATATCTGGGCTGTCCGCTGGTTCTTTGCAACAAAACTCGAGCAAGAGCTAATGTTGTTGAATCAATGCAAATTATCGGTGAAGTAGAAGGAAAGAATGTTGTTATCATTGACGACATGGTTGATACCGCAGGCACAATTACAAAAGCGGCAGACCTAATGATGGAGGCTGGAGCAAAAAGCGTAAGAGCATGTGCTTCACACTGCGTAATGAGCGGTCCCGCCAGTGAAAGGGTTCAAGCATCATCTCTGGAAGAAATTGTATTTACCGATTCTATTCCATACACACAGCGTTGTGCAAAGGTAAAACAGATTTCAGTTGCAGATATGTTTGCAGAAACCATTCGTCGCGTTATTGCGAACGAAAGCATCAGCGATCAATATTTAGTATAA
>Ga0310696_10005219_pt1 | contig 15709 bp, 14 predicted proteins | sample AusTroGonzalo_MG_4_FD_203885 | JGI IMG/M metagenome (GOLD analysis project Ga0310696, IMG submission 203885) | Bovine rumen microbial communities from tropical cattle in Woodstock, Queensland, Australia - Gonzalo_02 (v2) (version 2) | ecosystem: Host-associated > Mammals > Digestive system >...
CCTCACTCAGCCGCACTTTGTTCAGTACGGCGATATCGGCGTCGGCAAGTCGCTCTGCGACGAGCGAGGGCGGGGTTTCACGGTAAATCTCGACCTCTCCGAACTCCGCAAGCGGGGAGAGCGAAAGGTCGTCGCCGAGCGTCCCGGCGTCAAGAACGGCAATCCTCATCTTATTTCGCGCCGTCAGCCGCGCAGCGCCTTGATGTTCGCCGCCTTGTCGTTTCCTTTGAAGACGGCGGATCCGGCGACCAGGATATCGGCGCCCGCACCCCGGACGGCGGAAGCGGTCTCGGCGTTGATCCCGCCGTCCGCTTCAAGTTCGACGGGCAGACCGAGTCGATCGATCTCTCGGCGCAGATCGGCGATCTTATCGAGGGTCTCGGGGATCAGTTTCTGCCCTCCGAAGCCCGGCTCGACGGTCATCTCAAGGACCAGGTCTACGTATGGGAGATACGGAAACAGCGCGCTTGCGGGCGTGCGCGGACGGAGACCGAGCCCCGCCTTCGCCCCCTTTGCGTGAACGAGTTCACAAAAAGCGACGGGGTCCTTCACCGCCTCGAGGTGCGCGCAGACGATGTCGGCGCCCGCGTCGATCATCCGCTCGGCGTACAGTTCGGGACGCGCGATCATCAGGTGTGCGTCGAAAACCATTTTCGAGCGTTTTTTCGCCGCCGCGATGATCGGGAAACCGAAACTGAAGTTCGGGACGAACACTCCGTCCATCACGTCGAGATGGAGATACTCGGCGCCTGCGCGCTCGATTTCGTCGAGTTCCTCCCCCATATTGAGAAAATCGCAGGAGAGAAGCGAGGGTGCGATCTTAACCATAATGCAACCTTTCCGCCGGGCGGGCGAACAGCACCGACCCGAACTGCATATTCTGCCAAGGGACTCTGATCTCTGAAGAATCGAAAAATAAGATCCGTGTTCCCTGCCCGACGGTCGACGTTCAAAAAGAAGGACGTGTGATTTGTCTCCTTCGGGCAGATCACTTCGGGGCTGTCCGACGAAAGCCGGGCAGTCCTTTTTTATAAGTTCATTCGAGCAGGCAAACCGCGTGCGCGGCGATCCCGAGACGCTCTCCCGTAAAGCCGAGCCCCTCCTCTGTCGTCGCCTTGACGTTCACGCGGTCGGAGTCGATTTCGAGCGTTTCGGCGATTTTTTTCCGCATCCCGTCGATATACGGACGGAGCCGCGGTTCCTCGGCGACCACCGTCGCGTCGATATTGCCGATCCGATATCCTTTCTCGGATACGAGTCTGCCGACCCGAAAAAGAAGCGTCAGACTGCTGACCCCGAGATAGGAGGGATCATTGTCCGGGAAATGCAGTCCGATATCGCCGAGCCCCGACGCGCCGAGCAGAGCGTCCATGATCGCGTGAACGAGCACGTCGGCGTCGGAATGACCGAGAAGCCCGCGGCCGTGAGGGATCTTTACCCCGCCGAGAACGAGTTCCCGCCCATCCGCAAATCTGTGAACGTCGTAACCGTGTCCGATTCTCATTCTTTCTTCTCCTCATTTGACGATCTCGCCGAGAGGATCGCCTCCGCGCGGATCAGATCGGCGAGGGTCGTCACCTTGAAATTGTCGCCGCTGCAAGGAACGGTGTAAACCGTCTGCCCCACCGCCTCGAACAGTCCGTTGTCGTCGGTAACGACGGTCCCCTTTTTTTCGGCGTAAGCGGCGACCGCGATATAGTAGTCCCGATCGAACGCCTGCGGCGTCGCGGCGGCGACGAGTTCCGAGCGATCGAGCGTCTCTTTGATCCGTCCCTTCGCGTCGATCCGTTTGACGGTGTCGACGATCAAAGACACCGCGGTGGCGGCGCGACGGCGGTGCGCCAGGCGAATCACCGACGTGATCTCGCCGGGGGTCACAAGGCACCGTGCCGCGTCGTGGATCGCGACGAACCGGCATTTTTTCGACGTCGCAGAGACGCCGAGAAACGCCGATTTCTGCCGGGTCTCTCCCCCGGCGATCACGCGGATCGGCTTCTTTTGGACGCCGTATTCCGAAAGGAGGGCCTCGACGGCACAAAGATCGCCGTTTCGCGTGACGATCACGATCTCGTCGATCTCGGCGCATTCCTCAAAAGCGCGTGCCGAACGAACCAGGATCGGGACGCCGAGAATCGGAAGAAACTGTTTCGGGACGTCGCCGCCCATCCGGGTCCCGTCCCCCGCCGCGAGGATCACTCCGGCGGTTTTGGGGCGCTGACGAAGCGTCACGCGCAAAACGCCCGCGATCAACCCGGCAAGCCGCCTTCTTCGCTTCATTTCCCCGAAACCCCTTTGCTTTTACTTATGATAGTCGACGAAGTAGACGGTGATCGTCCGGCAGGGAGAACCCGACGCCGCGTCGGGTCCCTTCAGAACGACCCCGTCCCCCGAAAGCAGGTCTGCCGTCAGCACCTCGTCGCATCGCGAACGGAAGATCACGTCGCCCGACGAGAAAACGAGCAGTTCGCCCGCCCTGACCGACGTGTTGCCGCCCTTGCCGACGATCGTTTCGACTCCGTCGACGATCTCGCTCACGTAACGGACGATCTGACCGTGCAAAGCGTTTGCCCGCCTGATCCGATCCTTTTTCGAGCCGGGTCTGTCCGACAAACCGAAAAAACGCCTGAACTTCATCGGCTCCTCCTCCCGGGACTTCCTTTTTTTATTCTATTATACCATAATCAAATCGAAAGAGATATCTCTTTTTCAAAAAAAAGACTACCCTCCCGTTTTTTGTCATGTTGCACAAAAACCGAAGACAATTTTTGATGATTATTTTTGTTTTGAAAATGTTGACAAGTGACGATAGGTGGGGTATAATTATATCAAGGTGGCGGAATGTTACGCGAAGTTACGCGTAGAAAGGGTCAAGGTTCTCCCGAAACCCACGCCGCGAACGAAAAACGAAGGAGGAAGGGACGGCATGACCTTCGTCGGCGAATACGAACACACTCTCGACGCGAAGAACCGGGTCTTTATGCCCGCCCGCTTCCGCGAACAACTCGGCGAGAGTTTCTTCGTTACCAGAAAGATGAATAAGAATTGCCTCGCCGTCTATACGACCGAGGCGATGGACAAGATCGCCGACCTGATCAACGGATTCCCCGATTCGGAAGTCAGCGAGATCAAGGAGTTCCTGTTCTCGAAATCGGTACAGGCGACCCCCGACTCGAACGGACGGATCGTCCTTCCCCAGCAGATCCTCGACTACGCATCGATCGAGCGCGACGTCGTGATCATCGGTGCGGGCGACCACATCCAGATCTGGAGCGCAGCCCTCTGGCGCGAAGCCGAGAAGGTGCGCGACATCGACAAGATCCGGCGCAAACTCGCCTCGATCGGTCTGTAAAAGATGGAAGAACGCGAACCGCTTTTCTCGCATACCCCCGTACTCCTTTCCGAGTGCATTTCGGCGCTTGAGGTACGCGACGGGCTGACCTACGTCGACTGCACGACCGGGGGCGGCGGACACTCCTTCGAGATCGCGCGACGGCTCGGCGACGACGGTCGGCTGATCTGCCTGGACCGCGACGGCGACGCGCTTCGTGCCGCAAAAGAACGTCTTTCCCCTTTTTCGGATAAGATCACCTTCGTACATACCAATTTTTCGGATCTTTCGGCGGTCCTCGACGATCTCGGGATCGACAATCTCGGCGGCGTGCTGATGGATCTCGGATGCTCCGCTTTTCAGCAAACCGAAGCGAGCCGCGGCTTTTCGTATATGAAAGACGCGCCGCTCGATATGCGGATGAATCGGGAGGATACGCTCACCGCCCGCGACGTTGTGAACGGATACCCCCCCGATAAACTTCTCAAAATCATTGATACCTACGGCGAGGAACGTTTCGCCTCCCCGATCGTCTCGGCGATCGTCAGACGCCGCGCGGTCAAGCCGATCGAAACGACGGCTGAACTCTCCGACCTGATCTGCTCCGCGATCCCGATCAAGTTCCGCGCAACGGGTCACCATCCGGCGAAAAAGACCTTTCAGGCGATTCGGATCGAGGTCAACCGCGAACTCGACGCCATTTCCCCCGCGATCAGGGGAGCCGTCGAAAAACTGGTTCCCGGAGGCAAACTCGCGATTATTTCCTTCCAATCGGGAGAAGATAAGATCGTTAAAAACACTTTCGGCGAACTGGCTAACCCCTGTATCTGCCCGCGCGACTTCCCCGTCTGCACGTGCGGACGAAAACCGAGCGTCAGGATCGAGACGAAAAAACCGATCCTGCCAAATGAAAAGGAACTGGAAGAAAACCCGCGCTCCCGGAGCGCAAAACTCCGCGTCGTGACGAAACTGCCGATCACAACGAAAGAACCGTAAGGAGAAACGAAATGACTTTTCAGACGATCAATACCGAAAACTCTGCCGAACTCGGAACGAACGAGCTCTATCTGAAGATGCGCAGCCGTTTTGATTTCAGCGGGAATCGAACGATCGGCGAGTTTATGATGGCGAAAGCGGTGAGCGAGGGATTCGCTCCCCTGAAAAAGAATAAACGCCGCGGTTCGTCCGGTATCCGGAAGCTCTCGCGTCGGCATCCGGTCTTCTCTGCGCTCGCGCTCTTGATCTCCTGCGCGCTCTTCCTTTTCTGCACCATCCGCTTTATGGACGACGTCTCGAAGAAAGAATATACGGCGTCCGCCGTCGAAACCGAAAGCGCCGCGATCTCGATTGACACGGTGACCGACCCCGCAGCGGTCCGGATCGTTTTCCCGGAGGGAAACCGGATCGATACGACGATGGAATAAAGCGAGAACCCAACCGAATAGAATGAAAGCGACCGTCTGACGGTTCGCTTTCTTTTTTTGTCGGAGGATACAGTGATGAATCCGGAACGGAACCTGCGCTTCTCTTCCCCCGCCGCGCGGCGTCGGGTGATTGCACTTTTTTCCGCTTTTACCGTCTTCGCCGCCTTTTTGCTCGTCCGCATTTTCGGAATGCAGGTGTTCGGGTACGACCGTTATACCGGGATGGTGGAGGAACAGGTGCGCACCGCCTCTCCGCTGATCGCGCCGCGCGGAACGATCTATGCCTCCGACGGAACGGTGCTCGCCTGTGATCGGACCGTCTGGCGCGTCTACGCCTCCCCCGTCGATATCCGAGAAGAGAGCGAACGCGACAACGTCGATTACTCCCTGCTGATCGCAAACGGTCTTTCGCCGATTCTCGGAGTCGATTCCGCCGTCATTCTTTCCCGCGTGAAAAAGACAAACACGCTCGACCAGACTTTGAAAAAGAACGTAGAAGAGGACGTTTTTTCAAAGGTCATCTCGTTCATATCCGAAAACCGGCTTGAAAAAATGGTGCACGCAGACCCGTCGTCCGTCCGTTCCTATCCTCTCGGGACGTTTGCCGCACACGTGATCGGATTTACCGGCGCGGATCAGCAGGGGCTATTCGGACTCGAATACTTTTACGACGACGTGCTTTCGGGCGAAAACGGAGCGTTCCTGCACGCAAAGGACGCAACGGGGCGTGAACTTGAGAACAGCAGCGTTGCCTATCGCGAGCCGATCCCGGGGAACAGCATCGAAACGACGCTCGATCCGTATATCGAAACGCGGCTTGAATCGCTCCTTGAAGAGATCCGCTCGACCTTTGACGTCCGTAACCGCGTCACCGGGATCGTGATGAACGTAAAGACCGGCGCCATCCTCGCAATGGCGACCTCTTCCCCCTTTGATTGCAACGACCCCTTTGCGCTTGACGAACTCTCGATCCTCAAACTGAACCGGTCCGGCTATGCGACGGGAAGCGATGAATACGCGAAACTGAAAAGCGAACTTCTCTATTCGATGTGGCGGAATAAAGCGACGAGCGAACTGTACGAACCAGGCTCGACCTTCAAGATCGTCACGGCGGCGACCGCGCTTGATCTCGGCGTCGTTACGCCGACCGACCGCTTCGACTGCGGCGGTGCGCTTCAGGTCGGAGGATATTCGATCTCCTGTCACAAAAAAGGAGGACACGGACGCGGCTTTACCTTCGCCTACGGTCTGCAGCAATCCTGCAACCCGACGCTGATGCAGGTCGGCGCACGGATCGGAGCAGAACGGTTTTACGATTATTTCGTCCGATTCGGTTATCTTGAAAAAACGGGGATCGACCTCCCGTCGGAGGTCACGGGACTTTTTCACAAAAAAGAGGCGATCGGGTCGACCGAACTGGCGACGGCGTCCTTCGGTCAACGCTTCAAAGTGTCGATCATCGCTCAACTGACGGCGATCGCCGCCGTAGCGAACGGAGGAAACCTCGTCGTTCCCTATCTTGTCGAGCGGATCGTCGACCCGGAGGGAAAGACCGTCTTCACCCACGAACCCGAGATCAAACGACAGGTCGTCAGCGCGGAAGCGGCGGCAACGGTCGCATCCATTCTGGAAGAAGGGGTTTCGGGAACGGGAGGCGCCCGCAACGCCTACGTAAAGGGATACAAGGTCGCCGCGAAAACCGGGACCAGTCAGAAGTTCGATATTCTCGACGCGAACGGAAACTCCTATCTCCGGATCGGTTCCTGCGTGGCTTTCGCGCCCTCCGACGATCCCGAGATCGCAGCGATCATCGTCGCCGACGAGCCGCAGACGGAAAAATACGGCGCGATCGTCGCCGCGCCTTACGTCTCTTCTCTTTTGACTTCGGTTCTTCCGTATCTCGAGGTCAAAACCGACGGAAAGCCGACCCCGGATCCCGTCGCCGTCGACCGGTACGTCTCGCTCACGGTCTCCCAGGCGCGCGCCGTCTCGAAAAGCGGCGCCCACTCGATCCGGGTGATCGGGGACGGTAAAACCGTCGTCGACCAGTTTCCGGCGGCGGGAACCATGCTCGATCCGACGACGGGATGCGTCCTGCTGTACACCGACGGCGCGGAAAAAGAGACGGTCACGACGCCGCGCGTCGTCGGACTGACGCCGAGTGAGGCGAACGCGGCGATCCTCGCGGCAGGGTTGAACGTTTCGTTTTTCGGGATCGGGGACCCGCTCGGTCACGCCGACGCAACGGTGACCGCGCAATCGATCCCGCCGGGAGAAACCGTTCTTGCCGGGACCGTCCTGAAAATCACGATCCTCTATCCCGACGACGGGGATTGACGAAAGGAGAAAGAATGAAACTGAACGAACTCCTGCTTCCGGGCGAATACGACGGGACGGCGATCCCGGACGAGGTCGATATAACCGGCGTAGCAAACGACGATCGACGGATCACGCCGGGCTGCCTTTTCTTCTGTCACGCCGGCGCGCGATTCGATTCGCACAAACTGCTTCCCTCACTTTCGGATGCGGGATGCGCCGCCGCTGTCGTCTCGCGAGGATACGAAAACGTCGATTTCGGGATCCCGTCCGTTACCGTCGGCGATACCCGGCTTGCGGAGGCGTATGCCGTCAGTCGGTTTTACGGTTCCCCCGCCGATCGGTTGACGATGATCGGCGTTACGGGAACGAACGGAAAAACCAGCGTTTCAACGATGCTGCGGCATATTCTTTCGGACGCAGGTTTCCCCTGCGGGCTGATCGGAACGACCGGCTACCGCGGCGCTCCGGGAAACGAAAGCGCTTTCGACGGTTTCCGTTCCGGGGAGGCGGCAACGATGACGACCCCGCCTCCCCTGACGCTCTATCCGCTCCTTCGCGCGATGGCAGATTCCGAAATCACGCACGTCGTAACGGAGGTTTCCTCGCAGGCGCTTGCGACTTCGCGCGTCGCGCCGATCTCGTTTTTCTGCTCGATCTTCACCAACCTGTCGCCGGAACACCTCGATTACCATAAAACGATGTCCGATTACTTAGCCGCAAAGAAAGAACTGTTCCGACGGTCCGGGATCGCCGTCGTGAACGCAGACTCGCCCTGGACGGACCTTCTGCTCGACGGTCTGTCCTGTCGTAAGATCGCCTGCGGAACGCTCCCGTCCTGCGACGTGCGGGCGTGTGAAATAAAGTACGACGGGAGCGCCGGAGTCTCCTACCTCTGCAAAACCTCCGAGGCGGCGTTTCCGGTCTTCGTCCCTATCCCCGGTTCCTTCACCGTGGAGAACTCGCTCCTCGCTCTGGCGGCGGCGCGCGCGCTCGGGATCGACGGAAAGAACGCCGCGGAAAGCCTCTCTCGTCTTTCAAACGTCCCGGGAAGGATGGAACCGATCGACACGGGAGAGCTTCCTTTCTCGGTCTTCATCGATTACGCGCACACGGAGGCGGCGCTCCGCTCGCTTCTCCTTTCCGTTCGCGCGTTCCGCCGCCCGGGAGAAAGGATCGTTCTCCTGTTCGGTTGCGGCGGGGACCGCGATCCGGGAAAGCGGTCCGAAATGGGAAAAACGGCGGAGGAACTCGCCGACTTTACCGTCGTGACGAGCGACAACAGCCGGAGCGAAGATCCGAAAAAGATCATTCTCGACGTTCTCTCCGGGATGAAACGCCCCGCGCGCCGCCGCGTGATCGTCAGCCGTGAACGGGCGATCCGGCACACCATCCTGTCGGCAAAGAAAGGCGATATCGTTTTGCTTGTCGGAAAAGGACACGAAAAATACGAGATCGGCGCGGACGGGATCCGCGACTTCGACGAAAAGAAAATCGTGCTCGACGCGCTTGAAGCGCGGCGGATCGGTCATACTATGGAGGACGACGGAGATGCGGATCGAGACGGGCTCCCCGATTGATCCGGCTCTGTTCGGCTTTGCGGGCGATCTCCCTCCCGTCACGGGGATCTCTTCCGATTCGCGGGAAATCCGTCGGGGGGATCTTTTCATCGCGCTGAAGGGCGAAAAAACCGACGGTGCGGCGTTCGTTCCGGAGGCGATTTCCTTCGGTGCGGCACTCGTTTTATCTCACCGTCCGTACGCCGATCCGCGCGTGCTTGCCGTCCCGGATCCCCTCACGGCGCTGACGCGCGCAGCAGCCGGATACGCGGCGACGTTCCCGCACAGAACGGTCGGGATCACCGGGAGTTACGGGAAAACGACACTGCGCCATAATCTGACGTCGACGCTTTCCCCCGCTTATCACGTCGCCTACACTGCAGGAAACGGCAACACAGACCTTGCGCTTGCACTGACGCTTCTCTCTACGCCGCCGGACGCAGGGATTCTCGTCGCCGAACTCGGAATGCGCGGTCGGGGAGAGATCTCGCGGCTCTCCGGAATGATCGCCCCCGATCTCGCGGTCATTACGGCAATCGGCTCGTCCCATATCGGTCTTCTCGGCTCGAAGGAGGCGATTTGCGACGCAAAATGCGAGATTGCCGACGGTATGAAACCGGGCGGTACTCTTTTCTATCCCGCAAACGATCCTCTGCTTGCTTCCCGGGTCGGGAAACTTGCGGTTTCCTCCGCTTCAGTCTCGCTTGACCCGGCGATTCCGTCCTCCTACGCCTTGCGGACGGACTCTGTCGCGGACGGGAAAGCGACTGTTTCGCTTTCCGGTCCCGAGGGAGAACTGTCCGGCGTCGTTCTCCCGGGGTGTGATCCCCCGATCCTTTTCTCGGCTGCATTTTGCTTTGCCGTTTGCGAGAAACTCGGCGTCGACAGGGCAATTACGCGGGACGGGCTGACCCGTCTTTCCACTCCCCCCCTTCGACGTCAGATCGAAGAGATCCGGGGCGTCACCGTCGTCCTTGACTGTTACAACGCCTCTCCGGAGCCGACCGTTGAGGCGCTCGCGTTTCTGAAGCGAATCCGAGGGGAAAAGAAACGGATCTTTCTCGTTCTCGGGGATATGCGGGAACTCGGGGAGAACGCGGTCAAACTCCACCGAGAGGTCGGACGCCGCGCGGCGGAACTCTCCCCCGCCCTTCTTGTCTGCGTCGGGGATCTTGCGCGGGAATACGGAATCGGCGCAACCGAAGCGGGTATGTCCCGGGGAAAAGTCGCCTTTTTTTCCCCCGACGATCTATGCGCACTCGCGGCGATCCTTCGTACCGCGACCTCCCCCGGCGACTTGCTTTTCGTCAAGGGATCCCGCGCGCTCGCGCTTGAAAGGTTCCTCCCTTATTTCAATCACGCGGAAAACTGACCGCGGAAAGGAAAAGTCGCCGAAGGCGACCCGAAAACAATGAACGTCGGTCTATGGTTTCTTTTCGCCGCCCTTTCCTGTTTTTCGGGAACGGCGCTTCTCGGAAAACTCCTGATCCCGAAACTGATCGAACGAAAAATGGGGCAAAGAATCCTCTCGATCGGTCCGCGTTGGCATATGAAAAAAGAAGGAACGCCCACGATGGGCGGGATCTGCTTCGTTGTTCCGATCCTTCTCTTTTCGACGATCGGCTGTGCCGTTCTTATTCCGCGAGCGACCCGGCAATCGATCGTCTTTCTTCTCCTGACGATTCTCTTCGCGCTGATGAACGGGGCGATCGGGATCGTCGACGATCTCGCAAAGTTCCGTCACCGGCGCAACGACGGACTGACCCCGCGGCAAAAACTGCTTCTTCAATCGGTCGCGGCGGCGGCGTATCTCATTCTGCTCGCGGTATTCGGTTTTCGACCGGATCTTTCGGGGATGCCTCTCCCGTCCTTTCTGCGGTCGGATCTCGCGTTTTATCTGTTTTCGTCTTTTCTTTTGGTTGGGATCGTCAACTGCGCGAATCTGACCGACGGGGTCGACGGGCTTGCCGCGTCCGATGCGGCGATTCTTGCCGGTTTTTTCGGTCTTGTCGGAGCGGGCGTCCTCTCCGAAACGCTCTCGCTCTTTTCCGGGGCGATCTTCGGCGGCGCCGTCGGATTTCTTCTCTTTAACTACCACCCCGCCCGCGTCTTTATGGGTGATACCGGATCTCTTTTCTTCGGGGCAGCGCTTGCCGGATGCAGTTTCCTTGCCGGCAATCCTCTTCTCATCGTCTTTGCCGGCTTCCTGTACGTTCTGGAGGGGCTGTCGGTTATTATGCAGGTCGTCTTCTTCAAGTTCACGCACGGACGCCGTCTCTTCCGTATGGCGCCGATCCATCATCATTTTGAAATGAGCGGATGGAGCGAAACGACAATCGTCGCGGTCTTCTCGCTTTTTTCGCTTCTCACCTCTGCTCTCGCCTATCTGCTTCTTCTTTGACAAAAAAGGATGGATATGAACGCCGATCGAAAGAGAAAACCTGTTTTCGGAAAGCTTCTTCCCGTTTTTCCCGACCGCGGCGTTCCACTCTTTCACTCTTCGTTGCGCGGGATCGATCCGACCCTCCTGGTTCTGATCCTGTTTCTTTGCGCCGCAGGGACCGTCGCGGTTTTTTCCGCCGGTTTTCCCTATGCCGAAAACCGTTATCATAACGGGTATTATTTCATAGAGCGTCAGATCGTCTGGGTTGCCGTGGGCGTCGGCGTCATGCTTCTTTCTCTTCTCCCGTCTTCGCGATTCTGGTTCGGGATGGCTCCGACGCTCTACGCCGTGACGATCCTGCTGCTTCTCGCTGTCCTCGCCATCGGGATCGCCGGAAACGGCGCGCAGCGATGGATCGCGCTCGGACCGCTGACTTTTCAGCCGTCGGAGTTTGCGAAAACGTCGCTGATCCTGATCCTTGCCCGATATTACGCCGAAAACGCGGAGCGGGCGCTCGAGAAAAGAAAACGGAAAAACGCCTTTCTTTTCGGGACGCTGATCCCCTTTCTTCTGACCGGCGTAGTCTGCACGCTTGTTCTTTTGCAGAAACATCTCTCTTGTCTGATTATTCTCGGGTGTATCGGACTTCTCGTGATGCTCTTCTCCGGAATAACGCTCCGCTACGTCGGACTGATGGGCGGCGCCGCCGGGATCGGAGTAACGGCGTTCGCTTTTCTGACCGATTACACGAAGCGGAGGATCACGATCTGGCTGAATCCGGAACAGTACCCGCTTGACGGAGGATGGCAGACGCTGCAGGGACTGATGGCGATCGGTTCGGGCGGCTTTTTCGGTCGGGGATTCGGCAATAGCTTTCTGAAATACAGCTACGTATCCGAACCCGCAAACGACATGATCTATACGATTCTATGCGAGGAAACGGGCTTCATCGGAGCGGCTGCCGTGTTGCTTCTCTTTTCCTGTTTCGTCTTTCGCGCACTCAGAATCGGTTTCCGGACCTCCGATCTGTTTTCCCGGCTCGTGTGCCACGGGATAGCCGGAAAGATCGCCGTGCAGGTTCTGCTCAATCTCGCCGTCGTCACCAACACGATCCCGAATACCGGGATCTCGCTCCCGTTTTTCAGTTACGGGGGATCGTCGCTCGTTATGCTTTTCTTTGAAATGGGGATCCTGCTCTCCATCTCCCGGGAAGCTGCGATCGGATAACGGAAGAAAGAAGGAAACGAAGATGAAAGCCCTTTTTGCCTGCGGAGGAACGGCGGGACACGTCAATCCCGCCGTCGCGATCGCCGATCTGCTGAAGAAAAACGTCCCGGATTTTTGCGCCGTGTTCGTCGGAACGCCGAACGGAATCGAAAACCGTCTCGTCCCTGCCGCCGGATACGAAATACGCCACGTTCCGGTCCTCGGTTTGCGGCGATCTCTTTCCCCTCGTAATCTCCGATCCTGCGCCGCGCTTTTCCGTTCTTTCGGAGTTGCCGGACGGATCCTGAAGGAAGAGACGCCCGATCTGGTACTCGGAACGGGAGGTTACGTCTGTTATCCCGTTTTGCGCGCCGCGTCGAAACGCGGGATTCCGACGGTCCTGCACGAATCGAACGCGAAAGCGGGGATAGCGGCGCGCCTTCTTGCGCGTCGTACGGATCTCGCTCTGATCAACTTTCCGTCCGCCGAACGGGATTTCCGATCTTCCGGCAAAACCGTCTTTTCCGGCAACCCGCTGCGAGAAGAGTTCTACACCCTGCGTCGGGAAGAAGGAAGAAAGCGTCTCGGGTTGAAGCCAAACGACCAGTTTCTCGTCGTTTTCGGAGGAAGTCTCGGCGCAAAAAAACTGAACGAAGCGATCGAGGAAGCTCTGCCGCGCCTGCTTTCAACGAATCGGAATCTCCGGATCCTGCACGCCGTCGGAAAAAACGGCAGCGATAAAAAAGGGTTGGTTCCGTGTGAAAGATATGAAAGACGAGAGTATATTGAAGAAATGCCGACCTGTCTGACGGCGGCGGATCTCGTCGTCTGCCGTGCCGGAGCGATGACGCTGTCCGAGATCGCGGCGGCGGGCGTACCGTCGATCCTGGTTCCGTTTCCGGCGGCGACGGGCGATCACCAGACGAAAAACGCGTCCGCATTCGCCGACGCGGGCGCCGCGATTCTTCTCCCGGACGCGCTCCTCTCCTCCGACAGGGTCGCCGGGGAGATCGAACGCCTTCTTTCAGATCCGGCGGAAAGAGAAAAAATGAGAGGGAATCTGAAACGCTTTTTCGTCCCGGACAGCGAAAAGATCATTCTTCGTGAAATACGGCTCCTCTGCCCGAAATTACGCAAATGATCTTGTTTCTGCCCTGTTTTATATTGCTATTTCAATTTGATATGTTAACAAAATGTGAATAATAGTGATTGCCTCTTGCAAATAATTGAGAGATTATGTATTATATTATCGTAGAGTAAAAGTTCTTTTCCAACCACTTTTGCGGAGGTAGTACCGATGGCGTTTGAATACAACGAAGTCATTGATAACGGGGTCAAGATCAAGGTCGTCGGCATCGGCGGCGGCGGAAACAACGCCGTGAACCGTATGATCTCTACGAACATCCGCGGCGTTGACTTTATCGCCGTCAATACCGACGCGCAGGTTCTCTCCTTCTCGAGCGCCTCGCAGAAGCTCGTGATCGGGGAAAAGATCACGAACGGTCGCGGCGCGGGCTCAGACCCCGAGATCGGGCGCCGTTCGGCGGAAGAGAGCATTGAGGATATCCGTCATTTGCTCGAGGGAGCGGATATGGTCTTCGTTACGACCGGAATGGGTGGCGGTACGGGTACCGGCGCCGCGCCCGTCATTGCAAAGATCGCGAAGGAAATGAACATCCTCACGATCGGGATCGTGACCAAGCCCTTCCTGTTCGAGGGGAAACGCCGGATGACCCAGGCGGAAGCGGGGATCGAGGTCCTTCGTCAGTACGTTGATTCGCTGATCGTGATCCCGAACGAACGGCTGAAACAGGTTTCCGAGGGACGCATTACCCTCGCCACCGCATTCGAGACCGCAGACGACGTTCTCCGTCAGGGGGTACAGAGCGTTTCCGAGATCGTGAATATCCCGGGATTCGTCAACGTTGACTTCGCCGACGTCGTTTCGGTCATGAAGGACGCCGGGTTCGCGCATATGGGCGTCGGAACCGGGAGAGGCGAGGATAAGGCGGCGATCGCCGCCACGACCGCGATTTCTTCCCCCTTGCTCGAAACGTCGATTTCGGGCGCGACGGGCGTTCTCGTCAATTTCACCGCCGCCCCCGACATCTCGCTCGACGACGTGTATCTCGCGTCCAGTATGATCGCGAACGCCGCCCATCCCGATGCGAACATCATCTGGGGCGCCGCGTTCGATCCGACGCTGCAGGACGAACTCCGGATCACGATCATCGCGACCGGTTTCGATAAAGAACGCCCGATCCGGCAAACCGCCGAAGAAGAAAGAATCGACGGCGCCGAGCCGACGGTCACGGCTCCCGAACCCGAACCGCTCGATTCTGCGCAGACAACAAGCGACGGCGCCGACACGGTTTTCGGAGGCAAGCCCACCGAACCGCCTGCAACTGTTCCCGCATTCGAGGACGAGATCAACCTCGACGATATCCTGAGTATCCTGGACAAAACGAAAAAGAATTGATCAAAGTGCGATTCGAAAACCGAAAGCCGACCGACGAAACCGTCGGTCGGCTTTTTTGTGAAAAAACAGTCTTCTGCCCTGCTATAAAATCAGATTTTGATATGAATAGGAAGTCCGTCGCGGTATTTGACATTCCGTTCTCCGCGGATCAGCGGAGCCAGATACGAAATCCCGGCGGGAGTGATCCCGTTGCCCGCGTCGTTTATAAACTCGTCGGGGACGCGACGGATGGCGTTGGCGATCCGGTCGACGGGACGGAAGACGACCGACGAAACGTAGGGCTCGCCCGGCTTTCTTTCAAGCGACGCCATCACGCCTGTCTTCCCCTCTCGCGCGGCGCCGACCGCCGCCGACCCGAGCGCCGCCGCCTCGGTCAGATCGGTATCCGACGCAAGATGCGCGGCGCAGCGCTGCGGAAGCGACAGTTCAAAGGAGCGGACTTTGCAACCGAAGGTCTCCTTGACGTACTGTTCGAGCACTTTTCCAGCCCCGGCAAGGTATTTATGCCCGAAAGCGTCGGCGGCGCCGCTCTGCGCCCCTTCGCCGATATACCGTCCTTCGGGAGACCGGATTCCCTCCGAGATCGCGACGACGAGATTCGGACGGCGTTTGAACGCCTCTCTCAGATCCTCTGCAAACCCCTCGAAAGTAAACGGGCGTTCGGGAAGATAGATCAGGTCGACCCCATCGCCGGTCAAAGCGCCGGGGAGCGCGGCGGACGCGGTCAGCCAACCGGCGTCGCGCCCCATGATCTCGACGACCGTGACGGCTGGAACGCGGTAGACGGCGCAATCGCGGACGATTTCTGACAGCGTGACGGCGACGTATTTCGCCGCCGAACCGAATCCCGGCGTGTGGTCGGTATCGGCGAGGTCGTTGTCGATCGTTTTCGGGATCCCGACGACCCGCATTTCGTAGTCGACGGTCTTCAGATACTCCGAAAGTTTCGCCACCGTGTCCATTGAATCGTTGCCGCCGATATAGAAGAAATAGCGGATATTCTTCTCGCGGAAG
>Ga0310696_10005220_pt1 | contig 15708 bp, 13 predicted proteins | sample AusTroGonzalo_MG_4_FD_203885 | JGI IMG/M metagenome (GOLD analysis project Ga0310696, IMG submission 203885) | Bovine rumen microbial communities from tropical cattle in Woodstock, Queensland, Australia - Gonzalo_02 (v2) (version 2) | ecosystem: Host-associated > Mammals > Digestive system >...
AATACATCTGGCTCTGCCACCTGAGCGGTGAGAACAACCACCCCGAAATAGCCTACAAGACCGTAGAGTATGAGCTCCGCGGAGTAGGTATCATTCCCGGTAAGGATGTGCAGCTCTGCGCGCTTAAGAGGACTACTCCTAGCGAGCTTTATACGTTTGAGTAGAAGTTGGTGATTGGCCATGCGGCGAGTTTCTCGCTGCTTCGCGTGCTCGGGTGTTGCGCTTTACGGCCTGAAAGGCCTTAAGCGTCAGGCTGGAAACGTATCTGCGTATTAGGTACACGACATTTTTTTAGTTTGGGGCGGCGACGCCCCAAACCCGTTCCGCGGTATTCCATTTCATTTCATACCGCTCCACTCTGCCGGCCTTCCAGGCCGGGTAAAAATGAATCCAAACAACGCTTTGCTGTTTGGATTCATTTTTACTGGGTGCAGCTGGAAACCTTATTATACCTTGAAGCAACAAGCTGGAAACCGCATCATGTTTGGAATCACCAAGCTGGAATCCGCGTTATGTCTGGAAAGATCCAGCGGTTGAAACGGCTGGCTACCCCTACCATGTACCTAACGGCACACCCCCGCATGTGCAAAAGTATTACAACATATGCCGTAGGCATTAGATAGGGGTAGCCAGCCAATTCATTGGCTGGATCAAACGAATATACCCCCCAAAAAAAATCCCACGCAGGTACCAACGCAGGTACAAAGGTATTGGTGCGAGCGAATGCTTGGAGCGAGACCGCGGACCCGGAGGGCCGCCAAGCGGAATGGAATGGAGCGTTTTTGCGAAGCAAAATAAAAAGAGGATATGGGCCGGGCAGGCCCCGGCCCGGAGGGCCGCCAAGCGAACGTAGTGAGCGCTTTCGCGTTAGCGAAATAAAAAAAGGTTTATAATCAAGGGGTCCAGGGTTCGGAGCCCTGATGTGGATACGAAATAAGGAGGTCATCGAGACCTCCTTATTCGTGTACGCGATCAGGGATTCGAACCCTGGACCCATTGATTAAGAGTCAATTGCTCTACCAACTGAGCTAATCGCGCAAGCGCTTTCCTTAAAAGCGATGCAAAGGTATAGCTAAAAAATGGTTTTCCAAAATGAAAACGCTACTTTTTTCAAAAAAAATGATGCCCCAGGCCCAAAGCCCGGGGCATCAGAGTCGTATCACCCTCAATTATTGATGATTATCAGAATTTGAAGAAATTCTTGGCATTGTAGTATGATATATCCTCAATCATCTGCTCAATGCGCGGCATCTCACTTGCAGGTATCTCTCCGTTCTCAACATCGGTACCGATAAGGTTGCACAGTATGCGGCGGAAATACTCGTGGCGGGCGTAAGATACGAATGAGCGGCTGTCTGTAAGCATACCTACAAAACGTGACAGCAGACCCAGCATGCTCAGAGCCTGCATCTGCTGCTCCATGCCGTTCTTCTGATCCAGGAACCACCAGCCTGCACCAAGCTGTATCTTGCCGGGAACGGTTCCGTCCTGGAAGTTGCCTATGGTGGTGCCTACCATCTCAAAGTCAGTGGGGTTGAGGTTATAGATGATGGTCTTGGTTAGCTTGTCCATGCTGTTAAGACGGTCCAGATAACGGTTCATGGCCTTGGCGGTCATAACCTGTGCCATGGAGTCAAAGCCGGTGTCCTTACCGATAAGGTTGAACATCTTGGTGTTCTGGTTACGGATTACTCCGTAGTGGAACTGCTGTGTCCATCCGGTGTCGGCATCCATCTTACCGAACTCCAGCATCATGGCGCTCTTGAACTTGCGAATCTCAATATCGGTCAGGCTGGTGCCTCCGTAGACCTTGCTGAATATATCATCCAGCTCCTTCTGAGTAAAGTCTTCGGCGTAGAACTCCTCCATTCCGTGGTCACTCAGGCGGCAGCCCTGCTCCTCAAAGTATTTGTGGCGTACCAGCAGTGCCTTAACGATATCGTCAAAGCAGTTGATGCTTACGCCGCTCACCTTGGCAAGCTTGTCAATATAATCGCGGTATGCGGCCGGGTTCTCAACGGTCATGGCCATATCAGGACGCCAGGTGGGCAGTACCTTTACCTTGAATCCGCTCTCACGAACCTGCTTGTGGTACTCAAGTGAGTCAACGGGGTCATCGGTGGTGCATACGGCCTCTACGTTGTAATGCAGCATCAGGTTGCGTGCGCTGAACTCAGGGCTGGCCAGCTTCTCGTTGCACTCGTCATAGATCTCCTTGGCGGTCTGGGGGTTCAGAACCTTGTCAATACCGAAACAGGTCTTGAGCTCCAGATGGGTCCAGTGGTAGAGCGGGTTACGCATGCAGTAGGGCATGGTCTCGGCCCATTTCTGGAACTTGTCCCAGTCTGATGCATCACCGGTGATGTATTTCTCGGGGATACCGTTGGTACGCAGCGCGCGCCATTTGTAGTGGTCTCCGCCCAACCAGAGCTCGGTGATGGAACGGAACTTATGGTCATCGGCCACCTCCTGCGGATTAAGATGGCAGTGGTAGTCTATGATAGGCAGTTTCTTGGCGTGATCGTGAAACAGATGTACTGCAGTCTCATTCTGCAGCAGGAAATTCTCATGAATGAACGGTTTCATATATTGTGTTGTTTGTATTGTTCAAAACAGTCTTGCAACGTGTCTGTCAAGTATGTTCTCACGTACCTGGCCGGCTATGACGCTGCTGTTGCGCTTTAATGCGTCATAATACTCTGATCCCAGTTCGGCAGCAATCTTGTAGCTTACGTGAACCAGCTGACGGAAATCAGGGTTGTACAGCTCATCCTGGCGGTTGTGACGCAGGGCGCGTGCATACTCGTCTCCGCTCCATGATGCTATCTGTTCTGCGCTGGGCAGGTTGGCAGGATTGATGTCTATTACGGTGGCGTAAGGTGCGCACAGCTCTTCCATGCGTCCCAGGGCCGATATGGCAATCTTCTTGGCAATGGCCAGGGCACCTTCATCGGCCAGGGCAAGACCTATGTTCTCCTCAAGCCAGGTGGTACCGGCGGTCTTGATATGGATGCCTTTGTCATACTGGCGTATCAGACGTCCCATGATGGGGTAGATTGAGAACTTGTCACTGCCGGAGTGTATGCTCAGCTTAAGGCTGTCGGGCAGTCCGAACTCCTTAACGGCATAGTCAATGACCAGCAGGTCATCGCGGAACTCTTTCTCAAACTGTGTGGTGTCACCTACATAGTCAACACCTTTGTTGAATCGGCCGGTGAACTTGGGCGCGATGGTCTGGGCGGGAACACCCTCCATGGCAAGCGCACTCAGTATGAAGAATATCTCGATGGGTGTCTGAGGTGAGTCTACCTCATCCATAGATACCTCTGTTACAAAGTTGTCGGCACCCTTGTGGGCCTCGATATGCCTGTAAATGCGGCCGGCCTCCTGAACTGCAAACAGATACTTTGCAGCCATGGATTCAATAAGTGCGCGGTCTACGTTGAACGGCTCGTCGATACCGGGGATGACAAGCTTGCCGGCATATTTCATGTTCTTCTCAACGAACCTGGCGGTATCATCCTTGCCGGCCTCCTTACCTATGTAGTCTGCAACATCTATAGTAAAGAAATCAGATGCGTCAATGAACCTGTCAACGTTGTTCATGTTTATGTGGTCGGCATCCACAAAGTAGGGGTTGCCGTAACCTAGAACATTGACGGCCTCATCGGCCTCACGGCGGGTATCCATGGGCTCTGTTGATACTATCTGATGCTCACGGTTGGATTTGTTCCACACGGGAACAAAATGAATTCCGTATTTCTGTTCTGCCTCAATCAGGGCTGACAGCTGTGCCTTGCCCTCATGTGAGAAGCGGTCACCTATTCCGAACGAGTATTTTCCTAGTAGTTTCATGTTTATATTTGGCTTGTCTACAAATGTAGTTCTTATTCCGTTATGTTGAATCCGGCTTCCCTTAAAAAGACGGTGGCACGGCCCGATGTGTCATTCATAAGTCTGACGCTGAACACGGGGAACTCCCTCCTTACCGGATATGACGAGCGCAGTTTCTCAAACTGATCTATGTCTGCCCTGAGTCTGGCGTCATCCTCCATTATGTCATATGAGTGCAGGATAGCCTCGGAAAGTACCTGCTGGATGCTCTTGCCCTCTGCGTCTATCTGGAACTCCAGCGGCTGCCGGGGCAGGGGAGCGCTGTCTATCTCCCAGTCAGCGCAGGGCAGGTCAAAGAACTTGGCCAGCGAGTGTACGCACATCATGGTGCCTGTTGCCTTGCCGTCGATAGAGTAGCCTGCAATATGGGGCGTTGCGGTAAAAAGCAGGTCAAGCAGTTCTGGGTCGATAGCGGGTTCATGCTCCCAGACATCCAGTGATGCGGCTTTGATTGAACCGCTCTTGAGCGCCTGCTTGAGTGCGTCGCCGTCAACAACCTCGCCGCGTGACGTGTTGATGAGAATCTGATTGCTGTTCATCTTCTTTAGACGGCTGCTGTCAAAGAGATGGTACGTGGCATCCTCACCGCTCTCAGTAAGCGGCACATGGCATGTGATGATGTCACTCTTCTCTATGATCTCATCTATCGATACAAATCCTGCGTTGCCTTCGCGTCGTGCCCTGGGAGGGTCACACAGCAGGATCCTGAATCCCAGCAGTGCAGCCAGACGGGCCACCTTGAAGCCTACGTTTCCTACTCCTACAACACCCAGGGTCTTCTGTTTGCACTCAAACCCGAACCTGTTTGCCATGGTTACCAGCAGAGAACCCATGTATTGCTGTACTGACCATGAGTTGCATCCCGGAGCGTTTGTCCATGTTATACCGTTGGCCTTGCACCACTGGGTGTCAATATGGTCAAATCCTATGGTGGCGGTTGCAATGAACCTGACCTTGGTTCCCTCAAGCAGGTTGCTGTCACAACGGGTCCTGGTACGGATAATGAGTGCATCGGCATCCATTATCATCTCTCGGTTTATCTCCTGTCCCGGTGCATACTGCACCTGGGCGTACGGTTCAAGTACACCTTCCAGGAACGGGATATGTGAATCACAGACTATTTTCACTTCTTGTGGTATTATTGTTTGGTGGCCAGCCATATCTTTGGCGTAACCCCCGTAATTTTCTTGAATGCGTTATTGAATGCCGATGCGTCCGGAAAACCGCATGTGGCAGCCATATCAGATTGTTTGGCATCAGGATTCTGCACGAGATACTCCTGCGCATACCTGATCCTGAGCGTGTTTATGTAATCGGAGAAACTCATGCCGTATGTGTCATTCACCAGCTTTGAGATGTATGTCCTGTTGGTTACCAGAATCTTTGCAACATCGGCCACCCTGATTCCTTTCTTAAGATAGAGCTTGTTGCCAATTATCAGCTCCTCAAACTTTGTCTTAAGATAGTTGTCATCCGGTTGGATAGGTTTCTGTATCTCAATCACGGGTGCGATCGTTGTTATCTTTTTCTTGCCCGATGACCTGTCATCTGCCTTTTTTTCACCGGGTACGAGCCTGAGTGACATCCTGATGAAATCACTGAATGATATATCGGCCTTCTCATCAAGCAGGGTGGTGAACGCCATGAGATATATTGCGACCGACATTATTAACAGCATTATGACCGATATCCATGTCTTAACGGTTGAGTGAGAGAGTTGCATAGCCTCAGTCACTGTATATATAATGATGACCGCCAATATGCTTCTGTGCTGAATGGATATTGTACCGCGTGTAGCTCTGAGTATGGTATATACTCCGAACGCAATGAGTTCAACGGTGAGCACACCGTAAAAGATCCAGAATGATGACAGATGTATCAGGAACTCAATGGCTGTCTGCTCCTTGCCCAGTGTAAGTATGTTGGTATGGGTAGTGACGCAATCCAGGAACATATCCGATCCGTAAGTCATGAGTAGCGCAATCTGAGCTATTGACATGGAGGCGGGTACCGATGCCCAGACCAGTGCGTATGTTCTCTTCTTGGGTTGCTCTACAGCCTGAATATAGATTACCGCAACGGGTATGATCATTATGGTAACGAACTGCCTTATGAAATAGAAGATGATCTGTTCTCTGCCGCATCCGTATGTGAGCTCCGCCTCGGACAGAGTGGAGAGGCCTAGGCATGCAATAAGCAGTTGCAGGATCCTGAGCGGACGTTCCTTCTTATGGATAAAAGGATTCAGCACCAGCCAGAACAGGCAGGTGAAAAACGGTAGGAATGTCAAAACCCTTAATGTCATCCGTGACGGTATCTTGATATCTGTTGCGTGATGCGAATATACTGCTTTTTTGTGACATAAAAACAGCCCGGCTGTGGGGCCGGGCTGTTTTACCGTATTTGATTGTAAGAATCAATAAGCGAACATGGGATAATCCTTCATGATGCTGTTAACGCGGGCGCGAACCTTTGCTATAACAGCCTCATCCTCAGGAGCGTTCAGAACCTCCTCAATCATCTCGGCTATTGTAACCATCAGGTCCTCCTTGGCACCGCGTGTGGTGATGGCGGGAGTACCGAAACGCAGACCGGATGTCTGGAAGGCGCTGCGTGAATCAAACGGAACCATATTCTTGTTGGCGGTGATATCGGCAGCAACAAGAGCCTTCTCAGCAACCTTACCGGTCAGGTCAGGATACTTGGAACGAAGGTCTACCAGCATGCTGTGGTTGTCTGTGCCGCCTGATACGATGGTGAAACCGCGCTTGGTCAGCTCCTCGGCCAGCTTCTTGGCGTTCTTCTGAACCTGGATCTGATACTCCTTGAACTCGGGCTGGAGAGCCTCACCGAATGCAACGGCCTTGGCTGCGATGACGTGCTCCAGAGGACCACCCTGTGTGCCGGGGAATACGGCTGAGTCAAGCAGCTGAGACATCATCTTGGTCTCGCCCTTGGGGGTCTTGCGGCCGCGGGGATCCTCAAAGTCCTTACCCAGCAGGATGATACCGCCGCGGGGACCGCGCAGTGTCTTGTGGGTGGTTGATGTAACAATGTGAGCGTACTTGACAGGGTTCTCAAGCAGACCGGCTGCGATGAGACCTGCGGGGTGAGCCATATCGATCATAAGGAGAGCGCCTACCATATCGGCAATCTTACGCATGCGGGCATAATCCCACTCGCGTGAATATGCTGAACCACCACCGATGATGAGCTTGGGCTTAACCTCAAGTGCCAGCTGCTCCATCTTGTCATAGTCAACACGGCCTGTCTCAGGATTCAGGTCATAACCTACAGCATTGTAGAGGATACCTGATGAGTTTACAGCTGAACCGTGTGACAGGTGACCGCCGTGAGCCAGGTTGAGTCCCATGAATGTCTCTCCCGGCATGAGAACTGCCTGGAGTACGGCAGCATTGGCCTGTGCTCCTGAGTGGGGCTGTACGTTAGCGTACTCGGCACCGAAAAGCTTCTTGATGCGGGCAATAGCCAGGCTCTCAGCCTCGTCAACTACCTCGCAACCACCGTAGTAACGCTTGCCGGGATAACCCTCGGCGTACTTGTTGGTGAGGCAGGAACCCATGGCCTGCATAACCTGGTCGCTTACAAAGTTCTCAGAGGCAATGAGCTCAATGCCTTTTGCCTGGCGCTGATGCTCGCGCTCGATGATGTCAAAAATCTCTTGATCTCTTTTCATATATTTTATTGTGTTGGTTTTATATCCTCAGAACATTATTCCGTATGAGAACGATATGATGCTGACCCTCCTGTCCAGTGTGATGCTTGGGGCCGATGCGTTACCGGTGGTCTCATACATGCTGTGTGAAACGTTGTTTATGGTTGCTTCATATTCAAAATCCAGGAATGTGCGTCCTATGTGTATGCTCAATCCGGCAGTCCATCCAAGAGTCAGTTCCGTAGGCTTGTCAGTATACTCATACGGAACGGTGTTGGTGTATTCTACAGTGTAATACTGGGACGGAGCGTACCTGAGACGCGGTCCGGTGAATATTGTCATCCTGTAAGGCGTACGGTCTACCACGTGATATCCTATCTGCAACGGAATTGACATGGACAACGCTGAGAATGAACACCCCATCTCGTCACGTGTGGTGGCTTCGGAGTCCCAGCCGTTCTTGTCAACAAAGAATGATGACCTGTTGGAGTTCAATCCAACGCCGGTCTGAAAGATAAAGCTCTTGGCTGTTATTCTCAGCTGAAGGGCTATGAAATTGCCCACCTGTGTATCCTGGGTGTAGTCTGGCAGCTTGTGACCGTCTATCTCTGCTTTTGTAAGGTATGTGCCGGTTGCTGCAAATCCCATCTTGAGACCCCAGTTGAAATTGTATGAGGGGGACGGGGTGCCTTTTAAATCCTGTGCCGTAAGAGTCATGGCAGGCAGGATCATGAGCAGTATTGCAAGCGCGCGGCGTTTCATTACAGCAGTTTTATCTCACCTTTATGTATATCCTTGTTGCAGTAGCGGCAGCGCAGTGTGCCGTTCTCCTTGTCCACTACATCAAACACGGTCTGCATAGGCTCGTGGTTGGTGATGCATTTGGGGTTGCCGCACTTTACTATGCCGCGGACCTCACTGGGCATGGAGATCATCTTCTTTTCAACCACCTCATAGTCACGGATTATGTTCAGTACTATGTTGGGGGCTATCACTGAGAGCTTTCCGCACTCCTCTTCTGTGAAATAGCGGTCAGCAATCTTGATTATTCCTTTGCTTCCCATCTTGCGGCTGCTCAGGTTTGAGCCGATGGTGATGGGGTTGCTTATACTTGTAAGACCCAACAGGTTGACAACGTCAAAGACCTTGTCTGACGGTATGTGGTCTATTACGGTTCCGTTCTGAAGTGCCGCAACCAGCAGCTCTGATTTTCCAGTCTTTTCCATAGCGGTCATTTAAGAAGGTTCAAAGCATTACAGATAAGGGCCTCACGTACATAGAGTCCGTTCTTGGCCTGCTGGAAATAGTATGCCTTGGGGTTGGCATCCACATCCTGCGCAATCTCGTTCACCCTGGGCAGGGGATGCAGTATCCTCAGGTTGGGCTTGGTGTTGCGGAGCATCTCATTCTTAAGGATGAACATATCCTTTACGCGCTCATACTCCATGAGGTCGGTGAACCTCTCACGCTGTACGCGGGTCATGTAGAGTATATCGGCATCGGCTATGGTCTCCTCGTCAAAGCTGCTGTGCTCCTCAAATCTTATGTTGTGCTGGCGGCAGTACTCCTTGTACTCCTCGGGCATCTTAAGTTCATCGGGAGATATGAAATGGAACGTGGGGTTGAAGAACCTCATGGCCGTGAGCATTGAATGTACGGTGCGGCCGTATTTGAGGTCACCCACCAGATAGATGTTCAGGTCATCCAGACGTCCCTGTGTCTTGAGCATGGAGTAGAGGTCAAGCATGGTCTGTGAGGGATGCTGGTTGGCACCGTCACCGGCATTGATGATAGGCACCGGAGATACCTCACTTGCATATCTTGCTGCTCCCTCAAGGTAGTGGCGCATGATGATGAGGTCTGCATAGTTGCTGACCATCATGATGGTGTCCTTGAGAGTCTCACCCTTTGACGAACTGGTGGTGGCGGCATCGGAGAAACCTATCACGCGACCTCCCAGACGGTTGACCGCGGTCTCAAAACTGAGCCTGGTCCTGGTGGATGGTTCAAAGAAAAGTGTTGCTACTATTTTCCCGTCCAGAATTTTTCTGTTAGGATTGGCTTCGAATTGGGCAGCATGCCCCAGGAGCCAGAGGATATCCTCTCTGTCAAGCCCTTCGAGCGAAATCAGACTACGGCCTGTTTGATCCATTTGAGTATAGTTTGTTCGGGAGTCCAAAATTACTAATAAAATACCAACTGCGTGAGTGCTTGTTCATAACTTTCCCTAAAAAGCCAAATTTTTATGGCGAGTGTTTTGAATACGCCGTTTTTATGCTAAATTTGTAGGATAATGCATGCTCCCGGGTGTATGTGCGCCAAGGGGCTTTGCGGCAGTTGAACAAGAAATGAGCAAGACTTTAAAACGTATCATCCTGGGCCTCTGGGCCTTATTCGTGGTAGGTATCATTACCGTATATCTCATTTTTGCCGGAATCGGTAGGGGGTGGATTGGAGACGCCCCGTCTGTTGATGACCTTGAAAACCCCATTGACAAGTTCGCAACCCAGATCATATCGTCCGATGGCGTTCTTTTGGGAACGTTCAACAACTCACTTGACAACCGTGTCTGGGTTGACTTTGACGAGCTCTCACCCTATGTGGTACAGGCGCTTGTGGCAACTGAGGATGTCCGTTACCAGGAGCATTCAGGCATAGACCTCAAGGCTCTTGTCAGGGCAGTGGTGAAACGTGTCATACTGCAGCAGCGCAGTGCCGGCGGTGGCAGTACCATAACACAGCAGCTTGCCAAGCTGCTTTACACTGAGCATGTAGCGAGCGGAACAGTACGTAGAGCTTTGCAGAAACCCTCAGAGTGGGTTATTGCCGTTAAGCTTGAGCGTTATTACACAAAGGAGGAGATCATGACCCTCTACCTTAACAAGTACGACTTTGTGCATCAGGCAGTGGGTATCCACTCGGCATCACATGTCTATTTTGGAAAACTGCCGTCAGAGCTCAATATAGAGGAGGCTGCCACACTGGTGGGTATGTGCAAGAATGCGGCACTCTACAACCCCAAATCACATCCCAAACGCTCGCTTGACCGTCGTAACGTGGTGCTCAGCCAGATGCAGAAAGCCGGTTACCTGACAGAGGCCCAGATGGACTCACTGCAGGCAACAGAGATAGTGCTGGATTATCATGAGGTTGACCAGAAGGTGGGTCAGGCTACATATTTCAGGGAGTTCCTGCGTCTTAAGATGAGGGAGCGCAAGCCGGATCATGCATGGTACCGTGAGCATGGCCTTACAGAACAGCAGTTCTATGATGACTCCATAGACTGGGAGCAGGATCCCCTCCACGGCTGGTGCAACAAGAACCTTAAGGATAACGGTGAGCCCTACAACCTCTATACTGATGGTCTCAAGGTCTACGTAACCATAGACTCCCGCATGCAGCAGTATGCAGAGGAGGCTGTGGCCGCACAGCTGCAGGATTATCTGCAGCCGGACTTCTTCAAGGCTAAGAAGGGTGTCAAGACAGCTCCGTTTACAAGCAACATCACACCGGAGCAGGCTATGTCCATACTTGAGAAATCTCTTCTGGATGCCGGTTACAGGCAGCAGCTTAGAAAGGGTGTCTCAATGGATTCTCTGCGTAAGATATTCAACGCTCCGCACTCCATGAGCCTCTTTACATATGACGGTTATGTTGACACCATACTTACTCCTCTGGATTCTATACGTTACATGCTCTCATACCTGCGTACGGGATTCATGTGCATGGAGCCCAAGACCGGATATGTCAAGGCTTATGTAGGTGGTCCCAACTACGGTGCGTTCCAGTATGACATGGTTACAAAGGGACGTCGTCAGGTGGGTTCAACCATGAAACCGTACCTCTACACGCTTGCCATGGAGAGCGGCTACTCTCCGTGTGACCAGGTTATCAACCAGACCCAGACCATACTCACAGAGTCCGGTCAGATTTGGCAGCCCAAGGATGACGGCAAGCAGATGCTGGGTCAGCTGGTATCACTCAAGTGGGGCCTTTCACGCTCCAACAACAACGTGACAGCATTCCTCATGGGTAAGCTGGGACCTGAAGCATTCTATAACATTCTGCGTGATTTCGGTCTGAGGGACCGCAACATCATACCTGTCCATGCTCTCTGTCTGGGTACCTGTGACGTATCGGTACAGGAGATGGTAAGCGCCTATTCATCATTCGTGAACCGCGGCATCAGGACCTCTCCGCTCTACGTTACCCGTATTGAGGATTCTGAGGGTAATGTACTGGCACAGTTCACCGCCCGTAACCATGAGGTGGTAAGTGAGGAGGCATCGTTCAAGATGATTGATATGATGCGTGCCGTTGTCAACGAGGGTACGGGTACACGTCTGCGCAGCTCACGTCTGTTCCCCACATTCTATAACGTAGACTGCGGCGGCAAGACCGGTACCACCGATAACCACTCCGATGCATGGTTCATGGGTTATACCCCTGATCTGGTAGCCGGATGCTGGGTAGGAGGTGAGGTGCGTGACATCCACTTTGACGATATGGATCACGGCCAGGGCGCACATGCGGCACTTCCCATATTCGGTAAGTTCATGGATAAGGTGTATGCCGATTCTGCCCGTCTGGGTTATCTGCCCAGCACCCGTTTTGATATACCTGAGGATTATGACCCGTGTGCGGGATACATGAATCCGGAGGGTGACATTCTTGATAACTATACAATGGATTCTTTCTGATGGAATTTGCAGCAATCATACCTGCCCGTTACGCATCTACGCGTTTCCCTGCCAAACCGTTGGCTGTGCTGGGCGGCAAACCTGTGATAATACGTGTCTGCGAGCAGGCCAAGAAGGTCTTTGACCATGTGTTCGTGGCAACTGATGATGAACGTATCTTCAATGCGGTACGTGACGGTGGATTTACTCCCATAATGACCCGTCAGGACCATAAGAGCGGCACCGACCGCTGCTTTGAGGCGTTCTGCAAGTGCGGCGTCAAGGCCGATGTCGTTGTCAACATACAGGGTGATGAGCCTTTCATCCAGCCTTCTCAGTTGCAGACAATCAAGAGCCTGTTTGACAGCCCTGAGACTGACATTGCAACGCTGGTAAAGCCGTTCGCTGCCAGTGCACCCTTTGACAAGGTTGCAAACCCCAACAGTCCCAAGGTGGTGGTGGATGACAACTGGAACGCACTCTATTTCAGCCGTAGCGTCATTCCCTATCTCCGTGGAATACCTCAGGAGGAGTGGCCCTCACACCATACCTACTACAAGCATATCGGACTCTATGCATTCAAGGCCGATGTGTTGAAAGCTGTTACGCAGCTGCCTCAGGCACCCCTTGAGAAAGCTGAGAGTCTTGAGCAGTTGCGCTGGCTATCCGCCGGTTACAGGATCAAGGTGGGTGTTACCGATGTCGAGACCATAGGCATCGATACCCCTGATGACCTTGCCGCCGCCGAACAATTCCTTAAGCAGCAGTCACTATGAGAATAGCCGTATATATTTTGTCACTCCTTTTATCGGTCCCTCTGGTTTCATCGGCCCGTAACAACCATCAGGACAGCCTTAAGCAGGATAAGAAGAACCATCTTGTCTTAAGTGACGGCTCCGTTTATACCGGACAGCTGAAAATGCGCAAGCCTTCAGGTACAGGACGCACCGAGCATGTGAACGGTGATGTATATGAGGGCGCATATGAGAAAGGACTGAGAAAGGGTGTAGGTATATGCCATTACAATAACGGTGACCTTTACCTTGGTTTCTGGGATGAGGATGTCCGTTGGGGTGAGGGAGAGCTGCAGTATGCATCGGGCGATGTATACAAGGGCAGCTGGAAGTCCGGCATCCGTGAAGGAAAAGGCGTATACATGTGGGCCGACGGCTCCTACTACTCAGGTGAGTGGAACTCCGATATGCGTCAGGGTACAGGTACCATGTACTGGAATGACAGTTCAGAGTACCGCGGCTCATGGGATAAGGGACTGCGTGACGGTCACGGTGAGTACCACAGCGGCTCTTACACCTACTCCGGAACCTGGAAGAAGGATCTGGAGAACGGCAACGGCACATGCACCATGCCCAACGGTGACTCTTATAAGGGTCAGTTCCGCAACGGCACCATAACCGGAACAGGAGACTATACGTTTGCCAACGGCGATGTATATAAAGGTACGTTGCAGAACGGTATGGCCGAGGGTAAGGGTGTCTACTCATGGGCCGATGGCTCTGTCTATGACGGCGAATGGAAAGATAACCGCCGTGAAGGAACGGGCCGTATGACCTGGGCCAACGGCGACAGCTACTCAGGTGAGTGGCAGAATGATATACCTTGGGGTGACGGCGCCATGACTCTGGCCGACGGCACCAAGTTCAAAGGTTCCTTTGTGAACGGTGTCGTTGACGGCAAGGGTGTGGTCGAGGAGACCGACGGAACGCGTCTGGAGGGTGTGTTCAAGGAGGGCTACCGTACCGGCACATTCACTGTCAGGGACAGGTCAGGAAAAAAGATTAGAACAATAATTTATTGATGTTATGATACTTGATACACTTGACAATCTCAAAAAGTACGCATATCTGAGTCCGCTGATGGACAAGGTGCTGGAGTTTTTCAAGAACACGGACCTCTCTGCCCTTCAGACCGGCAGGATAGCATTGCAGGGTGATGACCTCTTTGTCAATGTGAACCGTCAGGGCGCCCAGAGTAGGGATGAGGCTCCCATCGAGGCGCACAGGGAGTATATAGATATACAGGTACCCATATCGGCCGATGAGGAGATGGGATATATAGCTGATTCATTCATGCCTGATCCCAAGATACCTTACAATGCCGATAGGGACGTTACCTTCTACTCCGGTAAGTGTGACACCTACCTGAACGTAAGGAAAGGTATGTTCGTGGTATTCTTCCCGGGTGAGGGACATGCTCCCGCCATTACAAAGGACGGCATATTCAAACTGATAGTAAAGATACGTAAGTCATGCTGAAAATAATAGAGAATGACCCTTGGCTGACACCCTATACCGGTGCCATTGAAGGTAGGCACGATCATGCCCTGTGGCGTGAGAGTCAGCTTACCGGCGGAAAAATGAGCCTGAAGGATTTTGCCTCCGGGTATCTCTATTACGGCTTGCAGCGTACTGAAAGCGAATGGGTGTTCAGAGAGTGGGCTCCCAATGCTACTGATATCTGTCTGATTGGTGATTTCTCAGGCTGGGAGGAACAGGAGCGTTTCCGTCTGCACCGCATCAATGATGCCGGTGACTGGGAGGTGCGTATCCCTGCCGGAATGATCGGTCACGGTCAGCATTACAAGATGCGTGTCAAATGGAACGGCGGTCAGGGTGACCGTATCCCGGCATGGTGCCGCAGGGTTGTCCAGGATGAACAGTCCAAGATATTCTCGGCCCAGGTATGGGATCCGCAGAAACCGTTCAGATTCAAACATAAGGATTTCAGTCCCAAGCAGGATCCGCTGCTCATATATGAGTGCCATGTGGGTATGGCGCAGGAGCGTGAGGGCGTAGGCACGTATATTGAATTCAAGAACAACGTGCTGCCCCGTGTCAAGGCGGCAGGTTATAACTGTATACAGGTGATGGCCATACAGGAGCATCCTTATTACGGCAGCTTCGGCTATCATGTTTCCAGCTTCTTTGCTCCGTCATCGCGTTTTGGAACGCCCGAGGAGCTTAAGGAGCTTATTGACACCGCCCACGGTATGGGTATATCGGTCATTATGGACCTTGTCCACTCCCATTCGGTCAAGAATGAGTATGAGGGTCTGGGTAACCTGGCCGGTGATCCCAACCAGTATTTCCTGCCCGGTGACCGTCATGAGCACTCGGCCTGGGGCTCTCTCTGCTTTGACTACGGTAAGGATCAGGTGCTTCATTACCTGCTCTCCAACTGCAAATACTGGCTTGATGAGTTCAAGTTTGACGGATTCCGTTTTGACGGCGTCACCTCAATGCTTTACTACAGCCACGGCCTGGGTGAGGCATTCTGCAACTACGATGATTACTTTAACGGCCATCAGGATGATGATGCCATATGCTACCTGATGCTTGCCAACCGCGTGATACATCAGTTCAATCCCGGTGCCATAACCATAGCCGAGGAGGTGAGTGGCATGCCGGGTCTGGCTGCGCCGTTTGATGACGGCGGATTTGG
>Ga0310696_10005221_pt1 | contig 15708 bp, 19 predicted proteins | sample AusTroGonzalo_MG_4_FD_203885 | JGI IMG/M metagenome (GOLD analysis project Ga0310696, IMG submission 203885) | Bovine rumen microbial communities from tropical cattle in Woodstock, Queensland, Australia - Gonzalo_02 (v2) (version 2) | ecosystem: Host-associated > Mammals > Digestive system >...
AGAACTGTTTATTGTATATTTGGGGTAATTGACAAATGTCAAATCCTAGATTAAGCGTGTCCTGGTCGCAAAAGTCCCACGGGTGTTCATAGTACACCGAATTTAAAAAACGAAGTTTTTCTATGTATTCATTCAAGTGTATTTTTATTTTTGACATGTTGTATAACAGTACCCCAGCGTTGAAGTATATATTTTCATTGTGTTTTTCTATTCCAAATTCAATATACTTGTCGTGTATAAATTTTATGTAGTCGTGTTTGAATCCGAATTGGACAACATAATCGACCGAAGCACCAAAAAAACATTCACCTAGGTCGATTTCGAATATTTTCAAGAAGTCGTTTAATATGAGAATATCTGTATCAAGATAAAGGACCTTGTTATATTTCTGTACATTTTCGATAAGCGGTGCTATTATACGCGAAAACGTGTATCTTGAAAAACTGTTTTTTATTTTATTGCCGAGGCCAACATGATTCATGTGTTCACTTATATCTAAAACTGTTGTATTTTCATATCCAAGCCATTTCAACTTCTGTTCTTCTGGTATTTCACATTCGGATTTGATTTCTGTTATCACCGTAGTCACATGAAACTTTTTTAACTAATGTAGAGCAAAAGTGGTGTAATCCCAGAATTTTTTATTGTTTCCTGGGCTTAATATAATACATATATCACGATTTTCTAAATCGTTTTCTGATTTATTCATTTTGGTTTCCTTTATGTTTTAAGTTGTTATTATCCGTATTCTTTTCAAATCGAATGAATAATCAAGAAATGGATAAAAATAAAAACTTCCTGTTTTTTCTGGAAATGTTCCGCTGTTGAACAGCTCACAATATTTTCCATGAACACCAAAGAAACAATTTTCTGGCGCATATCTGTTTTTCATTTCTTTAAGTATTTCATAATTTTTTGATTTTTTTACATTTCCAAGAAAATTTTTATTTGCCCACCAGAAATTACCGCAATAGAATACGCCCTTGTCTGTAATTGCTATTTCAACACCGCATGCGTCCGTTTCATTTAACATATGAAGGCAGGTTTTAAAATGAATTATGTTAAAATAAGTCATATAATCATTCCATGCGAGACTTGGAACGTATGAACGTGCGTTTTCTTTCAGTGATACACCCTTTGTGTGAAAATATAGGTTTTTATCATATGGATTGTCTAACAGGTCTAAAACCGCTGGAAATTCTTGGTTATTTTTATCTTGAAAAATAACGTTTGTCTTATTAGAAAGTATTCCGTATTTGTTTAATATGTCGATTAATTTTTGATTTTTTGGATATGCAAATATGTTAAACACATCAAGCATCTCGTACAATCCGCACATTTTTAATAAAAAAACATGCTTCTCAAATATTGGTTCCCAATCATTTACAAGATATGCGGTATAATTGACTTTTATTTTCATGATATTAAATTAATATATCTAAAAACTCATTTTATTTCAAATATTCACATACCACCTTTTGGTTGAACATCCACTTTTCGTCTGGTATGTCCAGGTTGTCATGCGTTATCTGATAGTATGTAAGCCATTCTTTTCTGAGCGGCGTGTCCGTGCCGTGCATGCACGCGGTCATAAACTTCGAGGATATCACCTGTTCACTTAGCGGAAGAACCTTGCACCAGCTGAAATACCTGTTCATTACGTAGCTGAACGCTATCTGGTCGTCCTTGTCTATTGAGGATTCGTCATAGCCGAACATCTTCAGAAGTGCGTAAGTCATCCTGTCGACGTCGAACGTGGTCTTGCACCTTCTTTTTATGGTTATGTTGGTCTGGAAAAGACCCTTGTAGTTTATGTCGTATCCAGACATTTTGAGAAACTCTACACATCTTTCGACGAATTCCCTTTCGTATGTCGGCTTCATCTTCAACCACGCATTCATTTCTTCTATGAAGTTGTATCTTGCTGGATGTGGCATCAGGGAAAAATCGTATCCACCAGAATTGAACTTGCCTACAATAGGGTCGAGGCTTTTGGTTATCTTCGTGTTCGCGTCTATGCATATGCATGTGTCGGAACTGCAATATTTGAACGTATTGTACCTTATCTGGAAGCACCGCTCGAATTTGGAATACTTTAGCAACGATTCGTCGTATATGACCTTGAATGTCTTGCTTTCTATTCCTGGCTCGTCTACTACGAGAATATATTCAACGTCGTCCTGCGGATTTTCAACTTCGTGTATTTTTTCGTAATTTCCTATGTTATATTGGAGAATCGTATATCTATATTTCTTTTTCATAGAGGTTTTAAGATTTGTGTTTTCCACGTCATTTTTATTATGTTCGTCGAAATCCCTCTTTATCGTGTTCATGTCCGTCCTCGACTTGAAATTGTCTGGCCAGAACACGTCTGTGGTGTTGAGCCTTCTCTTCACCGTCTCCTCCCATGTCTTGTTCCTGAAGTGGTAGAGCTCGCACGGCTCGTCTTCAGTGTTGTTCGGAATGTTCCCGCATTCAACCCGCCTTTTCCCAGTCGGGTCGAACGGCCTGAACTCGACGTTGGGTCTGTCTGAATAAACCAGTATGTGCGGATTGTTGAATATGATTGACTTTCCAGTCTTTCCAGTATTCAAGAACACTTTTCCGAGCCTATGTAGTTTCGAGTCGCATCTGGTGAACCTTTCAATGACGGAGTAATTACCATCTTCAGCTGAACTAAGTCCGTTGTCTCCGAATGTCCTCCAGTTTATGTATATCGCCTCTTTGTCGGAATAATCGGATAAAAATTCCTTCACAGACTTTCCGTTCTTTATGTATACAAATTCGTCTATGTCGAAAAACGCGAGAAAATCGTATTTTCCACAATACTTTTCAATGCACGAATTGTAGCAAGGAATCTGGGGCCTTTCCTGGTCAAACTCCTCGAAGTGGACCCTTTCGTCTGTTATGTCATCTCTATTATATCTCCACCTGTTCTAGTAGACGTATATGTCGTCGAACCCGACCTTTAGGTTGTAGTCCACCCATTCCTTTAAGTATTCATCCTCGTCTTTCGCTATCGCTATGAGCGCAACCGTAGGGAGACGTTTCGAGAAATCACCACGTTCGTTAACTCCTTGTGGCTTGTATTCTAGACGTTCCACAATCTCTATTTCCTTTGTCTTGAATCCAGAGTTCTTTTTAATGTAATACCAGTATCCAAACATCCTTTCTGCTAGGAAGCACAACGCCCTTTTCTGATAATTGTCCCTCTTCTAAAACTCTTCCGTACGGCAAATCTTCTTTTCCAATGAAAACAAAATTGGAAATATGAACGAGCACCATTCCTCGAACAGCTCCTTTTTCATTATGAACATGTTACACGGAGCGAAATTTGTTCCGTTAGAGAGGAGATATTTCCTGAAATTTTCACCCCAATCATAATTAAACTCATCTCGTATTACGTCAATGCATGTCTGCAAATCCGATAATACATGATAATGCTTATACTAATGTGCCAAGGAAATTTTGTCAGAAGACCAAATTGGTTTAGAGACAATTATGTCATAATCATAATAATCTTTGAAATCACTCTATGCAAATATTCTTCTATAATGAGAAAACCCAACGTAATCTGGAAGTCTCTGGTTTTTCCAAAACCAGTAAATCGAAGTCATTTCGTTTAGTAGACAGTTCAAATGGGATATGTTATCTCCAGAAGAATCCATTTCAAGGAACTGTCTACTCCATTCATCATCAAGTTGGCTTCCGCCGTTTATTGGAAAATAAACCCCACCGTTGGATTTATTTTCTTCGATGAATTTCCTGAGCTATTCCGTTGGCTGGTAGAAAAGATTGAATATTATCTTGAGGGTTTTCATGTCATTTCTCGTTTCCAGTTGATACGCTGCAATTTATGAAACCGAACTTCTTGTTCTCATTCGGCCTGAACCCGATTAGGCAGTAGAACTCGTCTCCGACAACGTAGATTTCTGTAAACGTCTGGTGGGTCTTCTTTGGAAAATGTGCATTTACAATCTTAACGATTTCTGACTTGGTTTCCTTAAGCCATTCTTTAGACGGGGTTTCATACATGACCTTTGTTCTGAGAAACGTGTCAAGCTCGGTTCCAATAGACTCATTTCCGTATTTCTTTATTCTCTTCATATCAATTGCCCTTCTTGAATTTCTCCAGGAAAATATCCATAGCTGGCATCTTTTCTATAACATCGCACAAAGAATGCCATTCCTTTAACTTGTGGCTGTGACGCCATTCGTATATGTTGTAGGCATTCTCATATGTTCCAGACCAAGTGGCCTTATAATTGTATCCGCTTCCCATGAACTGGCGCATGAGCCTGAAATACGTGTAGTCCTTTGTCTCTACGTATTTTTGACGCCATCTGTTGAGTATGTCTATCATTTCACCTATGTCGTCGGCAAGCATGAACCGTTCGTCTGCCGTGTATTTCTCGTCGGACAAAGAATCAAACGTAAAATCTTCTTCGGTGAAATCCCTTGACGAGCCCTTGTGTTGGACTGAGCAGGAGTTCCTTGTTGTTCCGACCTTGTATGTATCCATCTCTGCCCACCAGTACATCGGAGCTGTGATGTCCATTTCGATAAAAATCTGACGCATGAACTTTCTATGAGGAGAACCTCCATTTACCAAAGCTCGACAAAGCTTTTCATCGTTTGGTCCAATGTGATACGACATAAGGGAACCGTTTTCCTCTGAATAATGGAAATCAGAATCTGCTCTTTCCCACGAATTCAACGGGTTTCTCATTCCTCGAAGGGCGTCCATGAACCCGAATACCCTGACGTTTTCAATTTTCATGTGAATATTATACAAATAAGAAGGGGCCGACTTGTGTCGACCCCGTGGAAAGACTGAGTTTTTTGTTTCGTCACTCGACAGTTATTGTCTTGACTCCACTTTCCTTTGGCTCTTCTTTCTTGAACGGAAGAGATATCGTGAGGACTCCATCTACGTTTTTCGCCTTGATTGCACCCTTGTCAATCTTGTCTGACAGGCGAATAGAGAAGGAATACTTCTGGGACGAGATTCCCTTGTAGATGTAGTTATCTTCGTTTTTCTCTTCCTTGTTCTCGTTTCCGCAGTCCACAGTAAGTGTATTGTCGAGGATAGTGACCTTCACCTCGTCCTTTGCGAACGGTGTAGTTACGACCTCAAGCCTCTGGGAAACGACGTTTCCGTCCTTGTCCTTTTCAGCGACTATGTTGTGGGGTCTGCGAATTAGCGTCTTGAGACCGTTTGTCTCAAGGGTCTTTTCCCTGAATGGATATTGCATTATTGCGTCCATTGTCTTCCACATGTCATCCCATGCGGAATCGTGTTTCATTATGTCGAACATTTCTGTTTCTCCTATTTTTGATTGTTATTGTTAATCAATCTTTCCAGTGCTACTCGTCGGAATTTCCTAACTTTCGCACTGGTTGATATTTACTTTTTCAGTCCTTGAAGTCCATTTCCTTCAAGAGGTCGCTAATGCTCTTCGATGAAGTATCGAGCTTTCCCTCATCTTCGTCAAAACCATCGTCCTCTGAATCGGATTCAACTGGAAGGTCTTCTGGGTCTGACATGAGGTCATTCACTATCTTTGAAGTGTTTTCGTCCTTGGCCTGAGCAGAGGGATTTGTTGGAATTTGAACCTTCTGCTGTGGCTGGCTGGTGGAACTCGAAGAATCAAAGACATCGTCCTCGTCTGTCGGGATGTTGCTGGACATGAGGGAGTAATACTTCTTGTAGAACTCCTCAAGTTCATCCTTCGTGCTCTTGACGTAGAATTGGTCGTCGAACTCGAACCTGTCAATGGCCTCCTTCGTAACAATCTCCCTCTTGTTTGCGTCAAGCAAGTCATAAGGCTCCTTGCCGAACGCCATTTTAGTAATCTTCCTCTCCCAGCCCTGCTTCTCATTTGCCTTTCCAGCGTTCCAGATTACGGGAACCTTCTCCATGCGGAGATAGAAGTCGACGGCGTTCTTGCCATTGCACCACCCGTACGGAGTGCCAGAAACCGAAATCTTTGCGATTTCTGCGTTAACAAGACCGACGAACTGCTTGTACTCGTCCTGATTTGAAAAGATGATGCACTTGAACCTTCCGTTGTTCTTCTCGTTAACTGGGTCGTTGATTACATAGACTGGAACGATTCCCTGGAACTGCTTCTTGAGGCTCTTGATGCGCTCAAGGGAAAGCCTGTCTGTCCTTCCACTGCTGTTGTAGGCGTTCCAAGCCTCTGCCAGTCTGCGGCAAACTGGACATACGTTGTCCCATGTAGGCTTTTTCTCCTTGAGCTTGAGTTCCTTGTAGGTGTCCATGAACCCGAGAGTCGGGTCGTTCTTAGCATCGATGTATGCAGAAGACGGACATACGACATAGTCATCGACAACCTTGAATCCGTTGTCATTCATTCCCCAGTGGTTGTGGACAAAACGGGAAATAAACGGATGCCTACGGTCGTTCTTGCCCTGCGACCTGAAATTGAGAATCCTGAAACGATATTTTTCCTTTTCGTTGTTTGCATCGTTTGGCTTGAGGAAAAGGGTTATCGGTGCCTTCTTCCTGTTTGCTCCGTATTCAGTAGATGGAAGGTCTGAGCAGAATGTACACATAATTATTACTCCTGGTTTTCTTCTTTTTCGGGTTTGTTTTTGTTTTCGTTTAGTTTTTTCATTGCTTCGGTAACATCGTGGATTGGCCTAGCCGTTCCACCAGTTTTCATCAGGCACGCGTCTTGCAACACATTCCTGAGTTCCTCAGCTGCATTGTATATTATACAAAGCTCTTCTTTGTTCATCTTGTCGAGCAAGTCATATATTTTCACGAAATTAGGTATTGCAACGATGAAGTACTTAGACATTCTTCCAGACATGTATTCATATGCAATCCTGTTTCCAGATATGGACTCCTTTATGAAATCAACTGGTGAAATCTTTTTTTCTACGCATATTTTTGCTACGTTTGAAACAGACCTGATATAATTGGAGTATACCTTTTCTAGGCATTCCCTCTCGTTTAATCGTTTTGCGTATTCAAGAAACAAACTTGGCTTTAAAATCAGTTCTGGTGTATAAACATTTGTCTGTTCTATTGCGAACTTGATGAAGTTGTATGGTCTTATTCCGTATTTCACCATTACATGGTGGAGCTTGTCGAATGCCTTCTTGTGGTTTCTGTAATAGGTCTTTCCTCCGATTCTGTCGAAGCTGACCTTCCTAACGATGTGTGGGTTATTTTCCTGTGCAAGATATTTAAACATTCTTGCGAGAAGTTCTTTTTGCTCCTCTGCGCTTCCTTGACTTGCCGCGACCACTTGTTTTTCCTTTTCCGACACGTCTCTTGACTTCTCTTGCATATGCACGACCGCTTATTATTTTCTGTATTTTGGAAATGAACGAACCGTTGAAAATAAATGAATATTTTCTGTAAATCGAACTAAACAACTCCTCTACTGTTATACCAAGTTCAGATATTATCCTCTTTATGAATTTTGTGTCACTCGCTATAACGGAAAGCGTCTGCTTTAATATATTCTCATCATCAGATTTTGAAAAGTCTGGGTATTTCTCTATTACCTTCGACAAAATGAACTTGTCGTCCATTTTCTTGAGGTGTTTCTCGTTTGTGTAATAGAACCCGTTATAATCATCTGTGTTGAAGTCAAGTTCATTCTGTTCGTGTTCCTTCATGTCGATAGCCTCATACGTCATCTATATCCTGTGAAAGTTCTTGGAAGTTGTCCATAATTGCCGATGATTCGGTCGACGAGCCCAATGAACCCTCTGGTGAATATGTCGTGTCCTTCAGAACAAGGGATTCTGGGTTTAGGTTAAACGGTATTACTTTTCCGACATAACCTCCCAATCTGTTCTTTATTAATCTCATGTTTATGATTCCGTGCTCCCTGTCCTCTTCCATCTGGTAAAGACCAGCGAGGAAGTCTACCGTATGGGCTATTCCCCTTGACTCCGAAACATGCTCCATTCCGATATTTTCGTTATTCATCCCCTCCGAATTTGCCTGTGTTGCAGTTACGACTGGAACTTCATAGATATACGAAAGGGCTCTGAGTTTTTCCGCAACGTCCATTATGTCCTGATACATGTTATCCCTGCTCTTGTTTGGGAGTACCAGGTTGAGATAGTCTATTATGATAATGTCAAATTTGTTTCCAGCGGCCTTCAGATTGTCAAGGTATATCTGTATGTCGGAAACCCTAATCGTTCTAGGAGGATATTCCTTTATGAATAGATTTGCATTTGGGTGGTTGTTGTAAAACTCGTTTATCTTGGCTATTACCGATTTGCTGTTGTCCTTTAGCTTGTTGATGTTCGAGTCTGAAATATGTGCGTCAAACCTTGTCGCATAGACGTTTTCGCTCATTTCAAGGGAGATTACGACAACATTCAAATCTTCTTTTAGGCAATTTACGGCTATGTTCGAAAGAAATAGGCTTTTTCCAAGACCAGCCTGACCCATTATGCAAGCGAGCATCTTTCCGCCCTTGTAGAACCCGCCGTGCAAATACCTGTCAAGTCCATCAAATCCAGTGCTTATCCTGGCCTCTGGATTATTGACGTATTCCCAGTGCTTTTCTTGGTCTTCCTTGTTGAAGTAATTCATCCCGAAGTTCGTCTCGTCGAACGTGAACTTCTGGATTTTATCAAATTTATCTATACATGAATCGACTGAACCGTGGTTCATTATGTCCACGGCGTTGTCGTGAATCGTATAGTAAAGAAGCTTCTCCTTTACGAACTTTCTGAGATTCGAGTTTACTACGTCAAGCGAAAGGTCTACTTCCAGCCTTGCTATTTCCGTGAGGTCCCTTAGTATGTCGGCCTGTGGTGTATCTGGATGGACTTGGCAATACTTTGAAACCATGGCCTGTACTATCTGAACAGACGGGGTTCCTTCGTATTTGTTGTAGTATTTTACTATAAGTTTTCCGATTATTCCGAGTGACTTGGAAGTCTCGAACCATCTCTGGTCCATGTACTGACTTATTACACCCAAAAACCTCTTGTCTACGAGGGACTTCTTGATGATGGTCCTCTCGAGCATTTCATTTGTGAAGTCGAGTTCCATTTTGTCTAGTTTTTTCTTGTTGGTGTTGACATATTATACCAGACTCAGTTCCACGATTCGTATCCGTTCATGGATGGCCACGACGAATTTCGTATGACTCCTCTTGGGTAAGCTTGCTCATTTCTTCCCATCATCTGGGAATTTTGTCTAATTATGGAAGATTCCCTTGAGCTTATCTGTGGTGGAATTCTGTTTGAATTTTCAAAATGTTCCAGCTTCTGCTTTAATGCCGTGTTTTCGACCATAAGCCTTGAAATTTCAAATTCCAATTCACTGTTCCTAAGTATGAGGTCGTCATTCTTGCTCGTAAGAGAATCTATCTCTTTCCTGAACATCTCTTCCGTCTCTATTATGGTCATGCCAGACATTGACTTTCTTAGATTGTCTATGTCCCCCCTCAGTTCGTTGTTTTCTTTTTTAATTTTATCGATGTTTGGATTTTGAATTGGTTCCTTTAATGGTTTTTCTACGTTTTCAGGAACTTGTTCTGGTTTACTGTCCTGGACCGACTCTTCTGCAACAATGGAATCCTTTTCTGGTTTCATTGCATCTTTTTCGGCTTCAACCCTTTTATCCCTTTGCTCCATCTTGTCAAGTGCCTCGTCTATAATCTTATCGCTTGATATTGCAATCTTGGCGGCTATTTTTTCGTAATCCTCCAATGTAGCGTCTCCGTGTATATTGTCTGGGGACGTAACAACTGGCTTTTTCTCTATTGGGTTAATCCCACCCTTTTTTATCTTTCCCTTTGTCATAGTCAAATCTCCATTTCGTCAAGTGCGTTTGATGTGTTATTGGAGTATTTCATCATCTGGATACTCTTTTCATTGAATTTCTCTATGAACGTGTTCCAGATTTCGTCTTTTGTTATCAGGTCCTTGTACGTGACGCGCTTGTCTGAATACGATGGGCAAATATATCCGCCCCTTGTGTCCTGTAGAAATCCCATTTTCACGGCTTCCTCTATGAGTCCGTCATACTTTGACATTCCAGTTTCGAAGTCGACGTAAAGCTCAGCCCCGTACATTGGCTTGGAAACCCTGTTCTTTGTTGTGAAGAACTTCAACCTGTTTCCCTTGTAGAATCCTACGTTTCCATCTTCCTTTTCAAGCCCAGTGAGATAGTCGTTGTCGTCTGCCTTGACGAACACCTTTTCGCATTGGAGAACAACATGTGATGAGTATTCTATGAGCTTTCCACCACCCATTTGGTGTATCTTGCTTGTGAACATGGCACCAGGGTCCTGATATTCGTGATTGATTACGAGAAGTGTGCAGTCGCTTTCGCACACTCTCATTACTAGTCCGCGAAGCATGTTGTTCTTTAGCTTTGCTGTGATTCCCATATCGTTTGCCATCTTGCTTTTGTCGACGGCGTCAGCAACAAGCTTGTCGGAACCAAGGAATCCGAACGAATCGAGAATGCAGAGAACCCTGATATGGTCGTTGTTGTCTGGGTCTTTCTCCCATTCCTCGTGTGCCTTGACCAGCATGTCGTAAGTCGAAATCATCTTTACGGCGCAGTCCTCGACAGAGTGTACCCTGATATACTGAACTGGACAATCTGGTGTATCCTCGTCTCCGAGTTCTATTCCAGAATCCATGAATATGTCAACTGGGAATCCTCCTTCGGAATCAAAGACTATTACCTTGTCTACAGTGTTTTCCTTAATAGCGTTGACAGCTGTATTTGCCGCTATAAGCGACTTACCAGACTGCGAAAGACCAAAAAGGGTTGATATTCTCCCGACTGGAAAACCCTTGTGAATGTCACCAGTAAGAACCCTGTTTAGTGCATACGAACCTGTGTTAAGATATCCAGTTGGTTTGGAAATCGTAAGCGCCTTAGCGCCAGTGCTTTTTCTTATGTTTTTTAATGCGTCGCCTAGCTTCATTTGATACTCCGTTTAAATATTATACATCTCCCTTTTCTTATTTTCCTCTCTTATTTTGTTCCTTTTGATTATTTGGTCTCCTTTGAACATTGACAAAATTCCCATAGAACACATGAGTATCAGGTTCTTAGTCCTTAATTTTGTTTCTGGATTTGTTATCTTCTCGTACAGGTCGTTGGGGAGAAAGTTAAGCCATCCTCCCTCAAGCATTTTCTTTTTCAATCCACCTTTGGAATAAAAGGTGAGTTCTTTGCATTTTCTGGTTTTTACTAGTTTCCCCAGGTAATTGTTAGTTATGTTCAAAGTCCTCAACGTGTCTCTTCTTTTTATGTGTATTCCGAACAGCTTGGACACTGTTCTTAGATAAAGGTACAGGGGCTCGTTTTTGTCGGTTATGTTCTTTGATAAGGTTATCTTTGTTTCTCCGTCGATAATGAAACCGTCCAAGAAAATCCTTTCCAGGTCGAGAAGATTAGACTTTGAAAGGCATGTCATTTTTGACATGTATTCATTGTAATAGAATTTGTTCTCGTCCGTAAGGACGGCTATTCCATAATACCTGCTTTTCCTGTATGTTCCGAGAAGCTTGTATTTTCTAGGTGCCTCGTATGACTTTACGACATAGATAAACTTGGCTTTAGGAAACAGGGGGTTTTTCTTAGCAGAATCGAGCTTTGTGTATGAAAGTCCACCAGACCCGTACTCTTCCATGAAGAATCTGGACTCTGGGTCTGTGAGAGGATTTCTCACGTTTTTACGTATTATATTCCATTTTCCCATCCAAATATTATATGGATGAGACTGTTATTATTGAAATATTGCTATACGGCCTATGCGCCTCGTCGGGACCAGACAGGTAGTTGTACGTGGAAAGCTGTGAAGATATATATCCAGATTCCGTCTTTCTTTCGTCGTAATAACCAGAAAGATAGTCCGACGAGAACTGAGGATAGTTGTACGAATTTCCGACTTGTCCGCAAATCTCTCCAGTTTCGTCTATCCTCCAGATAAGTCTGTCCACATACGGCCTTTCGTCAGTTTCTGGCTCAAGGCTGTCGACCCAGTTTATATGCTCTATGAAATCCGACAGGAGAGGAACTGGATAGAATCCTACGTTTATCTGTCTAACTGTTGGAATGAACCCGTCGTATTCGGTATCGACGACAACCGAAACTTCTGAAGATGTACCGTCATTGTCCACGGATATGAGGGTTGATACCTTGTGTACGATGGAATTTCCTTTCTGGCTTATCACGTCGTTTCCGCAGAATATCCATGTCTTGAATATGAAATTGCACGTACACGTCACAACGTCATCGTCGAACGCGTCTAGTTGTTCTGGCCTTTCCTCGGTTATCGTGTCTTCCATGATGACCTGGCACTTCATGAACATACCCTCGAACTTGGGATGCTTGAACCTCACGAAAGCGTCTTTGTTGAAGAATGGTATGAAATTTGAAAGTGCCTTGTCTACGTCACCCTGTCTTTTCGATACAATTGTAACCTGATACGTTATGTCTATCGGAACTGGTGTGAATAGGTTATAATTCAATGCCCCAGAATGAGACGCATACTTTACTTCGTTGTATACGTTTGTGAGTCTATCGTTGTTTTTTGTTATTCCAGTTCTTTGAATGATTATGATGGGGAGGGAACATTCGCCGTTTTTATTGGGGTTTTCCAAATTCTTGAAAATCCTGGACCTATTTCCTATTACACACGCGAACTTATCAACGGTTCCGTCCTTCCTCTACACTTCTATGTTGTTGAAAAGTCGTTTGAACTGATTGTTGGCTATTGCCAATTCCTGATTATAGCTGTGGATTTCCATGTTTTAATATTTACCCAAAATTAGTTTAGTTGCTTTTCCGTTATGACTTTGAAATCTGCACCGTTCATCTTTGCTGTTGTGATTGCCTGTTTCCACTTGCATTGGTTCTTGACCCAAGTTTTTACAGCCATCTGGTCGCTTTCGTTCACTGGTTTTCTGACTTCCGAAGACTGCTTTATCTCGACCCATATCTTTTTGATGCCGTCTCCAGATTTTGCGTAAATCACGAAATCTATGTGGTAGTTCCTGACCTTCTCTGGCTTTTCGGATTTGTCGAGATACTTTATCTTAAGTCCTTCGTAGTCCCAGAGAACGATGTTCGGATTCCTGTCGCAATATCGCATGAATCTAAGTTCGAGAGCAGATTTATATATCGGTCTATATCTTCCCTTGAACTTTTCTGGGTGTGTTGGAGTGAAAGTTCCAGTGTGTGCGTTATTGTACTTTCCTCTTTTTCCGCTCTTGTTTATCCTTACCATGTTCCACCAGATATCCGTTTTGTGAAAGCCACATTTTCATAGTTATTGAATCAACAATCATAGATTCTACGGTTTTACCATCTGAAAATTCATTTACATTCCCGCTTTCTTTGACAAAATCATTTATGTCTTTTGGTTTTGTATACGAATTGAACCACTTAAAGTATAATGCACGGGTGAAATTATCCTTTTCAAGCGTTCTTGCGGTTGCTATAAGCCCTGGCTTGTCGTTGTCAAGTGCTAAAACTATCCTGTGGTTTGGGAACCTTTTTCGGAGAATTTTTCCTTGTAGCTCAGTAAGGTTCTTTCCGCCTATTGCGATTCCGTTTTTAACGAACAGGCTATCGTAAACTCCCTCGAAGCAAATCAAATAAGGAAATGAAATATCTATGTTGTCCAATCCGTAGATTAATTTGTCTTTGTTCTTGGGAAAAATGTACTTCTTACCGCTGTCGGTTAGCTTAAGGAAGTCGTTTAACTGGAAATAAGCATCGACACCGTTTATTTTCCATGGAATCAATATGTATTCCCCACCATTTTTTGAGAAATAGGAGTAGAATTTCTCCTTTAGAAACGGAGAAGACATCACGAGTCTGTCGGAAAGGTATTTTGTCGCCCTTTCGGAAAGCTCTGATTTCCATTCTGGCTTGATTACGTTGGAAAAATTAAGTACATTCTCCACTTTTTTCTCTTCATGAGAAATGGACCAATTTGACGAAAGGCTTGAAAAGTGCTTTCCGTCGAACATGGTCTTGAAGAATCTACTTTTTATGTTATCGTAATCCTCTCCAGAGAACGCCTGAAGCAATTTCATTCCAGAAAGGTTTGCGTCGCAGTTGAAACAATGATAGCTTGCACTTTTGAGATAGTAGTATCCTCGCATCTTTTTGGAGCTTTTCTTGGAATCTCCACAGATGGGACACCTGAACATTATCTTGTCTCCCTGTGATACCCTATTTGTTGGGAGATATGGCATTATTTCGCTGTTTACCCAATCTCTGAGTTCAGGTGTCATTTCTGGTTCCTCTCATAAGGACTTCTATCGTGGCCTTTTCTATAGCCTTGGAAACACTCTCGTTCGACATATCCCCTATGCAAATCCACATCCTGTATGGTATGGACCACTGGGATTCCATGCTTATCTCAAGTTTTTTGTTTTTGACCAGGTCCCACGTCCTTACTATTCCCTTGTTCTTGCTCTTTAGGAAACTTTTCAGTTTGTTTGACCTCACGAACATCCTGACCGCCGAACTTCTGTTCTTTACTACCCTCAATTTGTCAAGAAGCTCTATGTATGTAGGATTTGACGTACAGAGATATTCCTTTCCGTCTACAATCAACTTTGAAACGTCGTTTCTAAGGAACCATTCAAGGCTTTCCTTGTCATGTTCCATTTTCTTGACGGTATCAATGTTTGTAGCCAATCCACATTTTCCAGCTATTTCGTCAAATTCTGAAATTGTCATATTATCTAACCAACATGAAAGAGCAAACTTTTGCCGAGAAGAAAGAATCATTCTTTCCGTTTTTCGTAATGTCAGAAACAAGTACTGGAAGTTTCTTGTCAACGGAAACTTTTATCTCATCTGACTGGAACATGTTGAGTATGTTCAACCTGTTGAAATCGAGTATAATCTTCTGTGGGTTCCCGTCTTCGTTCAGGAGGCTACCACTGTTAATCAAGCCAAGTTCAAGGGTTATGGAATTTGCAAGTTCGTTGCTTTCGTTTCCGATTGTCGCAAATATCGTATTATTCTGCATGTCCTTTTCCGTCGTTATGTATATCCTGGCATCTGAAGAATTCTGGAAAATGAAGGAGTGTCCGTTTATCGTCTTTATGAGACCAGAACTTGTCGTGAACTCGAGCTTAGGAGAGAGCTCAGACTTTATCTTGGTGGCAACGAACTTGGAGACCCTTTGTTCGTCAACGGAAGCAATTTTGGTCTTGAATTTCCCAGACTCTATCTTCAGAAACGGCTGTTCGTACGACATCTTTACGGACATGTAGTCGTCTTTGTACATTTCCTTGACCGTTGTAAGAACCCTTAGAAACGTAGGAAGTTCTGATATGCAGAACTCAAGTCTAGAATTCGAATAAATCGAATTGGAGGTTAAGTTGCACTTGGAAAAGTCGTTCTTAGAATACACAACAAGACCGTTTTCGTCTATTGTCAGTTTAACACCGTCGGCCATCTTTGAAATTGACTTCACAATCTCGTAGAAAAGCTCGAAGTCCCTAATCTGTATTGTTTCTTTTGACATCTTGGTGGATATTATACTTTGTTTTTCTTTGATTCAAGGTAATTCTCAAGTCTTGAACCCTTTGGTATTTCAAATCCGAACCTATTCCTGAGAACCAGTTCGTCCTCCAGGAATTCGGTCCCGAGAATTGACCTTCCTACTGAGAAATGCTTTAGGTTCTTCTCGACAATGCACCCAAGTCTGAGTT
>Ga0310696_10005222_pt1 | contig 15704 bp, 15 predicted proteins | sample AusTroGonzalo_MG_4_FD_203885 | JGI IMG/M metagenome (GOLD analysis project Ga0310696, IMG submission 203885) | Bovine rumen microbial communities from tropical cattle in Woodstock, Queensland, Australia - Gonzalo_02 (v2) (version 2) | ecosystem: Host-associated > Mammals > Digestive system >...
GGTTGAATTGGAATGAAAATAGCATTGGCTCAAATTAATCAAACAGCAGGAAAATACGAAGAAAATACGCAAAAGATATTGGATTTTGCAAACGGGGCAAAGCAACAAAACGTTGATTTGATAATATTTCCGGAATTTGCGGTTTGTGGTGGATATTGTAACGATTTGTTTAATAACAAAGATTTTATAATATCCGGTTTTAAATCTGCAGAACTTATAACAAGTCAAACTCCGATTTATACAATTTGTGGAGTTATTGCAAACGATAAACTTAATCAAAACATTACAAACGCAGTTGCGTTATTTCATAACGACAATATGAAAGTTATCGCTTCAAAATACAACTTGAACGATTCTTTGTTTAACGATTTAAAATATTTTAAATTTTCCGGCTTTTCAAATGTTTTTAAAATTTTCGACAAAAATATGGCATGCGTTATTGCCGACGGTACGGAATCAGTTATAAAAAATATAGAAAAAGCGTCTTGGCTCGGAATAGATATTTGTGTTATTTTAAGTTGTTCGCCTTATTATAAAGGAAAAATAGAAGAACTTAAAACCGTTATTGCAAATTGTGCAAAAGAAAATGCCATAGACGTTGCTTACGTGAATATGTTGGGTGCACAAGACGGATACGTTTTCGAAGGTTTAAGTTTGTATATCGATAAAAACGGGAATATAAAAGTTCAGGGGGAAACTTTTAAAGAAGGATTGACGATTTTTGATAGCGACGCTGAAAATGTTGAAAATAAAGTTAACGATAAAAATAAAGAGTTGTATGATGCTTTGGTTTTGGGCTTAAAAGATTATATGACTAAAAATAATTTTAAAAAATGTGCATTGGGTATAAGCGGGGGGATAGATTCCGCATTAACACTTGCAATAGCCGTTGATGCAATAGGGGCACAAAACGTGCTTGGTGTTTTAATGCCGTCAAAATATACGTCTCAGGAATCAAATTCATGTGCTTTGGAACTTTGCAAAAATTTAAACGTTCAAACGAAAACAATACCGATAGAAAAAATTTATAACGTTTATATTGATGAACTTACTCCGTTTTTTGAAAACAAACAAAAAGATTTGACCGAAGAAAATTTACAGGCAAGAATAAGAAGTAATATTTTAATGGCATTGTCAAACAAATTCGGTTATTTTATTTTATGTACCGGTAACAAGTCAGAAGATGCCGTAGGTTACAGTACTTTATACGGGGATGCTACCGGCGGTTATGCCCCGATATCGGATTTATTGAAAAAAGAAGTTTACGAACTTTCAAAATACAGAAATACTTTATCAAAAGTCATTCCTGATTTTATAATTCAGCGGGCTCCTACGGCTGAACTCAGAGAAAATCAAAAAGATTCCGATTCCATTCCGGAATACGACATTTTGGATGACATTTTGGAAAAAATATTTGATAATAATATGAAATATTCGGATATTATCAATACCGGTGTCTCAAATGAAGTGTTAGATAGAATATGGAAACTTGTTTGTTCTTCGGAATATAAAAGAAGGCAGTCGCCGTTAGGAACAAAAGTATCAAAGACGGCTTTTTTAAGGGATGTAAATTTACCTGTCGGTAACGGATACGTATGGAAACCGATGAAAGAAAAAAGTTTGCCCTCGGGCACAGAGAAAGAGTAAAACAAAAATTTTTAAACACAAAATTTGATAATTGGTCGGATTATGAAATTTTGGAGTTTGCTTTATTTTTTGCTCTCCCGCAAAAAGATACAAAATCGATAGCAAAAAAGTTAATAGAAAAGTTCGGCAGTTTAAAAAATATTTTACATGCCGATTTTGATGAATTAAACAAAAGTTTTGAAAATATAAAAGGCGTAAGCAAACACACTGTTCTTTTTTTATATTTTTTAAAATATTTTTCAATAAAATATTCGGAATTTAAAGTTAAAGAAAAGGAAAAACTTTCTTCACCGCAAGAAGTTGTCGTTTTTTTAAAAAATCTTATGGATTTTTGCGATAAAGAAAAAATGTATGCCGTATTTTTAAACGCCTCAAACGGTGTTTTGGATTATAAAATCATAAGTGAAGGAACCGTAGGGCGTTCGGCGGTATATCCGGGACAGATTGCAAAATGGGCATTGATATTAAACGCAAGAAGTGTTATAGTATCTCATAATCATCCCGGGGGTGTTTGTAAACCTTCGCAAAATGATATAATAGCAACACAAGCAATACAAAGGGCGTTAAAAACAATAGAAGTGGAATTGTTGGACCATATAATCGTTACCGGTTCTGATTATTACAGTTTTAAAGATAACGGTTTAATTTAGGAGAAACAATATGAGCGGTTTATTCGGCGTTATTTCAAAAAACAAAAACAGTTGTATAGATTCTTTAATTTACGGGACCGACTATCAGGCACATATGGGTTCGGAATACGGCGGTCTTGCCGTTTTGGGGCAAAACTTTGCAAGATTTATTCATAGAATGAGCAATGCCAATTTCAGAGACAAATTTTTTGAAAGTATAAAAAACATTGAAGTTCACAGCGGTATAGGTGTAATAAGCGATTTGGAAGAACAACCGATTTATATGAAATCGAAAGTCGGTGAGTTTTGTATCGTTACTTCCGGCAGAATTGTAAATATGGAAGAACTTGCAAAAGAAATGATGGATAACGGTATTTGTTTTAGCGAGTTTAGTAAATCTCATGTTAATATGACCGAGCTTGTTGCAAGAATTGTTTCTACGGGGCAAACGATACAAGACGGAATAAAATTGATGTTCAACAAAATAAAAGGTTCTTGTTCGTTGCTTATATTGGCAAGAGAAGGTGTTTATGCTGCAAGAGATTATTTCGGGAGAACACCTCTTGTTTTGGGACAAGATTCCGAATCTTTTGCGATTTGTTCCGAAACTTGCGGTTTTGCAAATTTGGGTTACAGAATAATCAGAGATTTGAATCCCGGAGAAATTATTTTGATAAGTGACAGTGAAGTAAAAGTTTTGGAAAAAGGATACGAAAATAAAAAAATCTGTACTTTTTTGTGGATATATACAGGTTTCCCGTCATCAAATTATGAGGGACTAAACTCTGAAATTGTCAGAGAAAGAAGCGGTAAACTTCTTGCAAAAAGAGATAAAGGAATAAAAGCCGATTTGGTTGCAGGTGTTCCCGATTCAGGGCTAGCACATGCAATAGGATATTCTATGGAATCGGGTATTCCTTTCAGAAGACCTTTGGTAAAATATACTCCTACTTACGGAAGAAGTTATGCCCCACCGTCTCAACATTTAAGAGATTTGACCGCAAGAATGAAACTTATTGCCATAAAAGAAGTTATTGAGGGAAATAGTTTAATTCTTTTGGAAGATTCTATAGTCAGGGGAACACAGTTGAAAAATTTTACCGTAGAAAAATTATGGAATTGCGGGGCAAAAGAAATTCACGTACGACCTGCATGTCCGCCTCTTATGTTTCCTTGCTCATACTGTAACTCTACAAGAACAAACAGCGAACTTATAACAAGACGTGCCATCAGAGAAATTGAAGGTCACGATATAGAAGATGTATCGGAATACTTGGATCCTACTAGCGAAAAATATAAAAAAATGATAGAATGGATAAGAAAATATTTGAATATAACTTCGTTAAAGTATCAAACTTTGGAAGATATGATAGAAGCAATCGGGTTGCCTAAAGAAAATCTGTGCACTTATTGCTGGAACGGTAAAGATTGTTCTTGTTGCCAAAAAGCAAAAGAATAACAATCTTAAAGGTTTAAAACTTAAAACTTACAGCTTATGGTTTAATGTTAATTTTGCAGAGCAAAATAAAAACACCGAAAACTATAAACTATAAGTTGTAGACTGTAAACCGGAAAATCGTAAAGCGATTTTTTATCGGGGCTATAGCTCAGTTAGCAGAGCGCTTGCATCGCATACAAGAGGTCGGGGGTGCAACTCCCCCTAGCTCCATTTTAAAAATTTTAAGTTTGACTTTTACGACGAATTAGTAGTAGAATAAGACAATTATTTAATACTTTTTAATAAGGTTTTTATAATATGAATTTGGCACCGGGAATATTATTTCATATAGGTAGTTTTCCAGTAACCAATACGTTGGTAACTACTCTTTTAATAGATTTGATAATAGTTGCTCTTGTCGTATTGTTTAGGATATCTTTTTCTTTATATCCTAAAGGAATCCAAAATTGTTTAGAAATGCTTTATGAATATTTTTACGATTCGACAAAAGAAGTTTCAAACAAAGTAAACATAATTTTCCCTTGGGTTACGACGTTTTTTATATTTATAGTAATTTCAAATTTGTTGGGACAGTTTCCGGGTTTTGAATCGATAAGATTTTTTGCCGCAGGTTCCGGTGAAGAAGGTTTGCCTCTGTTCAGAACTGCTACCAGCGATTTGAACGTTACTCTTGCCTTTGCCGTAATTTCAATAGTTATGTGCCATTTTTATAGCGTAAAATATACCGGAGTAAAAGGGTATATAGGTCGTTTTATATCTTTTAAAATGTTTCCGATATTTATGTTTGTAGGTCTTTTGGAGTTTATCGGAGAATTTACGAAAGTTATTTCTTTGTCATGCAGGTTGTTTGGTAACTTGTTTGCGGGGGAAACCGTTATGGGGACAGTTTCTTCAATGTTTGCGTTCGGGTTACCGTTACCGTTTATGGCATTGGAGCTTATGGTAGCCGTTATACAGGCAATAGTTTTTGCAATGTTGACTATGGCTTTTATGAGTATAATGATTGAAAAACATTAAAAATTGCCGACGGCAATTTTCAGCTTAAAGTTAGATGCTTACAGTTTAAAGTTTAATGTAAAAATTTGAGAAGCAAAATTTTCTAATAAACAACAAAAAAATCGTTTTGCGAGTTTTTACAACAAACTATAAACTTTAAGTTATAATCTCTAAGCTAAAAAATTACAGAGTAATTTTTTATTATAAATAAATTGTAGTATTAGGGAGGAAGTAAAAGATGGTTATTTCATTGACTGGCGGTATTATTATTGCAATAGGTGCATTGGGACCGGGACTCGGTATCGGTTTGATAGGGGCAAAAGCAGTTGAAGCAATCGGTAGAAATCCGGAAGCTTCCGGTAAAATAATGGTAAATATGCTTATAGCTATGGCTTTTGCGGAATCTATCGCTATTTACTGTTTAATATTTGCATTTATGAAGTAATCTTATGGAAATATTAACTGATATATTTAATTTATTCGGTTTGGAAACCAAACTTTTTATAGCACAGATAGTAAACTTTGCTATACTGCTTTATATTTTAAAAAAATTTTTATATAAACCGATTGCCCAAACTTTGGAAGAAAGAAAAAATAAAATAAAACAGGGGCTTGACGACGCTGAAAATGCAAAAAAAGCGTTGCTTGATGCCGACAATCAAAAATTGTCCATCTTAAAGGAAGCAAAAAAAGATGCCGACAAAATTTTGGAAAACACAAAAATATCTTCTGAAAACTTAAAACAACAATCCGCTCAAGATGCTAAAAAACAAGCGGCAGAAATTATAGACAATGCAAAAAAATTGGCTCAGGACGAATTTGAAAAAGCAAATAAACAGATAGGAAATATGTCTGTAGATTTGTCAAAAAAGATAGTTTCAAAAGTGTTGTCTGAAGTTTTCAGTGAAGAAGAAAAAAATGCAATTTTGTTAAAAGCGGTTGAAAAAATAGAAAACGGCGGATATGGAAAAACAACAAATTAAGCAAATAGCTTTATCAATAATACAAGACGGAAACGTTTCTGAAAAAGTATATGATTGGATTATAAACAATTTTTCAAAAAACGATATGAAATTGTTTATAAACTGTTTGCGTACGGCATTAAAAGATAAAAATGTCGTGGTCAGATACGCGGGAACACCGTCGGATACCGTTAAAGAAAAGATAACAAAAATGTTTCCCGATAAAAATTTAGTGTATGTTCGCGACGACAACCAAATCGGTGCCGGGGTAAGAATTGAGTTCGGTGATTACATTTTGGATTATACGGTAACAAACATGATAATAAAAATAATGAAAGGTATAAGAGAAAGTTTATGAAAACAGAAGAACTTATAAAACAGATAGAAGAAAAACTTTATTCGGTAAATATCGGTCCGGAGTTGGTAAACTACGGAACGGTTGAAACCGTAGGTGACGGTATCGTTAAAGCTACCGGTCTTTCCGGCGTAGGTTACGGAGAAGAAGTTGAATTTGAAAACAAAGCCAAAGGGCTTGTTTTAAATTTGGACGAAGATGCCGTTTATATAGTATTGTTGTCGTCCGATGCGGAAATTACAAGAGGAATGAAAGTTTCCACGACGGGCAAAATTTTGGGTGTAACCGTTTCCGATAAATTGATCGGAAGAGTTATCGATCCTACATGTAAACCGTTGGACGAAAAAGAATTGAAAATTGATGACGGCAAACTCTATCCTTTGGAAAAAATTGCCGCAGGTATCATAGAAAGAAGTCCTGTTGACAGACCTATAAAAACAGGTATTAAAGCCGTTGATGCCATGATACCTATAGGAAGAGGTCAAAGAGAACTTATTATCGGTGACAGAAATACGGGAAAAACCGCTATTGCCATAGATACCATAATAAATCAGAAAAAACTTGATTTGGGTTTAAAAAGAGTTATTTGTATTTATTGTGCAATAGGTCAAAAAAGATCAAACGTTGCATCAATCGTTGCAAAACTTAAAGAAGCCGGTGCCATGGATTATACGATAGTAGTTTCTGCTACTGCGTCGGATTCCGCATCGTTACAATATATTGCTCCTTTTGCAGCTTGTGCAATAGGTGAATATTTTATGGAAAAAGGCGAAGATGTTTTGGTAGTTTATGATGATTTAACAAAACATGCTTGGGCATACAGACAAATTTCTTTGTTGTTAAAAAAACCTGCAGGAAGAGAAGCATATCCCGGTGATATTTTCTATTTACATTCGAGATTGCTTGAAAGAGCCGTTCGTTTGTCCGACAAAAACGGCGGAGGAACTTTGACGGCACTTCCTATAATAGAAACTCAAGGTAACGATGTTTCCGCATATATTCCTACAAACGTCATTTCAATTACCGACGGACAAATATATCTTGAAGGAGATTTGTTCAATGCCGGTGTAAGACCTGCACTTAACGTAGGTTTGTCGGTATCCAGAGTCGGTGGTGCCGCACAAACAAAACCGATGAAACAGTTGGCGGGGCCTGTAAGACTGGAACTTTCGCAGTTCAGAGAACTTCAAAGTTTTGCTCAGTTCGGAAGTGACTTGGACGAAGATACATTAAAGAAAATAAACAGAGGTAAAGTTTTAACCGAAATTTTAAAACAGCCTCAATACAGACCTTACGACGAAGCATCCGAAATTATAGCGATATATTCGGCAACATCCGGGTGTCTTGATGACGTAAATATAGATAACATTATGAACGTTGAAGGAAAAATTATAGAATTCGTTAAATTAAATAATAAAGAACTCGTTGCAAAACTTGCTGAAAATAAAAAGTTGGACGAAGAAACTCTTAAAGAGTTGAAAAACGCCATACTTGAATGCAAGAAAACGTTAATATAGTAAAGACGAGATAAAAAATATGGCAGAAAATTTACAACAGGTAAAAAAAAGAATAAAAACGGCAAACAGCATAGCTCAGATTACCAAAGCTATGGAAATGATTGCTGCATCTAAAATAAAAAAAGCGCAAAATGCCGTTGAAAAAAACAGAGCATATGCCGACAGAGTAAAATTTATCGTTCAAAAAATTTTGGCTGAAAATAACGATGTAGCACTTAACTCTTCTTTTGTAAGTTTGGATAAAAACATTAAAAGAAAACTTGTTTACGTAATTTCCAGTGATAAAGGTCTTTGCGGCGGTCTTCTTGCAAACGTTTTCAGACAAGTTTTAAATAACGTTTCAAAAGATGATTATGTTGTTACAATAGGTAAAAAAGCCCAAAACTTTTGTATTAAAAACGGTTTTGACGTAAAAGCATCTTTTAATATGGGCTCAAAATTTCCTGATTTTTCCGATATTTATCCTATGCTTAAAATATTGCAAAATTATTATAGTGCAAAGGAAATATCGTCGGTAGAAGTTATTTACACATACTTTAAAAATCGTTTGGTTCAGGAACCTGTATCAAAAGTTTTGGCTCCTATAAAAAGAGATGAAAATTTTGTAAATAAGGGAGATCATATTTTTGAACCTTCTTCAAAAGAAGTTTTAAACGGGTTAATACCTTATTACTTTGAAGTTGTTTTTTATGATATGCTTATGAATGCTTATGCCAGCGAACAAGCGGCAAGAATGTCTGCAATGAGCAATGCTAACGAAAATGCAAAAGAAATATCGGCATCGTTGACGATAATTTATAATAAGTCAAGACAAGAAAAAATTACAAACGAAATTCTTGATTTGGCTAACGGACAGATACATTAAAATTTGCCGCAGGCAAATTTTAGCAGCTTAATGCTTAAAGTTTTTAAAATTTTATAAAGCAAAATTGTACATTAAACTATAAGCTGCAAACTGTAAGTTATAAGCTAAAAAACACGAAGTGATTTTTAATTATTAGAGGATATAGGTATGGAAAAGATTAATAAAGGTGAAGGTTTTGTAATAAGAGTTCAAGGTGCCGTCGTTGATGTAAGATTTAAAGACGAAACACCGGACGTTTACGAAGCTCTTAATATTACCATGAAAAACGGTTCCAAACTTGTTTTGGAAACGATGTTTCAAATGGATAATTTTGAAGTAAGAACTATAGCATTAGGTTCTACCGACGGTTTAAAAAGAGGAGATAAAGTTGTAAGAACAAATGCTCCTATATCTGTTCCCGTAGGCGAAAAAACCTTGGGAAGAATTTTTAACGTTTTGGGTGATGCCGTTGACGGTCTCGGTCAAATTGACAGAAAAGACAGCGAGTTTGCCCCGATTCATAAACCGTCACCTAAACTTTCCGAACAGAAAACAACTCCGGAAATCCTTGAAACGGGTATAAAAGTTATAGATTTGATTTCTCCGTTCACAAAAGGAGGAAAAATCGGTATTTTCGGTGGTGCCGGTGTAGGAAAAACCGTTGTTGTTAAAGAGCTTATTAGAAACATCGCCATGGAACACGACGGACATTCCGTTTTTGCAGGAGTAGGGGAAAGAACCAGAGAGGGAACAGACCTTTGGCTTGAAATGAAAGAGTCGAACGTTTTGGATAAAACCGTTCTTGTTTTCGGGCAGATGAACGAACCCCCGGGAAGCAGAATGAGAGTTGCTTTAACCGGTCTTACTATGGCGGAATATTTCAGAGACAAAAAAAATGAAGATGTGCTTTTGTTTATAGATAATATTTACAGGTTTGCTCAGGCAGGTAGCGAAGTTTCCGCTTTGCTCGGCAGAATGTCGTCAGCTGTAGGTTATCAGCCGAACTTGGCACAAGATATGGGTGAACTTCAGGAAAGAATCGCCTCAACAAATAAAGGTTCTGTAACTTCGGTACAGGCAATATATGTTCCTGCCGATGATTATACCGATCCTGCACCTGTAACCATATTTTCACATTTGGACGCAACTATTACTCTTGACAGAGCAATTGTAGAACAAGGATTGTATCCGGCAGTTAACCCGCTTACATCTTCTTCAAGACTTCTTGATCCTAACTCCGTCGGGAAAGAACATTACGAAGTTGCAATGAACGTTAAAAAAATATTACAGAAATACAAAGATTTGCAGGATATTATCGCAATTTTGGGTATGGACGAGTTGTCCGATGAAGATAAATTGACGGTGGCAAGAGCAAGAAAAATTCAGAAATTCTTAACTCAGCCGATGTTCGTTGCAGAAACTTTTACCGGAATTGAAGGAAAATATGTTAAAATAGAAGATACGGTAAAAGGTTTTAAAGAAATTATAGAAGGTAAATACGATAACATATCCGAACAACATTTTTATATGGCTGGAACAATAGAAGATGTTTTAAAAAGGGCAAATAAATAATGGCAAATACTTATAAACTTGATATTTTATCCCCGCAAGGCAGTGCTTTTAGCGGTAACGTAATTTCGGCATCATTTCCTACGACTTCAGGTATTATAACGATACTTGCAGGTCATACGGCACTTATAACGGTACTTTCTGCCGGGGATATTGAAATACAACTTGATAACGGCGAACAAAAAACTATTGCCGTCAGCGGCGGTTTTTTGGAAGTTTCCGATAATATCGTAAGCGTAATAGCAAATTTTGCCGTAAGAAGTGAAGATATTGATGACGATTTGATTGAAAAAGCAAAACTTTATGCTGAAGAACAAAAAAGAAAGAAATCTAAAGTAAATTCCGAAATCTTTGAAAAAGATTTACAAAAAGCTATAATGGCATTAAAGGTATTGGAACATAATAAATTAAAGAAAAAAAATAAAGGGGTAAAATATTGAAAAAAATATTTTTGTTGTTAACCGTTTTATTTATTGCCAATATTTTTTATTCTTGTTCTTCTTTACAAAAAGATTCTTCTAAAAAAGAAGATAAATCAGCAGAAACAGAAATCGTTTTTACCGAAAAAAAACTTGTATCTTCCGATGATAAAACAAAAATATATGAATATGTTTTAAATAAAAAAGTTATAGCAAAAGAAACTGTAGATAAAAAAGGTAACGTTTTATCTTTTGAAGGTAAAAATCTTAATGGTTTAATAAGAGAGTTTGACGAAAATAACAAACTCGTTGCAGAATTAAATTATACTGACGGCAAACTTGACGGTGTAAAGAAAACTTTTTTTAATAACGGCAAAGAGGCTTCTGTTAAACATTATGTAAACGGACAACTTAACGGTGAGTTTACTGAATATTACGATAACGGGACTATAAAAACAAAAGCAAAATATAAAAACGGGCTTTTAGACGGGAAAAAGAAAAAGTATTCTTCGACAGGTACGCTTTTGTCATCTGCTCAATATTATGAAGGTGTTTTGGACGGATTGTATACGGAATTTTATGTTACGGGTGCTCCTAAGATAGAAACAGAATATTATAGAGGTAAAAAAGAAGGTTTAAGCAAAGAATATTATTCTAACGGGACGTTGAAACATGAATATAATTATTCTCAAGATAAACTTGAAGGAGATTCTAAAATATATTACGAAGACGGTTCTATATATACAATAGAAAAATATAAAAACAATAAGTTAGACGGGGATACTAAAGTCTATAGTTTTAATAATTCCAATATTCCGATGTATGTATATACTTACAAAAACGGTAAAAAAGTTTTTGAAAGAGCTTATAGTGCTAAAGGTGAACTACTTTATAAAAAGAAATATTAAAAACATAAGGGGAGTTTGATTATGTCAGGTCATAATAAGTGGGCAAGTATTAAACACAAAAAAGCAGCTACGGATGCAAAAAGAGGTAAAATTTTTACAAAGATAATCAGAGAAATCGTTGTTGCGGCTAAGGAAGGTGGCGGAGTAATAGAAAACAATGCAAGATTAAGAAAAGCCGTTGACGATGCCAGAGAAGCAAATATGCCTCAGGATAACATTAAAAAAGCTATTCAAAGAGGAACGGGTGAACTTCCGGGTGCTGTTTATGAAGAAAATACATACGAAGGCTACGGTCCGGCAGGTGTAGCTTTAATCGTTGAAACTACTACCGATAACAAAAACAGAACAGCTTCCGAAATAAGAAAAATATTTTCAAAACATTCCGGGAGTATGGGGGAATCCGGTTGTGTAGGTTGGATGTTCTCCAAAAAAGGTTTTATTTCTATAGATAAATCCGCAGGCGACGAAGATACCATTATGACAATAGCATTGGATGCCGGGGCGGAAGATTTTGTTGCAGAAGATGATTGTTACGAAATATATACAACAACTGGCGACTTTAATGCTGTTTTGGACGCAATAAAAGCTAAAAATATACCTGTTGCAGAGTCAGAAATAACAATGATTCCTCAAACATATGTTAAACTTGAAGGTGACAATGCGGAACATATGTTGAAACTTTTGGACGAATTGGAAGAACATGACGACGTGAAAGACGTTTATTCCAATTTTGATATATCTAAAGAAGATATGGAAAAATACGGAGCATAATGATAGTATTGGGAATAGACCCCGGCTTGGCGATGCCCGGCTGGGGTGTAGTCTATAAAGGACAAACGGACAAACTTACCTGTTTAGCTTACGGTTGTATGAAAACATACCCGAAAGATTCTTTAGCCGACCGACTAAAATTTATATTCAAAGAAACACAAAAAATCGTAGATACTTATAAACCCGAAGTTGTTGCCATGGAAGATATCTTTTTTTTAAAAGGTTCCAAAGTTATAGCAACAATAGGTCAGGCAAGAGGTGCTTTAATATCGGCCGTAGTTACAAAAGATCTTCCGTTATTTGAGTATAACCCCAGAACAATAAAAATGGCACTTACCGGTTACGGACTTGCGGATAAATATCAAATGCAACATATGGTTAAAACGATGCTGGGCTTAAAAGAAATTCCTAAGCCCGACGATGCCGCAGACGCACTTGCAATGGCAATTTGCCATATAAATACCAACCGCTTTAAAATCAAGTTATAATAAAATCTTTAAGTTTACAGTTTATAGCTTAAAGTTTGTTGTAAAAATTTACAAAGTAAAAATTATACAGTGTCGAGTTATTCTTTATAAAACAAGTTGAATTTGGTAGAATATACATGATAATTAACAATGTAGATGATAAAGCTTTAGAAAGAGTTAAAAGTAAAAAATAAATATTTTTTATAAAGTTTATGAGAGAAAGAAATGAATAAATTAAAAATTGTTGTTATGCTTTTTTGTGTAGTGTTAATTTCTGCTTGTGCGGCAACATCTTACCAAAGAGCAAAGTCTCCTACCGGTATGGGGTATTACGATACTGTTTTGCAAGAAGGTATGTATGAAATAACTTTTAACGGAAATTCAGAAACTTCTGCCGCATCAGCACAAGATTATGCTTTGTTACGTGCAGCAGAAACTTGTTTGGAAAACGGTTACAAAACTTTTGATATTGTAAATTTAAATAACAATTCAAAAACCGAAACGGAAGCATATACGAACTATTACGGGCGATATTATGCAAATACTACGGTTTTTACAAGTACTTATCCTAAGATTGTGTTAATAATTAAGTGTTCGAAGGAGAAAAATCTTACATTTGTTGCGGGGGAGATATCCTCTAATTTAAGAAAGAAATATAAGCTTGATAAATAAATTTCTTTCTAACGGCAAAACATTATAAGCAAAAACTCGGAAATTGTTTAATTGCACCAAACAATAATCATTTCAGGTATTTGTGCGTTAAAAAAAGTGTAGGCTTGATTTTTTAAATTATTTAATGCTATGATAAATTTATAGTAAATAAGGGAAACAAAGGCGTTTCATCCGTATAGGGTGGAACGCCTTTTTGTTTTAAATGGGGGTGTTATTATGGCAGCATTTGATAGAGTAAAAAGCGGTATTCCCGAGATGGATACGGCACTTGATAACATCAGACTCGGGGATAATGTTGTGTGGCGTGTTTCCGACCTTTCACAGTTTAAGCTTTTCATGGAACCGTATATAAAACAAGCAATAGAGGATAACCGCAACATCATATATTTCAGATTTGCAAGTCATGAACCTCTTCTTGAAGATCGTCCGGAAATAAAAACAATAAACGTGCCTCTTACCCACAGATTTGAAAATTTTACTGTAGCTATTCATAATGCAATTGAAAAAGAAGGAAAGGATGCTTTCTATGTCTTTGACTGTTTATCTGACTTACAAATAGCATGGGCTACTGATCTTATGATGGGTAATTTTTTCAGAGTTACATGTCCGTTTCTTTTTATTCTTGATACTGTTGCTTTTTTCCCGATAATAAGAGGTAAACATTCCGTACAGGCAATAAATAAAATTTTAAATACTACACAACTTTTTTTTGATGTATATTCTGATAATAAAAACGTGTACGTTCGTCCGCAAAAAGTTTGGAAAAGAAATTCCGATACTATGTTTCTCCCGCACACATATAATCCCGAAACCAAAGAGTTTAGACCTATATTAGACGGTGTAAAATCAAGCAGATTTTATCAAACACTCGGACAGGCACAACGATCTGCCGATGAACAATATTCGGATTCATGGGACAGATTTTTTAATCATGTTAAGTTGCTTAAAGAAAACGGCATGGACATAACAGAAGAATGTTCTCGTATGTGCAATATCATGATGACAAGAGATGAGAAGATGCGTTTGCTGGTAAAAAAACATTTTACACCTGAAGACTATTTTGCCGTAAGAGATCATATGATAGGAACAGGAATGATAGGCGGTAAGGCTTGCGGTATGCTTCTTGCAAGAGCAATTATAAGAAATAAAGAACCTGATATCAGTGAAATTCTTGAACCGCACGATTCTTTCTATGTAGGATCCGACCTTTATTATACATATATCGTCGATAACAACCTTTGGGATACAAGAGTTCAACAGAGAACAGAAGAAGGTTATTTTAAACTGGCAAAGGAATTTGCGGATAAGATAATGTCAGGAACTTTTTCCGACGCTATGCGTAACCAATTTGTAAGAATAATAGAATACTACGGACAGGATCCGTATATTATTCGTTCAAGCAGTATTTTAGAGGACGGATTCGGGAATGCTTTTGCAGGGAAATATGAGTCGGTATTTTGTGCAAACAGAGGCAGTCTTGAAGAACGACTTGATGAATTCGAGCATGCGATTAAGGTTGTATATGCAAGTTCCATGAGTCTTTCTGCACTTGATTATCGTAAAAGGCGTGGGTTGGACAAAAGAGATGAACAGATGGCTCTTCTTATACAGCGTGTTTCCGGTTCTTATTACGGAAACAATTATATGCCTTGTGCTGCGGGGGTAGGATATTCGTATAGCCCTTACAGAATAATGAAAGACAGTGACCCGACAGCCGGGATGTTGAGACTTGTTATGGGTTTGGGGACATCGGCAGTTGACAGGACGGAAGGTTCTTATCCGAGAATAGTTAATCTCGATATGCCGGATAAGAATTTGTATTCTTCTTCAGCAGATAAACATAAATTTTCTCAAGGTAAAGCAGAGGTCATCAATATGACGGAAAAAAAACTCAATAAACTTTCTTTGAGAGATATAGAACCGGATATTCCTAACTATCTCGGTAAGTTGTTGTTTGAACATGATTATGAAGCAGAATCAAGACTCAGCGAAATGGGGATAAAACGTAATGTAAAATTTATTTCGTGTATGGGTATTATATCTAACCATACTTTAATGGAACAGATGAGAAGAATGCTCCACTGTATACAAGAAGAGTATGAATATCCTGTTGATATAGAGTTTACAATAAATATATCGGAAAGCGGGGAATATTCCATTGATTTGCTCCAGTGTCGTCCGCTTCAGGTTCAGAAAGGAAAATCGGGAACGGTAATTCCTCCGGATGTTTCGGAAGAAAATATCCTGCTTGAAAGTAAAGGTTCTTCGATGGGGATGTGTAAGACAACGGATCTTGATATTATCGTATATGTTGATCCTGTTAAATACTATAATATGCCTTATAACGATAAATCTTTGGTTGCAAAGCTGGTCGGAAAAATTAACTGGCATTATCGTGATAAAGGTAAACATATGATGTTGATTGTTCCCGGCAGGGTGGGAACATCATCTCCGGAACTTGGAGTTCCGACATCATTTTCGGATATAAG
>Ga0310696_10005223_pt1 | contig 15699 bp, 14 predicted proteins | sample AusTroGonzalo_MG_4_FD_203885 | JGI IMG/M metagenome (GOLD analysis project Ga0310696, IMG submission 203885) | Bovine rumen microbial communities from tropical cattle in Woodstock, Queensland, Australia - Gonzalo_02 (v2) (version 2) | ecosystem: Host-associated > Mammals > Digestive system >...
CATATCTGCTCCTCTAATAAATAAGAAATATATTATTAAATTAGGAAGCAAAATATCAAAACGCAATACCATAAATTTTATATATTAATTTTTATAGTTCTTTTCGCTACCGCTAAAACATACTTCCGTTCCAGCCCCAGAGGTCGGTCGGATGGTAGGTTACATAAATATTTGCACCGTCAATACCGTAGTCGCTTTGCAAAATATCGCAAATCTTACCGGTTAAACCCTGACACGCCGATTTAGAGGCCGAACCCAGTAGTCGGATAGCGATGTAAGCACCTTTTTCAAGCTTCCCTTCTGCCATATACAGTGCTTTATCGTCCTCAATGTTGGCCATAATGTAGGTTTTCGGCTTACCGAACGCGGCCGAAACGGCACCGGTCAGCTTCTTTTGCAGGTCATCTTTCTGGCTCGCGTCCAGTTTAATACTCATTTTTGCTTCAATGTACGGCATTTTTTATCTCCCTCAAAAAAATATCAGTTGCTTTAATTATCATCGCAAAATGCGAGATGTCAAAAAGAATCTTGTAAAATGTTTGGAAGCTGCATAAGAAAATCATATTCTTGTATTTTATTTTTTTTGGAATAATATACTCGTATATTCTATGAAGCAGGAAAAAACATGTCATCTTTTATCCAATTTATTAAAATGTTCATATCCGGAAATACTCTAAAAGGGATTGATTTTAGAACTCTTTTAGCCATCATATTGACTTTTTCTGTTCTGATAATAGAAGTTGCGATGTATTACATTTATTGGGATTCTATTCCGGATATGATTAAATATGACTATGATTTTTCGGGCATACCTAACAATATTTGCGAAAAAAATTGTGTATGGTATAATCTTCTTTTGCAAATATTTATTTGCGCTTTGGTGTTTATAATAAAATATCTTTCATACAAAACGAAGCGGATACATAATATTGTTTATGACGAAAACAATAATCTGATTCCGATTATAGATAAGCGATTTTCAATGTTTGCATGGGAAACGGCGATGCTTTTTGTAACGACGGAGCAAGGTTATATTTTTGCGCTTACCGATATTATAGAGAGCAAAATGTGTGATGATATTGTGACGCTGATATTCCTGTTTTGGCTGATTGTACTCATTTTTGAATTTCGCTCCGATTTAAAAGTATTGAAATCCGGCGGTAAAAATTAAAAAAGAGCGTAGCAATTCACATTGTTACGCTCTTTAGCAAAAATTTCGCAATTAGTTGCAATAAATCGAATAACTTTCCGGAGCATAAATTCCCATGGTTAAGCCACCCATCAGGGAATCATAAAATGTCCAATGAGCATCTATGGCTCGGATACCATTTCTAGGGCATACATAGGCTAAATTATAGTTTGTTTTTTGCCACATTCCCCACAGGAAAAAATGACTTCTTCCCTCATAGGATGGTTCGGCATCCAAATCTTGTTGCGGATTAAAATCAAAACGAATAATGTGGTCACTGCCACATGCAGACAGCGTTAAAGCCAGACCGATACAAATCAAAAGTTTTTTCATATGCAGTTCTCCTTATCGGATTATTAGCTATTATTAGCCTATAATGAGTACACTTGGCTGTCAACGATTGTTAAAAGTTATCAACTTAAGTAAGTACTTGCAAACGGCGGATTTTTGCATAATATGTCGGTTATTATAATGTTTGAAAATAATAAATAATATGCTACTATGAACCTGTTGGCAAACATGCGGGATAATAAAATGGATTATACAATTTTAGTTAACAAAGAAAATTTACTGCCGAGGGATTATGTGCCCGAAAATTTAGTCGAAATACATGAGCCTATGGGGTCAAAACTCGATAAAACGTATGTTAATCGGCTTAATGCGGAAGCATATAAAGCTTTTAAGGAAATGCAAAAAGATGCCTTGAAAGAAGGCTATGAAATATTTGTGGATTCATCATATCGAACTTATGAATATCAAGAGAAATTGTTTAATAAAACCGCTTCGGAAAAAGGGCTGGAATATGCTCAAAAGTTTTTGGCTTTGCCAGGCGGAAGCGAACATCAGACCGGATTGGCCGCGGATATAATATTCAGAAGAAACGGAGAAATGATAGAAGGGCAGAAAGCAGAAGATGCGGAAATAAAATGGTTGTTTGCCAATGCTCATAAATACGGATTTATTCTGCGCTATCCGCAAGGGAAAGAAAAAATAACCGGTTTCAATTTTGAACCATGGCATTTCAGATATGTCGGTAAAAAATTATCGGAAGAAATTTTTGCCGCCGATATTACCCTGGAAGAATATTATAAAAAACATTCGAAGTGACATTACAAATAAAACAGATATAAAAAAACACTCTACCTTCAATCAGGCAGGGTGTTTTCCGGTTAGTTGCGGCAAATAGGCTTAATGAACAAAACTCGGCGTTTTTCGGTTGTTTTACAGATGGCGCGAGCGGTCCAATAATCCTTGGAAATATCACCTAAAAGGAGATAGTTTCCTTTACCGGCGGCAATCAGGCTGTTGTTGACGATTTCCTGATTGGCAGCAAGTAGTTTCAGTTGTTTCTTAGTGGGTAAACTGAGCTTAAGAATTCTACTGTAACGCTTGGCTTCTTCCATTGATATCGGGGTGGAGAGAAACGAAGTCGTATCCAAGTAATAATCTTTGCTAAGCACAATACCGATCTCTTGTCCCAAGCGGCTGCATGCGTCTAAATGGTTGTTGCGCATTATATAATAGCCGGGGGTAAAGTCTTCTTTGTAAGTTTTCATTGTGTATATAATTAAGAATTAATAATTCAAATCGTAAGGGGGTAATATAACAGATTATATGTAATGTCAACCAATAATTTTAGCTGTTCTTGAAATTTTGTTATCAGCTATTACATTGCCGGTTTGAAGGAGAGTTAATATGTTCGAAAAACCGCTTTATAATTTTCTGTACAGCTTAATTTTGGTGCTTATAACTGCGTTTATTTGCAGTTATTTTAATCATATCGGCATGAAAAATTTTTACTCGGAAATCAATCTTTCGATTTTAACACCGCCGAATGTGGTATTTCCGCTTGTCTGGACAATCTTGTATGCCACACTGGTAATTTCCTTTGATATGGTTTTAAATCATGCGGATAAGACAAAAGTTCGGCCGGCTGCACAGGTATTTACGCTTAATATGTTTTTGCAGGCTTTATGGACGTACATGTTTTTTTATAATGCATATTTTTTGGTCGGTTTTGCGGTATTGGTGGTGCTTGATTTTGTAACACTGGCGATGATTAAAATATTTTACGAAACGGATAAAAAAGCCGGCTTGATATTAATTCCGTACATGTTATGGCTGTTGTTTGCTTCGTATTTGAATTGGGCAGTTATGGATTTAAACGGGGTAACGTTTAATTTCGGAGCTTAGGTACAAGATTTTAAAAAACTCATGGCAGAAATCATTTTTTATTTTATCAAAAAATGAAATTATTGTTGATATTAACTTAAATCTGCGCTAATTTATCGCCAATGATTTTTTAATGACAGATTTAAGGACATAAAATGACAGTCAGTGTTAATGATATTCGTAAAACTTTCTTGGATTATTTTGCCAAGCATGATCATAAAATTATTCCGTCGTCTTCATTGGTGCCGGATAATGATCCTACTTTGATGTTTACCAACTCTGGAATGGTGCAGTTCAAAAATATTTTGGCCGGTAATGAAACTCGTGAATATACCAGAGCGGCCACGGCGCAAAAAAGCGTGCGCGCCGGCGGTAAACACAATGACTTGGACAGTGTGGGATACGATGTTCGTCACCATACGTTTTTTGAAATGCTGGGTAATTTTTCGTTCGGCGATTATTTTAAGGACTATGCAATTCCGTATGCATGGGAGTTATTAACTAAAGAATTCGGTTTGCCGAAAGAAAAGTTGGCGGTTACGATTTATCATAACGATGATGAAGCTCACGATATATGGAAAAAAGTTTCCGGATTACCGGAAGATCGCATTATCCGTATTGCTACCAAAGATAATTTCTGGCAGATGGGTGATACCGGTCCGTGCGGTCCGTGTTCGGAAATATTTTATGACCATGGTCCGGAAGTTTGGGGTGGTCTGCCTGGAACACCGGAGGAAGACGGTGATCGTTTTATCGAAATTTGGAATTTGGTGTTTGACCAATTTGAAGATTTACCGGACGGCTCGCGAATTAACTTAAAGCGTCCGTCAATCGATACCGGTATGGGGTTGGAACGTATTGCCGCCATTTTGCAAGGTGTTCATTCAAATTTTGATACCGATATGTTTAAGCATATTATCAAGGAAATTGCCGATATTGCCAATACCGACCCGCAAGGACCTTTGCAGGCTTCACACAATGTGATTGCCGACCATTTACGTTCAATCAGCTTTTTGATTGCCGACGGAGTGTTACCGTCGAATGAGGGCAGAGGATATGTTTTGCGCCGTATTATGCGTCGTGCGATGCGTCATGCTTATTTGTTAGGTGTGAAGGAGCCGATGATTTATAAATTGTTGCCGGTATTGCAAAAAGAAATGGGCGAAGCTTATCCGGAATTATATGCACGCGAAAACTTAATCAGAGAAACCATTGCTATTGAAGAAGAGCGTTTCGGACGTACTTTGGATAAGGGTATGAAATTGCTTGATGATGAAGTTGCCAAGTTGGCCAGCGGTAGTAAACTTTCGGGCGAAACGGCATTTAAGTTATATGATACCTACGGTTTTCCTCTTGACCTGACGCAAGATGCTTTGAAGAGCAAAAATATTGAAGTAGATGTTGATGGTTTTAATGCCTGTATGGAAAAACAAAAGGCTGAGGCTCGCAAAAATTGGGCCGGTTCCGGTGATGAGGGCGTGGCAAAAGTTTGGTACGGTATTCAAGATAAATGCGGTGCCAGTGAATTTTTAGGCTACAATACCTTGAAATCGGATGCCGAAGTTAAGGCATTGGTACAAAATAATAATGAAGTAAACGAAGTTACTTCGGGTACCTTCGAATTGGTTGCCAATCAAACTCCGTTTTACGGAGAATGCGGCGGGCAAGTCGGTGATGTGGGTATGATTACCTCTAAAAATTTCACTGCCGAAGTTGTTGACTGCAAACGCAAATTGAACGATGTGTTTGTACATGTTTGCGAACTTAAAAGCGGTACGGTTAAGGTCGGTGATTTTGCAAGTTTTGAAGTAGATGCCGCCAACAGAGCGCGCATTTGCGCCAACCACTCGGTTACTCACTTGGCTCACAAGGCTTTGAAAATGGTATTGGGTGACCATGTGGCGCAGAAAGGTTCAATGGTAGAAGCCGGACGTATGCGTTTTGATATTTCGCATCCGAAGCAGGTAACAGCCGAGCAAATCAAACAAGTGGAAGATATCGTAAATGAGCAAATTCGTAAGGATTTACCGGTTTCAACCGTGATTATGAATAAAGATGAAGCGGTTAAACTCGGGGCGATGGCTTTGTTTGATGAAAAATATGCCGAAGATGTACGTATGGTTACCATGGGAGACGAAAAGGCTCCGTTCTCGCGTGAATTATGTGGCGGTACGCACGTTCGTTCAACCGGAAATATCGGTTATTTCCACGTGCTTTCGGAATCCGCGGTTGCGGCCGGTGTTCGTCGTCTGGAATGCGTAACCGGTATCGGTGCCGATAATTATGTGCGTGAAATAGAACATAAATTGCATGATGCGGCTGACAGTTTGAAAACCAATATTAACGATTTACAGGCTCGTATCGCTAATATGTTGGAAGAACGCCGGAAGATGGAAGCCGAAATCTTTAATTTGAAAAAGAGTTTGGCCGCCGGCGCCGGTTCTGCCAAAGAAGAAGTCGAGATGGTAAACGGTGTTAAATTTGTGGGTAAATTGGTACCGGATACTCATCCGAAGGAATTGAAAGCCTTTGTCGATGATATAATGCAAAAAATCGGCTCGGGTGTTGTTGTCTTGTGTTCGGACAAAGACGGCAAAGCCTCGGTAGTTGTCGGGGTAAGCCAAGATTTGACGTCTAAAAACAATGCGGTTGATATGGTTCGAGTGGCTGCCGGAGTATTAGGCGGACAAGGTGGCGGCGGTCGACCGGATATGGCGCAGGCCGGCGGTTCGGATACCGGAAAGATTAACGAGGCAATCGCTAAAGTAAAACAAATGGTTGCTTAACGATCAAGCCCTCTTTGCAGAGGGCTTGATGTTTAGAAAAGGACTAAAATGAGAAAGTTCGGATTTAAAATATTCAGTACCAATTTGCGAAATGCTCCCGATTTTGTGCAAGAGTGTGCCGATTATGCCGCACAACAAAAAGATATGTTTATTGAGCTTATGGTTGTGAATGACGTTTCGCAATCCGAGCTATATGAACTTAAAAAAATTCTGAACGGCGTGGAAGTGCGAATTCATGCCGTGCATTCCACCTACGGCTTTGATGTTGGTAATAAAGCCCTGGAAAAACAAAACCGGCAAAGTTTCGAGTGTACGCAATTTGCGGCTGATTTATTTAATTCCAAAAGCATTGTCGTACACTCCGGAAACGGTCACGGACAGGAATATCTTGAGGAAACCGTTCGCCAAGTCAAATCTTTTGATGATAAACGGATTGTGGTGGAGAATCTGCCTTATTATGATAATAATGGTGATGATTTGAGCGGAAGCAACGCCGATGAAATAAAGTATATTATGGATAAAACCGGTTGCGGATTTTGTTTTGATTTTTCGCATGCTGTTTGTGCTGCAATATCACTTAATATAGATGCAGATACGCAACTTAAAAACTTTTTTGATTTGAAACCGACGGTATATCATTTGTGTGACGGTGATATCAATAAAGCGGAAGACAAGCATCTGCATTATGGTAATGGTAATTATCCGTTAAAGCACTTTTTGCAAGATTTTACGGCCGATGATGCTTATATTACCATGGAAACCGGCGATTTTGCGTTACATAATGATTTGAATGTTAAAGACTATGAATACCTTAAATCCTTATAAATATATCGGTCAGACGATTGAAGTGACCATGGACAGACCTTTGGGAAGCTTACATCCTAAACACGGTTTCGAGTATCCGGTTAATTACGGCTATGTGCCGCAGACAATTTCCGGCGACGGGGAAGAATTGGATGCGTATGTTTTGGGTGTAGACAAACCGTTAAATCAATTCAGCGGAAAATGCGTGGCGGTAGTACATCGCACAAATGATAATGATGATAAACTGATTGTTATTCCGGAAAATATGCAGATTACCGATAAAGAAATTGAGGAGAAAATCTCTTTTCAGGAAAAATGGTTTAAACATATCCTGGTGCGTAATCCTAATGTTACCAAAACGCATTTTGGGGTGTATGGAGCAATCGTTAGAGATGGTAAAATATTGTTAATTAAGAAGGCAAGAGGTCCGTATACCGGCTTGTATGATTTGCCGGGCGGCAGTCAGGAAAAAGGTGAAAATTATACCGATACGCTTATACGGGAAATAAAAGAAGAAACCGGATGCGATGTTACAAAATATGAAAACGAGCGGTATAAATCGATTATTTTTTCTGATTTTACACCGGAAAGCGGCGAAAAAGGAGTGTTGCAACATGAGGCGGTTTTATATGATGTGCAAATAAGCGGTGAACCGCTAACTTGTGGTGACGGATTGGACTCCAGCGGTGCAATATGGGTCGATATTGATGATTTAACCCAAGAAAATGCTACGCCATACGCACTGATAGCCGCGGGAAAGTCGGTAATTTCTCTGGCGGATAAAGACGATAATGTTATTTCGACACACTTACGCGGAAATCCGTTACCGAAAGACCGTTTTGTAATGATTGCTGCAGTTTTGCTTTTTAACTCTGAAGGAAACCTGATAATGCAAAAAATAGCGGCACATAAAAAATGGGGCGGATTGTGGACGTATTCGGCAGCCGGACACGTTGATGCCGGAGAAGATTATGCAACAGCCGCTGAAAGAGAATTAATCGAAGAATTGGGAATTAAAGCGGATTTGGATAAAGAAGTTGCCGCTTTTCCGGTTATACGTGACGGCAGACAAATTGCTTTTCATCACGTATTTACGGCTTATTCAGATGATAAGACTATTTCAGATGAAAGTGAAGTTGCCGAGGTCAAGGAAATATCTATGACAGAATTGAAATTGGCGATAAAGCAGCATCCGGAACAATTTTTTGATGCCTTTTTAACGGTAGTCAACAAATGTTTGGAAGAAGATATAGCAAAATAAAATAATTTGAGTTTGTGAGGGAATATGAACGATAAAAACAAGGAAACTTTTCAAGACCGGCTTTTAAAACTTGTTAATTATTTAAGACGAATAAATAAAAGCAAATCGGTCAAAAACAGTGCCACCAAGGACAGCAATAAGGATTAATGTGCTAAGCAGTCTTGAGATAATACGAATATAATAAAGTTTTATCTTTATTTATAATTCAAAATACGGGATTTGAAGATCCCTTGACCTCACTTCGTTCGGAGGTATGACAATAAAAAAAAGCACCTCAAATGAGGCGCTTTATTATTGGTGCCGCTTAGGAGACTCGAACACCCGACCCACGCATTACGAATGCGTTGCTCTACCAACTGAGCTAAAGCGGCATAACAAAGTTATAGATAAAACACTTTGTTATATTTTGCAAGCATTAATTTTCATTTACTCCGTCTTTTTCTTGCAATGTCGGCTCGTCTTTTTCGGAGCTCGGTTTGTTGATAACGATTTGCGGGAACGGAATCTCGATACCTTCTTCTTGGAAACGGCGGAAAATTTCATAACGTACTTCACTAGGTACCGTCCAACCTTTCCATATATCGCTTACATAAAAACGAAGTTCAAAATCCAAACTGCTGGAACCGAAATCTTTGAATAAAACATACGGTGCCGGAGATGTCATTATTTTACGGTTTTTCTTGGCACAGCTGAGTAAGATTTCTTTTACCTGCTCCGGATTGCTACCATAAGAAACTCCGACGGCCACGCTTTGACGGGACATGGCGTCACCGTGCGTCATATTGGTAACTGCCGACGAAATCAAAGTTGCATTCGGGATGATGATACTTGTTTTATTGAAAGCCAACAACTCGGTAGAACGAATATTAATTTGTTTAATGGTACCTTCAGTGCCGTTAAGCATTACCCAATCTCCGACCTTAAACGGTCTTTCTAATAAGATAATGATACCGGCAACCAAGTTCTTAATTACATCTTGCAAACCGAAACCGATACCTACCGACAAAGCACCGGCGATGAAGGCAAGGTTTGTCAGGTCAATACCAACGGCGATGATTGCCAGAAGAATGGATACTATAAACCCTAAGAAACTGAAGCCGGAAACCAGAGAGTGGCGAACTCCGTCATCCATATCTATTTTGCTTAAAACGTTATTGGCCAAATGGACGCGTATGAATCTCATTACAGCCAAGGACCCGAAAAATACGGCTATGCCCAAAGCAATCGCAATTACCGATATTTCAATACCACCGATTTTAAAACCAAACATCAATTTTTTGGTTGCCTGTAACAAGAAGTCACCAGGTAATCCCCATAAATTGAGAAGTGAGAAGATGAGTACCAAAATAAATATCGGATTAACAATGGCTCTTAACCAAAATTCCATCTTACCGATAAATCTTTTACTGCTGCGGTATTTTCTCATCCAAGGACCGGCAACCAATAATCTTTTGGTAATATCGATAAACGACCGACGGACAATTTCAAAAATACCTCCGGTAATTAAAGACATTATGATGTGGTTAAAAATAAACAACGAAAGTTCCGGATATCCGACCAGAGATAAGGCAAAAATAATGAAACAGCATAAATAGCTGAAAAGAATCATCTTGAAACCGCGGTCAACCGAAGCTTCATCTTCTTCGGACATGGTTTCGTAATTTTCTGTTTTTCTCTCGTCCTTGTAGGTGTCAAAAGTTATTTTTGACAGCCACATCAGGAAAAAGCCTTTAACCGCGGATGACATTACCATCACAAAGTGAACGGTATCCGGTGAGTATTCTTCTTTTTGAGATACGATAACCTGAAATGCCACTACGGAATTGATGATAATGAACCAAAAAATCATACGAGTAAATCGTTTGGCTTTTTCGGTGCGAATATTAACCAAACGCCAGTTAGGATAGTTCGGAGCAAAAGTAACACGCGAGATTGTGGCCTCGACGATTGCCAGCAGACAAGTAAAGGCTATGGTCATCAAAACCGTGTTGAGCAGGGTATCTCCGAAAATTTTGGTACTTATCATCCATAAGATACAACCGCCGACCAAAAACGCAAAAATAAGACCGCGAGCGGTGGCGACGGCAATGGCCGCAACAACCTTACGGTTAAAATGCGGTATTTTTATTTCATCGGTATATCCCCAATTCTTCAGGATAAATTTACGTAAAAATACGGCTACCAAAAATGCTACCATTAAAATCATAAACATGGTAACAATACTCAGTAAGGCATAAGACCTTTGACTTTCCGGCAGATTTTTATACCAATCAATCGGAGATTTTGTAACATCCCAAAAGAAAATAACATATGCTTTTACACCGCGGAAAAATACTAAAGGATTAATCATGGCAGATTGTTTGGTTACCAAGTCACCATATATTTTTTGGTTGCGAACATTTAATATTCTGCCGGTTAAATCTTCTATTCGCACCAGTAATAAATCGATTTCTTTGATGATTTTATCATAAGCCGACATTTTTTGCATTAACTTAAAACGTTGCTCGGTAACATCAGCATCTTCGCTTTCACCTTCTTTCGGAGCATCTCCGAAAACATCAAGTTGTTTTTGTAAGAATTTTACCTGTTTAACCAAATCCTTGCGGTCTTGTGCCAATTGCACATCGGTATTACTCAAAAAAGAAACATACTCATCAATGTTATCAGTTTCGATGGTATTTTCATCAAGTTCATCTCTTAATTGATTAATTTTCTCGTTTACTGCCACAAAATCAACATTGATGATAGATTTTTCCGCTTCGGTCAAAATCTCCGGATCTTTATTTCCGGCCGAAGTGTCAGCCGCAAGCGAGATACCCGAGAAACACATGATACCTAATAACAGTATGGAAAATAGCGTTTTAACAAAGATTTTTTTCATTGATTATCCTACTTTTTTAAAATTAGCTGTAATAAATTATATGCGTTTTGAGCAGTACCGGCGCGTAAATCATCGGCTACACACCAGAAACTGAAACCGTTTTCAACCGAAACATCCTGACGAAGGCGGCTCACATAAATATCTCCTTCTCCCTGGACATCGTTTAAGGAAACATAACCGCAGTTAACGTGTTTATCAAAAACAACCAGCCCCGGAGTGTCGCGCATAATGTTACGTATATTGTCGACATCTATTTCCTCGGAGCATTCCACATTAATAAATTCGCCAATACCGATAAAAGACGGAATAAAAGCACAATTGGCATGAACTTTAATATCGGAATTTAATATTTTTTTGATTTCCACATTCATAGCCCATTCGCACTTGGTTTCATCGCCGACAAATTCTCCGACTTGCGGTAAAACGTTAAAAGCAATTTGTTTGTGAAATACTTCTTCATCATCAACCAAAGGCTCATTCATAAAGATTTTCCGCGTTTGATTAAACAGCTCGTCCATCGCCTCCTTGCCGTAAAGAGAAGCCGACATATAAGTGCTTATAACCAGTCGTTTTATGGTATTTCCGGTTATCAGTTTTTGTAAAGGTAATAAAACCTGTGCTACCTGTGGAGAGGCCAAGGATACAATTTTCTTTTTGGCATCAGTTATTTTATCGTCGTTAATTCCCGGAATAATTAAAGGAACATCCGGATCGGTGGCATATACGCCGGAACAATCAATAACGAAAGCTCCTTTGGCCAACGCTCTCGGTATATAATGCTTGGAGATTTCTTCCGAAGTACAGAACACAGCGATTTCTGCCGAACCGAAATCAAAGTCACGCAAATTGAAAATATCAATATCAACATCTTCGCCGTAAGAAGCTTGCGTGCCTAAAGGAGAATCGATGTCAACCGCATAAATGTCATTGGCGGATACACCGTTTTCTTCCAAAATATTTAATAATTCCCGTCCGTGGCCGTTGGTAGCTCCGATAATAGCTGTTTTTCTCATCTTGTATTCCTTTTCCTGACATATAATAACGTTTTGGTGCTATTTTACGTTAAAAGTATTTAAAAATGATATAATATTTGCAAAAAAAATGTCATTTTACAACGCGGTAAAATGACATTTTCGGTTTGCTGAACAATATTACTCAAAACGGTGTGGCATTTGAGCTTCCGCTTTTAATTTTGCCACAAATTCATCAAGCGATAGTACTTCTTGTTTTTCGCTTCCTAAACGACGAACCGTAACCGTGCGATTTTCTTTTTCTTTGGCACCCACTACGGCAATAACAGGAATTTTAGCCAAAGAGTGTTCACGTACTTTATAGTTGATTTTTTCATTACGTAAATCGGTTTCAACTTTCAGTCCGGCTTTATCCAAGACTTCGGCAACTTCTTCGGCATAACCGTCAAATTCACTGACAATAGGGGCTACCATAACTTGCAACGGTGATAACCACAGCGGTAACTTACCGGCATGATGTTCAATCAAAATACCCAAAAATCTTTCAATAGAACCGAATAAAGCACGGTGCAACATCACCGGACGGTGCTTTTCACCGTCTTCACCGATATATGAAATATCAAAGCGCTCAGGTAAATTCATGTCTACCTGAATGGTACCGCATTGCCATTCACGACCGATAGCATCTCTTAAAATAAATTCGAGTTTCGGACCGTAAAAAGCACCTTCGCCCGGATTGATTTCATAGGCATATCCGTGTTTTTCCAAAGCATGCGCCAGTGAATTTTCGCACAAATCCCAAATTTCATCGGAACCGATACGATAAATGCTGTCCGGTCTGGTTGAAAGATAGATTTTAATATTGTCAAAACCAAAGTCTTTATAAATATCAAAAATCAATTTCATGGTGTTGATACATTCTTCTTCCATTTGCTCCGGAGTACAGAAGATATGTGCATCATCTTGAGTAAATTCGCGTACTCGCATCAAACCCATTAAAGAACCGGAAGCTTCGTAACGGTTAACTTTTCCGAATTCAGCCATGCGGAGCGGTAAATCACGATAAGATTTAACCCCTTGCTTATATACCAATAATCCGCCCGGGCAGTTCATCGGTTTTACGCAAAATACACGTCCGTCTTCGGTTTTTCCGGAATAGTTATGCGCACCGTATTTATCCCAGTGTCCGGAAGTTTCCCACAGACATCTGTCCATAATACGCGGAGTGCTGATTTCACAATATCCGTTATGTTCTTGGCGGTTACGCATATATTCAATCAACTTGCGATATACTCTGTAACCCTTGTCATGCCAGAACACTGCTCCCGGAGCATATTCCGGTTCAAAATGGAACAAATCCATCTCTTTACCTAACTTACGATGGTCACGTTTGGCGGCCTCTTCCAACATGGTTAAATATGCATCCAAATCTTTTTTGTTGGACCATGCCGTAGCATAAAGACGTTGCAACATTTCATTATTGGAGTCACCGCGCCAGTAAGCACCTGCCACTTTGGTGATTTTGAAGGCATCACCGATTTTAGCGGTTGACGGAACGTGCGGACCGCGACATAAATCGGTGTAATTTCCCTGACGATAAAGAGTAATCGTTTCACCTTCCGGCAAATCTTCGATAATTTCAACCTTGTAATGTTCGCCTTTATTTTTGAAAAATTTTATGGCCTCATCACGCGGCATGACAATACGTTCGATTTTTTCATCACGTTTTACGATTTCATGCATTTTAGCTTCAATCTTGGCGAAATCCTCGGTCGTAAAAGGCTCTTTGCGTGCAAAGTCGTAATAAAAACCGTTTTCGATAGCCGGACCGATGGTTACCTGTGTATCAGGCCAAAGTTCCTGAACGGCTTCGGCCATAACGTGAGAACAAGAGTGGCGCAAGATATGTAAACCGTCTTTATCTTTGGCGGTGATAATAGTGAGTGTAGAATCGGTAGTTATCGGAGCAGTTAAATCTTGCAATGTGCCATTGACGGAAACAGCCAAAGCTGCTTTTGCCAAACCTGAACTTATTTTAGAGGCAATTTCCAAGCCGGAAACACCGTCTTTTTCTTCCATAATACTGCCATCAGGCAACGTAATTTTTACCATTTTTTTCTACCTTTTCACTATTAGTTAAATTCTACTTTTGATTTACGATTTCTTCGTAAACCGAAATAGTTTTATCACACATTATTTGTTTTGTAAAATGTTCTTTTACATTTTTTATGGCGTTTGCGCCGATTTTTTCACGCTCTTCTTTAGACAGGGAAAGAGCCCATTTGATTGCGGCTGCCAAATCATCGACATCACCGCTTTTGAATAATTTGCCGGTAACGCCGTCAATAACGGTTTCCTTGGAACCGCCGATGTCGGAAGCCACTACAATTCTTCCCATGGCTTGCCCTTCAATGGCAATTCGTCCGAAGGCTTCAGGCTCGATTGAAGTAGAAAGTACCACGTCAGAAACCAACATCGCCGCCGGAACATCACTGACATGACGGATGAAGGTATATCGCTCTTCCATGTTATAATTCTCAATCATATCATGCAGATCTTCGGTATATTGGGTTCGACCTTGGTCATCGCCGATTAAAAGGCAATGGAAATCCATGTCTTTGATTTTATTTAAGGCTTCGATAAGAAGTTTTTGGCCTTTCCAGTTGGTTAGCCTACCGATAAGGGTTATCAGAGGTTTATCGGTCGGAATATTATTTTCTTCTAAGAACTTAATCATACGCTCGGCTGAAGTATTCTCCACATCAAAATTTTCCATATTAACGCAACGGGATATGACTTGAATTTTACCTTCGTCAATACCGTAATTTCTAATGATATGTTCTTTGATGTGATTGGAAACGGCTATGATTTTTTCGCCGAAAGTCATTACCTGATTATAAATCTTCTTAATACCGTGCGGACCTAAACCGTAAGTTCCGTGAAACGTGGTTATGTAATGCACTCCGCATTTTTTAGCCGCCCAATAAGCACTCCATGCCGGCGCACGTGAACGAGCATGGACAATGGTAACGCCGTTTTCTTTAATGATTTTCACCAGGCGCAGATAGTTGAGATACATTTTGAAAATGTTTTTTGTTTTTAAAGGTAAGGTAAAGTGTTTTACCTTTAAGTGGTCCAAATTGCCCAGCATGCGACCGCCTTGCGAGGCAACAAAGTTTTTGATGTCTCGCTTTTGCAATTCGGAGGCAATTTCGGTGGTACCTACTTCGACTCCGCCCTGATTAAGTTCAGGTAAGACTTGAAGCACTACTATTTTTTGTTGTTTATTCTCAGCCATTATATCCTCATAAAATTGTCAAACTTTCGATATTTTAACAATCTTGGTGTCTTTTTTCAAAAGATTAGAAGTGTTTATGCACACGTTTAGCGGACGTTTGACAGATAAAAAGACTTGATTATTTTTCGCAGTATGTTAGATTAAAGGCACTGATTACGTATAATTAATAACTAATTGTTATGAGTTCCAAAACATCTTATTATGCCGATGCGGATTTGTTGAGTTTTTTGAAGCGATCGGAGCGTAAACTCAAAAATCTGTTTTATGTTTGTTTGGCCAATTCAGCTATTTGTCTTCCGTGTTTCTGGTTCACTCTGTTGACCGATGGCGACAGCGA
>Ga0310696_10005224_pt1 | contig 15698 bp, 15 predicted proteins | sample AusTroGonzalo_MG_4_FD_203885 | JGI IMG/M metagenome (GOLD analysis project Ga0310696, IMG submission 203885) | Bovine rumen microbial communities from tropical cattle in Woodstock, Queensland, Australia - Gonzalo_02 (v2) (version 2) | ecosystem: Host-associated > Mammals > Digestive system >...
GGGAGGTGCAGGGATGTTCAGGCCCGAGGTTCTGGCGCCGTTCGGCGTCAAGACGCCCGTTCTGGCCTGGGGATTCGGTTTCGAGAGGCTCGCCATGCTGAAATGGGACATCAGGGACATCAGGGATCTGTACATCTCGGACATCGACTCGCTCAAGAGGAACACGGTCTTCTAAACGCCTGTCCATCATGAGGAGGGTCTCCCTCCTCTTCCCGTTCTTCGTTATCGATATCGCAGCGGCTATCAGGTCCTTTGCCGATCTGCGGTCCTTCATGCAGATATCCGCCATGGCCTCGTACATGAGCAGTTCGTCCAGGCGGTATACGCAGCCCTCCGACATCATGGAATCCCTGGTCCTCTCCAGGCATTCCTTGGCATCCTCCAGATGGGATGTCTCCAGCAGGCACATCCCGAGCACAAGTCCGGTATCGACGGTGCCGTCGTAATGGTACCTCGCCAGCGTCAGAGCCTCCTCGGCGCGGTTGTCCCTCAGGATGTACTCGCATCTCAGCATCCTCCCTCTGGGAGGATCCATGCGGAGCATCCTCCTGGAGAGGACATCCGCATCCTCCATATCCCCGAAGGCCAGAGCCATCCTGGCGGCGATATCGGTTATGAAGGGGTCGTCGTGCCTCATGGCGAGCCTGCATACCGAGGATGAGAGTCCACGGTCCGGTCTGTCCAGGAACGACTATCCGTTCCCCTTCAGGATCCTGATGGCCTCCCTGTCCCTCCCGGAACCTATGAGGTGGAAAAGCCTCTCGGTCGCGGGGACGCCGTGGTCCATGCACCAATCCGCAGCCTTGCTGTGCCATGCCCTGAGATCCTCATCGGTGCATCCGGAGAGCAGGGTCTCCCTCGTGGTGTCCTGCATCACGGCGTATCCGGACCTGATGGGGAGGAAAGGGGATTCCATAGGGGCATCATCCTTCCTGACCTTCACGCGCAGCACCGCCACGCATCCCAGGTCGTCCAATCTGTCGCCGATGTTTCGTCTGATGTCCTCGAACTTGTACCTGTCCAGCCCTCTCATCAGGTCGTCGATGTTCTCTCCCTGTGCGGTGAGTTCCTTCACCCTCTGTCTGAAGAGGTTCTTCCCGTATTCGCTGAGGACGTAGATCTTCCTCTTGACGGGTCTGTTGGAGCCCTTTATGGTGGCCGCCCCCACGATGAGCTCGTTGTTCTCCATCATCCTCTTGATGAGGATATTGGAATGGCCGCGGGATATGCCGACCTTCATTGCGATACCGTCCTGGGTGAGGTCGAACGGAGCATTGAATTCTATATCGTACCTCACATGCATGTATCTGTAGAGATGGGCGGAGACCCTGTCGTGGTTCGTTATGGTGTTCATGGGGAGGTATGCATTATGGCAGGTTATAATGCGTGCCCGGTTTTCTAGGGTCTACAGAACGAAAGGTTTCGAGCAACGATATGACAATCCGACCGAGGAATTATAAAGGGCGCCATTGATTGAATATGCGGACGTTGATGATTTAGACTCCCGAAAGGGCCCTGGTCCATCAACCGATGAACCATCTCAGCAACTCAGACAGCGTCCGAATTGCCGAAAGGACGAGGGAGAGTAGCCCTTGAAGACGTTCTCTCTTGTCCTTTCTCCTTTTGGATTTACGTAGTCTATGGAGGATTCGTCCGTTCAGGGCTAGGGAGACGAATAAGGCGTGTACGTTTTAATGTCCTTCATGGAAGGTTCTGATCGAACATATTGCACTGTGAGCAGTGGTTAATCTTCTGTACCAAGGAATTATAAAGGACGTTATCGATAGAATCCATGGACGTTGATGATTTAGGCCCCCGAAGGGGCCCTGGTCCATCAACCGATGAACCATCTCAGCAACTCAGACAGCGTCCGAATTGCCGAAAGGACGAGGGAGAGTATCCTGTCAAGACCGTCCCTCTCGTCCTTTCTCCTTTTGGTCATTATTATCACCTCCGGAAGATAGGTACGGGTGGGAAGTCCGTTCAAGACTAGGAAGTCCTTTTCACGGACCTCCTTCCCCGTCCAGAACTATACTGCATAAGCAGGTAAATAAGACGTGACCGGTTTTTTAGGGTCTATAGAACGAAGTATTTTTGATAGGGATCGCCATGTTTCGCCGATGTCAAGGCTTCTGGTATGCAGTCTTCCCGACCTTCCGTCGGTCAACATGAAGGAATCGCTTCTGAGCTTCCACGGCTGGGAGGATATGGGTTCCGAGGGGGATCTGTCGTTCGTCTCCTATGGGGACACGGTGATGGTCACAATACCTGACCTGCACATTTACCATGAGGATCTGGACAAGGAGGTCGAGGGTCTCGGGGTGAAGGTGGACGAGGTCATAGTGATGTCCAAGCATTCCGCCAAGAGCGGGCAGCCCGCCCTGACAGCCCATCCAATCGGGAACTTCCACGAGAACGAGTTCGGCGGCAGGGAGGGGGCCCTGGTCAAGGCGAACCCCGCGCTGATGACCGATGCGCTCCGCCGCATCGTCCTGAGGAACGACATGCCTGAGAACCAGCTCTGCTTCGAGGTCACGCATCATGGCCCTTGGCTCGAGAAGCCTACATTCTTCATCGAGGTCGGAAGTGTTCAGGAACAGTGGGAGAACAAGCATGCCGCAGAGATACTGGCACATGTCATAGAGGAACTGGATCCGCACCCCGAGTACCCGGTCGCGGTCGGCATGGGCGGAGGCCATTACGCACCGAGATTCACCGAGGTGGCGCTGAATTACAAGGTCAACTTCGGACACATGCTGCCCAACTACCAAATGGAAGGCAGGGACGACGAGGACATCGTCAGGATGCTGGGGCTGGCTTGCGAGGCATCGGACACCAAGCTGGTGTACTTCCACAAGAAATCCGTAAAGAAGCCGGAGGCGAGGAGACTGTCGTCACTGATAGAATCCGCCGGTTTCGAGCAGATCGATTCCAGCTGTCTCGAGAAGTTCAGTGAGAGTTGACGAAGGTACCGTTGATCTTCTTCCCCAGGATGGCGTTCCTCAGCTCGTTCAGGTCCCTTCCGTCTATGATCAGGATGTCCATCCTGTTCTCCTTAGCCAGTCTGACTCCCAACGGGTCGAAGACGCTGGATTTGGATGCTCCGTGCTCCTTGTAGACGATGTCCCCGAGCTCGTCGATGGTCATGGAAGTGATCTTCTTCGCATCGGGGTTCTTGCGGGGGTCGTCGGTGTATACGGCGTCGACCGATGTTCCGTTGACGATCCTGTCGGCCTTCATAGCAGCGGCCACCATCGATGACACCGCATCGGTGGTGTGGCCGGGGACCGTGCCTCCCATGACGACGATCCTGCCTGGTGCGGAAGCCTTGGCGGTCTCCTCGACATCGCCCGTGACCGTGTCGGGCATATCCCCGAGTGCCAGACTGAGCAGCTGCGCGTTCATCCTGGTTGCGGCGATTCCGAGGATGTCCTGGGCGTAGGTGTCCCCTCCCAGGTCCTTCGCGATCCCGGCGTAGTATCTAGCGGTCTTTCCTCCGCCGCACACGACGGCGACCTGCACCTCTTTCGATACCTCCTTGAGCATGTCCGCGAGCCTGCGGATGAATTCTGCATCGTTCTCTCCGGGTACGAGGATGGAACCTCCGATTGACACTACGACCTTGTCCATTCGATTACCGGGATTAGAATGGTCTGGACCAATATGAATGTGTTGGGTATCCGGGGAAGACGGCCTCTCTATTACGTGCGCGCCACCCCGCCCGCGCTTGCGCAATATTTATAATAAAGTCTTCAATGGAAGGCCCAGGTGGATTACATGGGAGATACCAACACTGAGAACTCTGAGGACAGAGCGAAGTACGATTTCAAGAAGGATATGCAGGAGATCATGGGATACAGGGGCAGGGGAACCGAGCTCATCTCATGCTACGTGCCGGAGAACAAACCCATCTCCGATGTCATGGCATACCTCAGGAACGAGCAGTCGCAGGCATCCAACATCAAGTCGAAGACCACGATGAAGAATGTCACCAGCGCCATCGATTCCATCGCTTCTCGACTCAAAACGTTCAAACAGGCTCCGCCGAACGGCATAGTCATATTCTGCGGAGAGGTCCCCCGCGCAGGGGATCAGACGAAGATGGTCCAGTACGTCATCCACCCGCCGGAGGCCATCACAGCGTTCCTTTACAGGTGCGACTCGGACTTCTTCACCGAGCCACTGGAATCCATGATGCTCGACAAGAAGTGCTATGGATTGATCACGATAGACAGGTCCGAGGCCACATTGGGTATACTCTCGGGAAGCAGGATCCAGGTGCTGAAGCACTTCGACTCCCTCGTTCCCAGCAAGCACCACCAGGGAGGTCAGTCGTCGGTCCGTTTCGAGAGGCTGATCGAGATCGCCGCCCACGAGTTCTTCACAAAGGTCGCGGACAAGTGCACGGAGTACTTCCTGGACAGGCCCGAACTACTGGGCATCCTGGTCGGTGGGCCCGGCTACACCAAGGAGTTCTTCGTCAAGGAGGAGTACCTGCACCACGAGCTCAGGAAGAAGGTCGTGACGCCCCTGGTCGATACGGGTTACACGGACGAGTCCGGTCTCAGGGAACTGGTCCAGAACTCCCAGAACATCCTCACGGGACTGCAGCTCTCCAGGGAGAAGGTCTTCATGCAGAGGCTCTTCACCGAGATCAGGAAGGCCGACGGAGGCCTGTCCGCGTACGGGGAGGAGGAGGTCAGGAACTGCCTCGCCGCAGGCGCGGTGGACATGGTGCTCCTGAGCGATTCGATCAAGAAGAGGAGGATCACCGTCCAGTGTCAGGCCGGACACGTCCACGAGATGACGGTCAACGACTCCGAGGGCAAATTCCAGTGCCCAGAGTGCGGAGCCAATGCGACGGTCATCAACGACGAGGACTTCATCGACGACTTCTTCAACAAGGCGGAGCTGTTCAACACCCGCGTACAACTGATCTCCCCCGACTCGGAGGAGGGGGACATGCTGCTGAAAGCATTCGGAGGGGTAGCAGCGCTCCTCAGGTACAAACTGTGATACCATGACGATTATGGATGATTTCCAGAAGGAGATCCGCGACAGGGTCTCCGCAGCGTTGAAGGACATGGGTGCCGAAGGCATCGACTTCGTCGTCGAGGCATCGACGATGGAGGGTGTCGACATGGCAGTGCCCTGCTTCCCCCTGGCTAAGGCCCTCAGGAAGGCGCCCCAGGCGATAGCCGACGAGCTCGCGTCCAGGATCCAGCCTGCAGGCCTGATCTCCAAGGTCATATCGGTCAACGGGTTCCTGAACTTCAACATCGACCCCGAGTCCCTGATAAAGTCCACCCTCGACGAGATCGTCAGGTGCGGCACATGCTACGGCTCCATGCCCAGGTCCGGGATCAGGTACAACGTGGAGCACACCTCCACCAACCCCACGGGACCCATCCATGTGGGTAGGGCCCGCAACCCCATCATCGGGGACACACTGGCGAGATGCCTGAAGAGATGCGGACACGATGTCACCACGGAGTACTACGTCAACGACGTGGGGAAGCAGGTCGTCGTTCTCACATGGGGTGTCAACAACGTATCCGACGAGGATGCCGCCAGGAACTCCGAGGAGCACATGAAGGAGATCGGCCAGAACGAGAAGGAGAGGGACAAGACCGACCACAGGCTGGTCGCGAAGTACCGTGTGGCCAACAAGCTGCTGGAATCCGATCCCGCGGTCCAGGAGGAGATCTCGGACATGATGAGGAGGTTCGAGCAGGGCGACCAGGAGATCATCGATACCGTTAGGCACACTGCCGAGATCATGCTGGACGGCCTCAGGGAGACCCTCGGTCAGATCAACGTCGTCCTCGACAGGTACACATGGGAATCCCAGTACATCGCGGACGGTTCGGCCAAGGCCGTCGTCGAGAAGCTCAAGGCATCGAAGTACGCCGGACAGACCGAGGACGGCGCATGGTACGTCGACCTCAAGGACTTCGGCGTCCAGGGGAAGAACACCAAGTTCACATTCACCAGGTCCGACGGGACGACCCTCTACACCACCCGCGACCTCGCATACCACCAGGACAAGTTCACCAGGGCGGACAGGCTCATCGACGTCCTCGGAGAGGACCAGAAGCTCGGATCCAAGCAGCTGTGCAGTGCGTTGGAGATCATGGGCTACGACAAACTGCCCGACCCGCTGTTCTACGCCTTCGTATCCCTCCCGGAGGGGAAGATGTCCACCAGGAAGGGTGTCGTCGTCTACCTCGACGACCTCATCGACGAGGCGGTCGCCCGCGCGTACGAGGAAATCAAGAAGAGGCGCGAGGGCATGCCCGAGGACAAGATGCGCGAGATCGCCAAGGTCGTCGGCGTCGCCGCCGTAAGGTTCAACATCATCCGCGTCCAGCCGGAGAAGCAGTTCGTATTCAAATGGGAGGACGCCCTCAACTTCGACGGCAACTCCGGACCCTACCTCCAGTACGTGCACGCAAGGGCGTGCACCATGCTGAAGAAGGCCGGCTCCTACGAGCACGACACCGATGCATCGAAGTTCGTCGAACCGTCCGAGATCAACCTGATCAAGATCCTCTCGAAGTACGAGGAGGTCCTGAAGATGGCCGGCAACGAGAAGAAGGTCCACATGCTCCCCGCCTACGGGCATGAGCTCGCTTCCGCGTTCAACCAGTACTACGCGGCCGTATCCATCCTCAACTCCAACGACAAGAGGAACGCCAGGCTCACCCTCGTGGAGTGCGCCAGGACCGTGCTCGCGGACGTCCTGGACTGTCTCGGAATGGGCGCTCCCGAGGAGATGTGAGGATGACGGAGATCCGTCAGCTCAAGGTCAAGGACATCCAGGGAGTGCGCGACCTGGAGATCTCCTGCATCAAGGAGTACTTCGCGGAGACCATCGAGAACAGGTGGGAGGACCTACCCCAGGAATGGAAGGACAATCTGGGGGCAAGCAGCAAGAACCATTTCAAGGCCTACCTCGACAGCGGCGTCAGCTTCGTCGCTGTGGAGGACGACGAGGTCGTGGGATTCATCTTCGCCCAGGTCCTCCATCACATCTGCGACGAGGACAACCTCCTCTGGATCGAGAACATGGGCGTCCACCCCTACTTCAGGCGCAATATGATAGGCTACCAGCTCCTCAGGGAATGCGTCAGGAAGGGACGCGAGATGGGCTGCACCGTGGCCCACGCCATGATACAGGAGGACAACGCCCCCTCGATTCTCCTCTATAAGAAGATCGGGTTCTTCATGGACAGGCGCGAAGTGGCCCTCATGGACCTCAGGGATCCGAAGCTCAAACTGTAAAACAAAAAAAAGGCGGGTTTCCCCGCCTTGGTTTCATTCTTTCTTCTTCTTCGAGGCGAGGTACTTCTGCCTCTCGGACTTGGCCGCGGAGGGTGCCGCTTCCTTCTTGGGGGCGGCGGACTTCTGGGCCTGCCTCTCCGCCTCGATCTGCTCGAAGGTCAGGGTGCTCTTGTCCCTCTTGGGCGCGGTGCGCGACTTGTACACGACCAGCGCGATGACGAGGATGACTACCACGATGATGGCGACGTATAGGGCGGGGTTGCTCCATATCGAAGAGGTGTAGTTCACCTCGAAGTCGATGTGGTCCACCTCGGTGGATCCCTGCATGAACGCGATCCTCATGTAGACCGGCGAGCTGTCCTTGTCGCAGGTGAACGGGATGTCCAGCACGTGGTCCCCGACCTTGAAGGTGACGTCCTGCTTGTAGACGGGGTTGGCCATGGATCCGGCCTTGTCGTAGACGATCACGCGGAGCGTGGTCATGGACGTAGAGGTGTAGTCGACGTGGAGCGTGATCTCGTCCCCCTTCTCCATCGAGACCTTGTTTCCTCCTTCGAGGCTCAGCTTCGTGAAGTCGGCATCGCTGGAGTCCATGGGGACGACCAGCGCGAAGGACACCGCCAGCATGAGGACGACCGCGACGATTGCCTTGGCCTTCATGTTACGATCTCCTCGACGCGTTCCTCATCGATGGCCCTTCTGATCTCCATGGCGAGCCTCTTTCCGGACGACATCTCCTGCCTCCAGAGCGAGTTGCCGTAGGGGTGTCCGACGGACATGTGGACGTTGGTACCGCCTCCGATACGGGGCGCGACGTCGTAGATGTGGAAGTGGAGGTCCTTGTCGACGCAGGTCTGCAGACAGAACGGTCCGATGATACCGGGGTCGTAGAACTTCTTGGTGGCCGCCACGTACTTCTCTGCGAGCTCGTACGCCTTGGGCAGGAGCGACTCCCTGAGGGTGGCGGAGTTGTGTCCGCACACGGTGTACTCGGGGATGATGCCGTCCTCTTCGAGCTCCACCTGCTGCTTTCCGGGGAGCCTGCAGTATCCGTCCAGAGAGGATTCGAACCTCCAGTCGATACCCAGGAGCTCCAGCCTCTCCCCCTTCTCCTCCAGCGGGGAGTAGAAGAAGTCCAGGTTGAAGACGGGGCCGATGATGTACTGCTCCATCCTCGCATCCTTGAGGAAATCGGGTTCGATGACCCCCTGCTTGATCAGCTCCTCGGATTTCTGGACGAACTGGTCGTAGTCCTTGGCTGTGAAGAATCCCCTCTCCAGCTTCTTGACCTTGTGGTGCACCTTGATGATGGTGAGCCCGTCGATGTCCTCGGGCTTCTCGACCTTCTTGGGGAAGGGGAGCCCGGCCTCGTTGAGGATCCAGTAGTAGTCCTTGGGATCCCCTCTCTCCTCGGACCTCAGGAGGTTCCTGCTTCCGACCATGGGGAGCTTGAAGTCGTTCTCCACCGCGTCGATACCGCAGTAGGAGACGAATGACCTGTTGGGGACGAAGAGGACGTTCTTCTTCAGAAGGTCGTTCTGGACCTCGGGCTTGAGGATGCTGCTGTACTTGTCCAGCACGACGGATTCGTCGACGGTCCCCCTCCTGAGGTTGCCCTTGTCGTCGTAGAGCGTCTTGTAGTATCTGGTGAAGGGGGAATCCCTGCCTTCCTGACAGATGGCGACGGTCTTGAATCCCTCGGATTTGGCTCCGTCGCATGTATCGAGTCCCGAATGGGACCCTACAACTCCGATCTTGGCGTTCTTGAGGTCGATCTTCTCAAGATTTCCAAGAACCTCGTCTCTGCTTATCATGCTGAGTCATAACGCGCATATAGTAATATAACCAACGGTCGGAGACGGCGCGGACAGGCGATGACAGCGATGAAAGGGGAAAGAAGAGTAGCCTCGCCAAGATTCGAACTTGGGTCCGGAGATCCAGAGTCTCCAATGATTGACCACTACACTACGAGGCTATCGATTTCCCCGATTCACTCACTCTTTAAAATAGTTTCCAACAAGGAGGGCGTCGCTGAGCCTCTTTTCGGCATCGTTGAGGCTGTCAGCGACGATCTTCCCCGCCGGAGTGAGCTTCCAGAGCACCTTCGGGGTCTTCGTGTCGCAATGCATCGAGGATACCAGCCCCGCCTTCTGCAGCCTCAGGGCCGCCTTCTTCATCCCGTTCAATTGACTGACTTCGGCCATGACCACGGTGCAGATCTCGCCTCTCGAGTGCAGCAACAGCAGCAGGCTCACTACGTTCCTGTCGGAAACTTGATAACGCGAAACCATGGAACCCGTTGCATATCCTCGTATTTAACGGAGTTCAGACATTCTGGGATGTAGTGTTCAAAACGTCATAACAGACGTGAGAAAGAAAGGGAGGGGGTGCGCCCCCTCGTAAGTTTCACTGGATGGCTTTCTTGACCAGTTCGAAGATCTCGTCGATGGATCCGGTGGAGGGGATCGTGGCGAGAACGCCCTTCTTCTCGTAGTAGTCGATGAGGGGCTGGGTGTTCTTGTGGTATACCTCGAGCCTGTTCTTGACAGTGGACTCCTTGTCGTCGTCCCTCTGGTAGAGCTTTCCTCCGCACTTGTCGCAGACACCCTCCTGCTTGGGCTTCTTGGTGACGAGGTGGTAGACCGCGTTGCAGTCGGGGCAGGAGCGCCTCTGTGTGAGCCTGGCGATGAGCTCCTCGTCGGGGACGTCGAAGTTGAGGGCGAGGTCGACCTTCATGACCTCTCCGAGGGCATCCGCCTGCTCCACGGTCCTGGGGAATCCGTCGAGGAGGACACCTCCCTTGACATCCTTGATCTTCTCCTTCATGAGTCCGATGATCAGGTCGTTGGGCACGAGGGCTCCAGCGTCCATGTACTCCTTGGCCTTCTTTCCGAGTTCGGTGCCGTTCCTGACAGCCTCGCGGAGCATGTCTCCGGTGGAGAGCCTTACGTATCCGAATTCATCTGTGAGCTTCTCTCCCTGGGTACCCTTTCCGGCTCCGGGAGGACCGAGTAGAACGATGGTCGTCTTCATGAGCCTTGAGAGGGCTTCGCAATATAATAAGTGAAGGGGGCGAGCGGACACTATGTTTGGTCTTTCTCGATCAACAGGGAACGATAAATGCGGGGAAAGAACAGATCATCCTTTCAGATTGCCGATGTTGCGCTTGCATTCGGCATAGATCGAGTCCACTGCGCTGAGGGTTATCAAGTTGTCATCTACGACGATCGGTTTCAGACCCATCACCTCAGACAGGTCCATGAAGGCCCTGTCGAAAGCGACGGGATCCACCAGTCCGGTGTCTATCTTGAGGGAGCGGTCTATGTTCCCTTCCCTGAGCATCCATCTGATCACATCTAGATTGGAATTTATGCCGTACTGTCCCTTCAGCTCATCGGACATACTGTCCGGAGTGAATCCCAGAGCACCACTCGATACGAACTCCTCCAGATGATAGGTTATGGCAGGGGTCAGGTAGAACACCTCCCCGTACTCAGCTCTGATCCGCATGTACCTCTCCGTACTTCCGAATGCCACGCAGGGGCAGTCGTAGCATACCTTTCCGTCATCCCCTCTGTACACGGAAGCGGGCTTGAACCCCATCTCCCTGCACCATTGGGTCGGGTCGAAATCGGCGTTGCCGCATTGGCAGTAATACACGCCGAGGGCATCGATGCACGGCTGAAGATGTTCTATCTGCCTCTCTATCTTCGTCTTCAGCGATGGCGGATCGCCGTGGAGACCGAGGTTATTGGTCTGTACCAGTATCGTGAAGCCCATGCCCGAGGGGTCGAACCGTTCCGGGTCGAATTCCGATTCGGGGATGGTGCGGTGTTCGACATGGGATGATTCCAGTTTGATGCAGAGGTCCTCCGAATAATCGTTCGTGAGGACTATGACCGTATCCACATCGGAATCGTTCTTGATATTATGGACAAGCTCGTCGTTGAACACCGGGCACATGATTATCCCCAGGACACGGTCGGTTCCAGTCATCGAGTCCGAGTCTGCATGGATCGCTTTTAAAGCTGATTGGTCTGCGTACAATTCCGGTTCGTTTTGGAATCGTGAAGGGCCGTATGATGTCAGATCGTCCAGATAAAAGAGACCGATATTTGTGGTCCGATGAATTGGTTTATATTACCAATCGAAAAAAGACCTGCAGATGGTGGTCCGCTGAATCAGGATTCGATCAAGGAACCGACGGTCAAGGAAGCTATTGCGATATGGGGTGCACCTACCGACGAGGATGAGAAGAGAAGGGTCAAGGAGGGTTATGCCCGTACATCCAGGACCAAGATTCTGTTCATCGTGTTCGGGATCATCGCGCTGGTGGTATCGCTCATAGTGGCGGTAGGATTGGGGCCGGTGACGATAGGATTCTTCAATTCAATACAGATCCTGATAGACCACATCACCGGGAACATACAGGACAGGACGAACGACTACTTCATCTGGGAGGGCCGCCTTCCGAGGGCCCTGCTCGGTGCGCTCACAGGGGCCGGTCTGGCGGTCGGCGGATGCGTGATGCAGAGCATACTCAACAACAACCTCGCCGATTCGTATACAACAGGGATATCCGCCGGTGCCGGTTTCGGTGCGACCATCGCGTTCATAGCAGGGATCACGCTTTCCACCGGGGCATACGCGGTGGTGATCAACGCGTTCGTTTTCTCGCTCATCCCCACATTGGTCATCCTGGGGATATCCAAGCTGAAGGGCGGTTCGCCGCTGGTCATGGTCATGTCTGGTATAGCCCTGATGTACTTCTTCAACGCGGTATCGTCGGTGTTCAAGATAATGGCGGACCCTAAGGACCTGGCCGCATTGTACGCATGGCAGCTGGGGTCCCTGGGGAACTGCCAATGGCCCGATGTGATCCTCGTGTTCGTGGTCAGCATCCCCTGCACCCTTCTTCTCCTGTTCTTCACCAGCAGGTTCAATCTGCTGTCCTTCGGAGACGATTACGCGAAATCCATGGGTGTGAACGTATCGTTCCTGCGCAACACGAGCTTGGTGGCCGTCACGGTAATAACCGCCATCCTGGTCAGCTTCACCGGGCTCATCGGTTTCGTCGGACTGGTCGCACCGCACATATGCAGGATCGTCATCGGTTCGGACAACCGCTATCTGCTCCCGGCCTCGGCATTCGTCGGGGCGTTCCTGGTGGTGGTGGCGGACACCTTCGGAAGGGTGGCCTTCCAGCCTTATGAACTGCAGGTAGGGATCATCACGGCGTTCATCGGGGCGCCGCTGTTCCTGTATCTGCTGCTGAGATCCAAGAAGACGGTGTGGTGATATCATGGAAGTGAGGGTGGAATCGTTGTTCTGCGGATACGGCAAGGAAGAGCCAGTACTATCGGATATCAACCTGGAGATGAGCACCGACGACGGGCTCATCTGCATCATCGGACCCAACGGTGTGGGGAAATCCACGCTGATAAAATGCATCGACGGCCTGATACAGCCTCAGAGCGGAGCGGTTTTGTTGGACGGAAAGGATGTCCGGGAATACGGCAGGAAGGAGCTGGCAGACAGGATAGGCTATGTGCAATCCGTGTACGACACCCGCAGCAACATGTCCGTGTTCGAAACGGTCAGCATGGGAAGGTTCAACCACATGGGCTGGCGCGTATCGGCCGAGGACCTGCAGATGGTGGACAGGGCAATAAGGGTCATGGGGATCCAGCACCTGTCGGAGAAGAGCATAAACGAACTGTCGGCCGGACAATTCCAGAAGGCGATGATCGCAAGGGGTCTTGTCCAGGATACGGAGGTCCTCATCCTCGATGAACCGACGTCCAACCTGGATATACGCTCGCAGGTGTTCGTCACGTCCCTGTTGAAGAATATGGCCAACGTCGAGAAGAAGCTCATCATCATGATCAGCCACGACGTGAACATAGCGTCCAAGATGGCCGATAAGATACTCATACTGGCCAGACCCGGCAGGGTCCTGGCGTTCGGGACCCCGGAGGAGGTCATCACCGAATCCAACATCATGGAGGCGTACGGTGTCGAATGCGACATCACCGACCATGAGGGGAGGCCGAACATCCTGATACGCTCGGATTCCGTCTGAATTCAACGCCTGCAGATGTCCGTGGTCATGTATTCCTTCAGGAAGTGCTTGGGTCTGCATCCGAACTCCTTGCGGAAGGCCGATGCGAACTTGTTCTCGGTGCCGTATCCGGTCAGTTCGGCTATATTGCCCATATTAGTCTCGCCGCAGAGGATCTCGGATGCAGCCATCAACATCCTGTGGTGCTTGTTGGAGTTGAACGGGGTCCTGCCGTACACTTCCCGGAACTTGTCGCAGATGTTGAATCTGTCCAGGCCGTTCTCCTGACAGTAATCCGCCACGTTCCTCAGCTGGGATCCGCCGTCCATCATGTAGTCGTACAGGTCGTCCTCGGGCAATGTGGTGGTGCAGGAACAGATGCCCTTGCGCTCCGGATACTCTCCCGTATACAGATTCGTCAGCAGATCCATTACCAAGGCGCGGATGGTGCCCTCGCCCGTGCTCCCATCCAGGACGTGCTTCCTGATCGCGTACATGTCCATCATCGAGCGGTCGTCCATCGTGAAATGCGTGTTGGTATCCGGCTTGAACTTCTTGATGAGCGCATCGGTGAGCTCGCGAGAACTGGTGACAGGACATGGTGCGGACAGTTCCAATTCGTTGAGTTCCATGCCTATGGTTATCGCCTCCAGACGACAGTTGGGAAGGTGTATCCTGGCCTTCTCGTTGCTGGGATGGTAGAGCTAGAAACTGCCTGGGATGTCGGCCACCAATGAGGTGTCGGTCTCTATCACCTGTCTGTAGGCGAGGATGCCGCAAATCATCAGGTAGTTCATCTCGCCGATACGTTCCTGATTGTTGAAACCGCTGGTCCTGAAGTGGGAATAATTGACCACAAGGCCGCCGCCATACATCAGATTGGTGACGTCCGCATCGCCATCCTCGGTGGTCATGTGGTATCTCCTCCCGCCCTTTATCGGGTAGCTGGTGAAATCGTTGAATATCCTTACTTCCATCTTATGTCGCCTTTCGAATTCGAACCTCCAAAATGAAACCGATATTGGTCTATTAATCCAATGTTTTAATAATGTTATCCAAGAAAAACCCCTCGGATAGTAAATCCGAGTGATCAAATGGACAAAAAAGTGATAATCGCCATAGTTGCAGTGGTGATACTCATCGCTGCAGCGGGCGCAATCATTCTATTGACGGCCAACAACACCGATATGTCGTCCAAGACCGACGGAATCCGTGTCACGATATACGGTAACGCCAATGGTGATGACGTCATAGATGAGAAGGACAAGAAGATCATAGAGAAGATCGTTTCAGACAACATCCAGGATTGGAAGAAGGATTACATCTACGCTGACGCTGACCAGGACGGTAAGATCACCCAGGCCGACGCCGACGTGGTGCAGAAATACATCGATAAGAAGAGTACCACCCTCTATTACAAGGATTACTTCGGCAACGTCGCCCACATCCCTTACCCGATCGGTGATAAGGTCGGTATAGACCATCCGTATCCCGGTCTCCTGATGGCCACCGCAGGCCTCTACGACAAGCTCTGTGCGGTCGACGATATGACATCCATGTACTACGACGAGTCCACTTTCCCCGGCCTCAACGATATGAAGATCATCGGAAGCAGCACCAAGATCACCTTGGAGAATGTCAAGGCAGCAGGTGTGGACGCATTCATCATCTACTCCAACTGGCCCGGATGCTGCTACCTCTACAAGGAGGCTGAAAAGTCCGGTCTCGCGGACAAGGTCGCATTCATATCCGTCGACATCAAGGCTGACGACGGAGTCGCCGGAACCCTGATGCTCGGTGCCCTGTTCAACACCAAAGATTCGATGGACATCGCATTGGATTACACCGAGAAGATCGAGACCATCACGTCGGAGATCGAGAGGGCAAACATCAAGAAGGAGACCGTGACGTTCGATTACATCGCCAAGTTCGGAGGGGACCTCTACCAGTACATCTGCGGAGGAGGGACCAACACAATCTCCAAACTGGTCGTGAACTTCACTCCCGAATACGAGAATGCGGGAAGCGTCATGGTGACGGAGGAGACCCTGGTCGCAGCCAGCAAGGGAATGCCCATCATCATCCAGTTCCAGGCACCTCAGGGTGTTGCAAGGGCTGACATGAAGGAATATCTGCAGGACTGCGTAGAGACCCTCCTGAAGAACACCGACGCTTATGCGAGCAAGGAGATCTACGCCGTGGACAGCGATATCATCAACTCCGTCGGGGCATACTACGGAGCTTACGTAACCGCCGCACTGCTGTACGGGGTCTTCGACTACGACAAGGCGGAGGAATACGTGGCGTACTTCCTGAAGAACTTCACACCGGCCAAAACGCAGTCCACTGTCGG